>Ga0068859_100001394_pt1 | contig 24541 bp, 25 predicted proteins | sample KBSSwiS22_FD_66585 | JGI IMG/M metagenome (GOLD analysis project Ga0068859, IMG submission 66585) | Switchgrass rhizosphere microbial communities from Kellogg Biological Station, Michigan, USA - KBS Switchgrass S2-2 | ecosystem: Host-associated > Plants > Roots > Rhizosphere > Soil ...
GGCTTGGGGCACCGCGGTGGCTTGGGGCACCGCGGTGGCTTGGGGCACCGCGGCGGCCGGCGGCAAGGACACGACGACGGATGATGTTGATTTACGTTCATCCGCGCCGGGTTGCTGGCGAGTATCTTCCGTCATGGCAATGCCCGCCAGTCGGCAGTCAGTGTGAAACGCACTGGATGTTCCTTGTCGTCCGCCACGACCTCGTGGCTGTCGAGCATCGGGTATTGCAGAGTGCTGCCGGACTGCAGCCGTTTGAGATAGGCCAGTGCTCCGGTGAGATCACGGGATTCACCGCTGATACGCACGCGGTGTTTCTCGTGGTCAGGCTCGACGGCGAGGACGGCGATCTGGCCTTCAGAGTCACGGCTCGCGAGCTCGAGGTCCGCAAGCATAGCCGTCCAAGGGATACCGAGCGCCGTGGCTACGCTGGCGGCTGCATCGTTTACCTGCGCGGTGCGCGCATCGCCGCGCGGATCGGGGCGTGATTGCCGCAGCGCGGCCTCGAGCCGGAACTGCAGGCCCGCTCTTTGTGTGCTCAGTGAATAGTATTCGAAGCCGGCCACACCGAGGGCCGCCAGGCCTAACATCAGGAGGGTCAATCCTGTCAATGTCGTGCGGCTGCGCGGCGCCGCGAAATCCAGGCAAACCAGCGGCCCGCTCATGCTGCCAACCTACGCATGCGCCCCAGTTGGTGCAGCGTGCTGGTGAGGCGGGAATCGTCTTCCAGCCAGTGCAGATCCTTTGCAACAGGACCTGCCTCCTTTCGCCACTCCAAGGGTGCGTCCACATATACGTGTCCCTCCTCAGGGCTTGCACACGCTAGTCGCCCAAAGGTTTGCAATCGTTTGAGGTCACGCGTCCAATCGGAGCCGATGCGAACGCTGTGGATGCGGTCCCACGCTTTGGAGCCCAACCGGGCAGCTGCGAGCGTTCCCTCGCCGATGGTCACGAACCAAGCGCCCGAGGCGGGCAACCGGTGCCGCCAGTTGTCGTATGCAGCCAGTAGGTGTGGCTGCAGAGATGTCAGCTTCATACGATGGCGGGCACGTAGCTCGCGCACAGTGAGCAGCAATTCCGGGGGTATGGCGCAGGCAACTCTCGCATGTCCTGGTGGGGTCTGTGACAGACAGATCTCCCATTCGCTGACGGCATTGCCGTAGAGGCGCACCATGACCTGCCGTGCGTGGCTGGCTTGTTCGTCGGCCGACCGCAACTGCGTTGACCACGGCACCAGCCCATATCGAACCCAACAATCGGCGAGCACCACGCGCAACGAGGCATTCTGCCACTGTGATCGGTCGAGAAGTTGGTCCAGCACGCCGAGCGGTGCCCGCCAATCATTGACATCGCCGCAGATTATCGCGTGTTCATGAGTGGCGGTAACGGTCCGCTTGAATCCGCGCGCCACGCGAAGCATCAGCACGCGGCGCGGCGAAAGGTGAACGCCGACCTCATCACGCCATAACGGTGACACGATTCACCTCCTCGAGAGTGGTCTGCCCGCGGCGGACCAGGTCCAGCGCGGACGCGCGCAACAGGCGTACGCCCGATTGATGCGCAAGCTCCTTCAACTGCCTGACGGGCGCCCGCCCGACGATGGCCTCCCGGATGTCATCGTTCAGTACCAGCAACTCGCCGACTGCTTTGCGGCCTCGGTAACCGGTGCCCCGGCAGTGCGTGCAACCCTGGCCTTTACGGAACCTGAAGCCCGCGGACTCCGAGACGCTCAGCCCCGACTGATCGATCAATTCCCGAGGCGGCACATACGTTTGGCAGCACTGAACGCAAATGACCCGTATGAGCCGCTGGGCGAGTACACCGGACAGTGCGGATACGAAACTGTAAGTATCAACGCCCATGTGCAGAAAGCGGCTCACGACGTCAAAGACGTTGTTGGCATGTACCGTCGTAAATACGAGATGGCCGGTAAGTGCGGATTGGATTGCAATCTGCGCAGTCTCCGGATCGCGAATCTCACCCACCATGATCTTGTCCGGATCGTGCCTCAGAATGGAGCGCAGGCCGCGCGCGAAAGTCAGTCCCTTCTTCTCATTGACCGGAATCTGCAGTACACCCGCCAGCTGGTATTCGACCGGATCTTCGATTGTTACGATCTTGTCGCGCCCGGTCTGCGTCTCGGAAATCGCTCCATACAAAGTCGTTGTTTTGCCGCTGCCGGTCGGCCCTGTGACGAGCAACATGCCGTAAGGAAGCGAGCTCAGCGTGCGCAGCTTGGCAACGATGTCGGGCTCGAACCCGAGCACATCCAGGCGCAGCCCGCTCATCTGCTCGGTCAGGGCTTTCTTGTCGAGGACGCGCAACACAGCATCCTCGCCGAAGATGCTGGGAATGATAGAGACGCGGAAGTCGATGGGCCGCGACTCGAAGGCAATCTTGAACCGGCCGTCCTGGGGTATCCGGCGCTCCGCGATATCGAGGTCCGACATTACTTTGATGCGGGAGATGACCTGTTCTGACAGTTCGACACCGGCAATGGTTGCGATGTTCGCGAGCACACCATCGACGCGGTAGCGCACTACGAGCCCAGCGGCTGTTGACTCCAAGTGAATATCGCTTGCACCCGCGCGTAGCGCGTCATAGACAGTCGAATGCACGAGCCGCACGACAGGACTGGCGTCTTCGCTGATCGAGACGTAGGAAAGGGTGTCGATTCCTTTCTCGGCCTTTGCTCCCCGCTGTGCGTCAGGAAGGACGGCGTCGATCGCCCGCAATGTCTCGGCATGGCGGAAGGTTAGATTCGCGAGGTCCTCGCGCGCGGCAAGTACCCACTCAATCGGTGCTTCGAGCCGGATCTCCAGCCAGGGCCGCAGCTCCGTGTCGAACGGATCCGAGAAGACGGCGAGCCTATTTCCGCCATCGTGGACGACGAGACAGCTCCTGCGGGTGGCTTCGGCGGGCGCGAGGACACCGAAGTCGGGTTCCATCCGGGCGAGATCGCTCTCGGCCACGAATCGATAGTCGAATGTGCGGGCCAGCGCCCGGGCAAAGGCGGCGCCGCTGAGCCCGGATTGCTTCGACAACAGCTCGCGTGCCGACTGCCCTGACTCTTCTGCCTCGGCCAATGCCCGCGCGATCATCTGCTCATCGAGGGTGTCCCTCGAGGTGGGCTTCGGATCGGCGTTGGCGCCGGCCGCCGCGGCAGGAATTTCGGCAACCGCGGCATTCATCGGATACTGCCCGCCAATTGGAAGATGGGGAAATACATCAGCACCACAATGACGCCGATGACGAGGCCAATGATCGTCATCAGGATTGGCTCGATCAAACGTGTTAGGACGGCCACCCAGCGCGCCAGCTCTTCATCGCAGAAGGACGCTATGCGTTCCATCATTTCGCCCATGTTGCCGCTGCGCTCTCCTACGCGCAGCATTCTGGCCGCCACGGTGGTGGTCAGGCCGTTACTCTCCATAGCTTGCGCAAGTGATTGACCTTCGCGCACGGCTTGCGTCGCGGCTGCGAAGGCTCGCTGCGAATCGGTCCGCAGCAGGCCGGATGACATCTGCAGTGCAGCCACCGCCGGCATACCTCCACGCAGGAGCATCCCAGTGGTGCGATACAGGCGGGCGAGCTGGTAGATATGAAGTTGGTGGCCGACAGCCGGAATCCGGGCAATCCACGCTCCAACATGCTGGCGGGTTGCCGGCCGGGTGGCCGCATAGATCGCGGCCGAGAGCAGTCCTACGAGGATCGCGACCATCAATGCTCCGTGCGCGTCCATCAACTGTCCCCATTCGAGCAGCACTCGTGAGGCGGCAGGGAGGTCGGTACCGACGTCTTCGTAGATCGCGCTGAATCGCGGCACTACGTAACCCATCAGGAAAAGGGTCACCAGCAGACCAACGCCAAGGAGTACGGCGGGATAGATGCATGCGTTGATGAGCGTCTTGCGCAGAGCATCCGCCTGTTCCGCGTAGGTGATGTACCGTGCCAAGGCTTCCCGGAGGGCACCTGTGCGCTCGCTGGCGCGAACTGCCGCGACGTACAAAGGCGGGAAGCTCGCAGGCTGCTCGGCGAGCGCTGCGGCAAGTGTCTGACCTTCGTAGAGCCGGCCGAGAACTCTGTGCAGGATCTGGTTCGCGCCGGCATTGGACTCGCGCTCGGCCAGGGCTTCGAGCGATTCGACCAGCGACAGTCCCGCATCGAGCAGCGAAACCAGTTGTTGGCTGAAGACGGCTAGTTGCAGTTGGGCAGGGCGCGCAAACAGCCGCACACGCCGCACGGGCAGCAGTGAGATCACTTGCAGATCTCTGAGCTCGAGTTGCCGGCGTGCGTCCGACTCGTCCACGGCATCGAGCACCTGGGAGGTCACGCCCAGGGCGCTATCGAGTGCCTTGATGCGATATTCCATTTGCCTCACCAATTCGCGAGGTCAGCGTCCTCGCCACTGCCGCCTGCCTGGCCATCACGGCCATAGGACAGCAGGTCAAAGTCGTTCTGATGCGTACCGGGTTGCGCATACACGTAGGGATGACCCCACGGATCCATCGGTACGGCCTTTTTCAGGTACGGCCCCTCCCAGTTCGACATGCCGGAAGGAGCCACGTCGAGCGCCGCGAGCCCTTCCTCAGTGCTGGGCAGACGGCCCACATCGATACGGAATTGCTCGAGCGCCTTGTCGAGTGCGTCGATCTGCGCGCGCGCGGCTTTGACACGCGATTTGCCGACCTGCGAGAAGTAGCGCGGCGCTACGAATCCGGCCAGCAGGCCGATGATCACCATGACCACGAGCAGCTCCAACAACGTGAATCCGCTGTTGCGGTCTTTGTCAGTTCCGTTCGTCAGGCCGCGCATGTGCCCCGTCCCGTTTTTTAGTTCTTCTGACCTGTACCCATGTTCCGGTTCGCACCGCTATAACCGCCAGTCGGAGGGTTGCTACCCTGAGCGCGTACCCGCTAGGCAAAAGACAGTAGCGGTAGGGTGGGTAAAACCCCCAGCGCCGCGGCGGCGCCGGGGGTCGGCCGTCAATCGGCCTTGGCTTCGAGGTCTGCCGCGTTGACCATTCCGTGCCGAATGGCAAAGCGCGTGACCGCGGCGGTGTTGTGCAGCGTTAGTTTGCGCATCAGGTTGGCGCGATGTTTTTCGACTGTCTTGACGCTGACCTGCAGCTCGCGCGCGATCAACTTGTTGGATCGGCCAAGTGCCACCCGTGTCAGAACCTCACGCTCGCGCTCGGTGACGAGCTCCACCGCCGACAGCGTCAGGCCTTCGGACTTCGGCCGCAGATAACCGGTTACAACTTTGGCGGTCACGGAGGCGCACAGATAAGTCTGTCCGCCGAGCACCGCGCGGATCGCCTGCAACAGCTCCGCGCGGCTGGCATCCTTCAATACATAGCCGTGCGCCCCCGCATTGAGGGCCGCCCGGATGTATTCCTCGGAATTGTGCGCGGTGAGCACCAGGATCTTGGTTGCGGCGCGCGCCTGCCGCAGACAGGCGATCAACTCGATGCCGGAGCGGCCCGGCAGAGCGATATCGGTAATGACCAGGTCCGGACTCAACGAGTCAACGGTTGGCACGGCGTCGATCCCGTTAGGCGCTTCGCCGACTATCCGCAGATCCTGCTCGAGCTCCAACAACGCTCGCAAGCCTTCACGCAGGATTGCATGATCCTCCACCAGCACGATGCGGCTCTTGCCGCCCGGTGCGGTGCCCGTAGTTACGTCAAGCAACTCGGTCGCCACTGACTATCACCCCCTTCCCATTCCGGTGCCCCCCTTCCTGCGGGTACTACCGGGCCGCGGTTGCGGCGCTCGTCCAGTCATAACTGTTTTTTTCGGACGATCTGCGCTTATCAGACTACTGGCATTGCCGCGGGTCGTCTGCCCGGTTTTACTTATTTTTTCATAAAAATGCGAGCTGGGAAGCCGGTCACGAAAGCGGCCCACCTACCGAGTTTACCTACCTGCGGAACTCCAATCTCTGTGCATACTCGGTTGGCATGCGTGCCCTGCATGCGCTGCCGCTTTTCATTCCAGTCGCATCGCTCGCGGCGGGTCAGGTTGCGGGCGGCGGTGTCTTTGCGTTCACTGACTCGCAGGGCATCGTCCACTATTCCAACGTCCCTACCGACACGCGCTTCGAGCTCGTCCTGGCCGCCCCCCGCGAAGGGCAGGGCCTGAGACAGGTTCCCTCCCTGCAGCGCTCCGCGGCGTACTCGCACCTGATAGACGGGGCCGCCCTGGCCAACCGGTTGGAGCCGGCGCTGGTCACCGCGGTTATTTTGGCGGAGTCGGGCGGCGACCCGCGGGCAGTGTCCAAACGCGGGGCGGGCGGCCTCATGCAATTGATGCCAGCTACGGCGCGTCAGTACGGAGTCAATAACGTGTTCGACCCGGAGCAGAACATCCGGGCGGGCACCCGGTATCTGCACGACCTCGCGGACCGTTACCAGAACGATCTCGAGTTGATGCTGGCGGCCTACAACGCCGGTCCCGATGCGGTCGACCGCCAGGGCGGACGGATTCCGCCTTTCAGAGAGACACTCGAGTACGTTCCTCGGGTGCTGGAGATATATCACAGGCTGTTGGATCTAACCAAAGAGCGTTGACGCCATGAGCACCGAGCCACCCAATGACCGCTGCGAGAACGGCATGGAGTCAGCTGTAGCGTCTGTCCGTCAGTTGGTCACGGAGGACGTTCATCAAACCATTGTTCGCGCGAAGCAGGATTGGGAGCGCACGGCTGACTCCTTGTCGCACGTCGTGTGCCTTGTCGACGAGCGCCGCCAGGTCGTACGTGTCAACCGGGCTATCGAGACCTGGGAGCTCGGCCGCGTCAACGCTGTCGCGGGGCGCGATATCCATGATCTGCTGCATCCGGGCGGCTGCAACGGCGGCTGTACCCTGCGCACCCGTCTGAATGAGGCCTGGGCACGCATCGAGGAGTCCGCGCCCGACGAGTTCGAGTATTTCGATCTGCACCTGCACGGCGCCCTGTCGATCGCACTGCGGCCCATTATTGCCGATGCCGGAGGACGGCACTTGTCAGCGCACGCACGGGCGGTCATGGTGGTCATGGACATGACGCCGGTACACCTCGCCCGAAGAGCACAGCAGCGGTTGAACGAGAACCTGGAGGCGCGCGTCTGTGAGCGCACCCGCGAGCTGGAAGGCGCCAACCGCGAGCTGCAGAACGAAGTCGCCTTGCGCGAGGCCGCCGAAGATGCTCTGCGGCTGTCTCGCAATGAGCTGGCGCTGTTATCACAACAGCTGATCCAGGCGCAGGAGAAGGAGCGCCGGCGCATCGCCCAGGAGCTGCATGACGCGATAGGCCAGTCCCTGAGCGCCATCAAATATTCACTCGAGCGCGCGGCCGAGCTGCAACGTCTCGGGCAGGACGATGCCAGGCCCCTGGTGCTACGAACGATCGGGCGGGTACGTGACACCATCAAGGACATCAGGTCCATCGCCATGGATCTGCGGCCCTCGGTTCTCGATGACCTCGGGGTGGCCTCGGCGCTTGCCTGGTTGTGCCGGGAGTTTGCGGAAACCTACCCGCAGCTCGAGGTTCGGGCCGACATCGAGGCCGCCGACAGCGACATTCCTGACCGCCTGGTGACCACGATTTTCCGCTGCGCCCAGGAGCTGTTGAATAATGCCGCGCGACACTCGAGGGCGGCCCGGGTCTGCATCGGCCTGGCGAAGGATTCCGCCAACATCACTCTGACAGTCTGCGATGACGGTATCGGCATGCCCGAACCGAATTCGTCGGGCTCGTTCGGCTGCGGGCATGGCATTCGCAACTTGCGCGAGCGTGCGCAAATGACTGGCGGCAAGATGACCCTTGGCGCTGCCCCGCGCAGTGGCACGCGCGCGCAGATGGACTGGCCGCTCGCCGCACAGGACCTTCACGGCTGACCCGCCGGTCACCCCCGGGGTGGTGCTGATGCCCAATGGGGAATATCCTGTAGGGATAAATAGCCAAGGTAGGCTTATCCTAACTACTACTTTGCAGAATAAAGCGGGCGCTCGGGGGGTCGCGTGCAGTCGATGCGTCGCAAACTTCAGGTTCTCCTGATCGACGAAGAAGGACTGCTTCGCGATGGTCTGTGCGCCATGATCAACCTGGAAGAGGGCTTCGGCATCGGCGGGGTCATCTCAGGTACCACAGCACTGAACACCGTCGCCCTCCCAACGGACCCTGACCTGATCGTCGCCGATTTCGGTGCGCCTGCCGTACGCGGGTACGAGACCGTTAGTGCCGCCCGAGCCCGCTGGCCGAACATACCGGTCCTCGTCCTTACGTTTCAGCGGGATGACGCGGCGATCGAATCTGCTCTGCGCGCTGGCGTGGATGGATATCTGCTGAAGACGGACCGCCGGGCAGAGTTGCTCAACGCCATGCGCTCGGTGATCGATCGGAAGCGCTATATCAGTCCGTCCATCTTCGACCGGGTCGTGAACGGCTTCGTGACTCAGCGCGCCAACGCAAAAAAGGATCCGGACGGCCTCAGTGATCGCGAGCGCGAAGTCATGAAGCTCATCGCGCAGGGATTCCGCACCCGCGAGATCGCCGTGCAGCTCTCCGTGAGCCACAAAACCGTGGAGAAGCATCGGACGAACCTGATGCGAAAGTTAGGTCTCCGAACGGCAGCCGCCGTAGCCGCATACGCCATTTCGAACGGCTATCTGCGCCTGTAGCCTGCCAGGCATCCTGCGTTGCGGTCGTGACACCGGTTTCCAAAACACGGCCGACCGGATACTAAAGAAATCCCTGATTCAAACACGTAGCCGAACATTCGAGCCCTTCACGTTTCGCGGCTATGTGCATTCGCCGCGTCACCGGTTCGTGACACACCACTCTTGAGAACCTGTCGCATACAGATGACGCTGTAGGCCGGTCAATGAGGGTGTGAATTATGTGGAGAAGAGTCATGAGCGGCACATGTGTTGCCGCGGTGCTCGGTTTGCTTGCGGGTTGCGGCGGTAGCGCCGCGCCGGCGGCCAGCACTACCAACGGCAGTGGCGGTACTACCAACGGCAGTGGGGGCACGACTTCGACAATCCAGGGGATTGCAACCCCGTCATCCGTCGCAGTAGTCACAGCAACCAACAGTAACTGAGGTCTCCCACATGAAAGCTCTCTTCAGTTACGGCACCAGCGTGCCGCTGCTGCTGTTGGCTACTGGGTCGCAGATGGCCACCGCAGCGCCTCCGGCAGCTTCAGCCTACTTCACTGATGCGCAGACGAGTCATGTTCAGGATGCGACGTCGGACAGCATCGGGCAGGTGAACATGATCACCTGCGTCTTCCACTCCATGCGTCCCGATGCGCTCGTGAATCAAGGGGCCTATGTGGCCCTGATCGACAAGAACAAGTGTGATGCCGCCAAGGCATCCAGTGCCGGGAATTCAAGTGACAGCTCGGGTGCCTCGCAGGCCCCGGAGTACATGACGGCGGTGGTCAATTCCACCCGCGCTTCCAACACGGCGCCCATGCTGGTGTCCGCCTGGATTTCGATAGACCAGGATGGCACACCGGTCACGGTGTTTGCGCATCTCAGTGCCACGGCCGCACCGACTACTTCCGATCCTTACGGTACGTTCCGCCTCGACTACTGCGGTAAGTTGGCCTCCGGCGGGGGGTGCCTGATGAATGGCTTCATGCAGGCTGGTAATGGGACGCTCGGTTATTACGAGACCGACAGTGGTGGCGGCGGAGGCGGAGGCGGTAGCCAGGTAACGGCGCTGGCGCTCTCGAGTGTCGGCACGGCGAGCGGCAGCGGCAGCGTAAACGTCACCCAATCGTTCAACAATGCTGGTACGAGTATTTTCGACTTTGCCTACAACTCCAGTTACTTCCTGCGCTCGGACGGCAATAAGAGCATGTGCTTCAGCCGTGACGCGAGCGATCCGAATACCGGGATCTCTGTGTGGCGGTACGGCCTGTATGACTCGGTGAGCGGTGACCGGATCGCACGTAACTCCGGCTTTCCGATTCAATATACGAGTGGCGGCACCACCTACCAGGGCTACGTGGGTTACTACGGTTTGTCCTCACAGCCCGGCGCGGCCGCACCGGCGGACGGCTCAACGGTCGCCAAGATCGACTATCAGAACGGATCGGCCAGCACCGCCAGCTACTCTGTCGTCAACAAGGGCGGCCGCCTGACCCGGTTCACGCGTCAGAACACCACCCTGCAGCTGATTGATCAGGTCCACTTCAACGCCTTCATCGGCAACGTTGCGGGCTCGAATCTGCCCCATTCAAACACTCAGTACGAATTGTACTGGGACGATGCTTCCGGTCAGTTCATCGCCGTCAACGAGATGCAGTGCAGCCAGAATGGCTGCCAGACGCAGCCACTGGGCAGCCCCGTCGCGGTGGACCCGGCATTCTGGTCGAGCGCCAGCATGGGCATTCAGGGCTGGTCGCAGTCCCTCGGGGGCGATCTGTTCGTCGATCTGGCCAATACCGGGACACCCGTGGATGCCACGGCGGTGGCGTATCACGTGCAGGATCTGGTGTATCCGGATGACAGCTCGCTGCCGAGCGCCCTGTATTGCGTGAGCAACTGCCCGACGGCCGCAAGCGTACAGAGTTACCTGGCGCAAGGTTCGGGCACTTCGCCCTACCTCGGTGCCACTTATAACGCCTGGCAGCCGACGACCGCGCCCGTTGCTTATACGCTGAGCGGTAACGTGCTGCTCTATTTGTCAGCCCCTGTGGTGGATACGACGGCCGCCGACTATCAGGGCAGTCAGATGTATCAGAACGGTGTGATGAGCGGGCGGCTGGTGGAGAACCTCACCGATGCGCAGTGCGGCACCGATCAGAGCGGTAATCCGCAATACTGCGATTGGAAGATGAGTTCGGCGAATGTCTACTATCAATGGCAGACGGGTCCGAACAGCTGGGATCAGTTCACTGCCATCAAGGACAGTGGTGGCAGCTTCGTGCATTTTGACGCGCCGCTGAACGTGAGCTTCAAGGTGCCTGCCAACTCTGCCGCAAATGCACCCTATGGCACCTATGCCAACACGAACCTCATCCTGCAATACGGTGGTTTCGGTGATCTGTGGGGCATACCGGGTAGTTGCGTCTCGTCGATCGACAACCAGGTGATTGATTGTAACGATCCCAGTGGGTCTGCCCGCTACGTGGCGGCGTTTGCCATTCCGTATGATCCGAACGCCAATCCGCGCCAAGGCATCGTGACCACCAGCACCAAAACATACCTGGTCAAGTGGCTGGACCGCGAGATCCGCTTTGCCCAGGAGCCTGCGTCAACCTGCAGCAATGCGGGTCTTTCCACCGCCCACGCGACGCTGCCGGATGCGAGCGGACTGCAGAATCCCAGCGATTCCTCATCGGCCGTCTACAACGGTGCCGAGCCGACGCCAACCAACACCGCGCCCCGTGTGATCCAGGGGGAGGTCATGTACTGAGCAAGCCGGCCTCCGCCGTGCACCGTGTGCCGTGTGCGGTTCACGGTTCGCGGCGGGGGTGCTTCAGATCATTCCCGCGCGCTTGACTGCGTGGTAGCGGTTCACCAGCTGTACACCCAGTTGGTCCGGCTCCGCATCGATCATTAAAGGGCCCCGGTCGGCCAGGCGGTAGAACGCATCGCGCCTGGCTTGCTCGTACAGATGCGCGCTGGCTATATCCATGACAGCCTCCGCGGAAGCCAACGGCTGGGATATCAGCTCCCCGACGATTCGCTCCCGCAGGCTTGCGAGCATCACCAGGTGCCGCGAGCGTAACAGGCGCAGTGCATAGCCGAGCTCGCTGCTGTCTTCGTCCCGGAAGTTGGTAATGACGATCACCAGCGCGCGCTTGTGATAGCGCTTCAATAGATTGAGGGCTGCGGAAACGTAGTCAGAGTGGGTCGGCGTGGGTTGCACGCCATATAGCTCCCCCATCAGCGCATCCAGCGCGTGGATGCCCTTTTTGGGGGCAAACGACTTCTCGGCTCCCGGCGGCGTTCCGAAAGTCAGTGCGCCTACCGAGTCACCTTCGTGCAGCGCCACGTACGAGAGCAACATCACGGCGTTCAGAACCTGGTCGAAATGGGAAGTCCCCACGCTACCGTGTCTATCGTCGGCGCGCATGCGCCGCCCGCAGTCAACGAGCAGCAGGATGCACTGATCGCGCTCGTCCTGAAACTCACGGATGATGTGTTTGCCCAGGCGCAGAGTTGCCTTCCAGTCGATGTGACGCACCGGGTCGCCATAACGATATTCCGCGAGCTGCTTGAAGTCGGTGCCCTCGCCGCGCTGCTGGTAGGTCTTGATCCCGATTTCCTGCAACCGCCGGTCGCCGGCGAGCCAGGCGTAGCGCGCTATCTGCGCGAAATCCGGATATACCCGGCGTATCTCATCACCCCCCAGGCGCTCGAAGAGCTCGCACCAGCCCCATCGCGAGCGCAGCCGCAACTGCGCGGCTGAGAATTGAGCCTCGCCTCTGCGCGTGGGCGTGACGTCGTAGCTCAGATCTACACGCTTGCCCGCGAGGAGGCTGAGTGCGGCCGGCAACCCCTCGGAGCTGAAAGTCGGATCGATATGGTCGTAGACCTGGCCCTGCCAGTTGTAGGGACCTGCGACTTCGAAGCTCAAGCGCACCGGGCGCCTGGCTCCGAGAGCAAACGCGGCGGGCAATACCCGCGTCATGCGTACATCGGATTGCTGCCACGCTCGTCGTGAGATGATGTAGTCCGTGCTCGCGACGCTGGCAAGCAACAACAACCAGCCAGCACTCAACAGGGCGACACCCCATAGGCTCGCGCCTGCCAGCAGCGCGCCCAACGCCACTGTTGCCCCCGCGGCCAGCGCCCCAAGCAGTCTCTTTCCAGGGACCAATCGCATGTAACTTCGATACCGCGCCAATCAGATGCGCGGTGCCGGAACGCTCTCAATCACACCGGCCAGCAGCTCATTGGGCTTGCGGCCCTCGAGCATGGCTTCCGGGGAGAGTGCAACACGGTGCCGTAATGCGGGCAGGGCGATCTTCTTGATGTCATCGGGGGTGACGAAATTGCGCCCCTGCGTAATCGCAACGGCACGCGCGCCGCGGACCAGCGCAAGCGCGCCGCGAGAGCCGCTACCCATCGCAAAGCCAGCCCATTCCCGGGTGGCACGCACGAGGCGTACTGCATAGTCGATAACCTGCTCGTCGATCTTCTGCCGCGCCACGATCTGTTGCAGGCTCAACACGGCCCGCTCGTTGAGAACCGGCTTGACCTCCGCCAGTGGCAACTCGTTCCCCGCCTGGTTGGCGGTCGCGCGGATGACGACTCCGACTTCCTCCTCGAGTGACGGATAATCTATTTCAACCTTGAAGAGAAAGCGGTCGAGCTGCGCTTCAGGCAGTGGGTAGGTGCCCTCGGTCTCGACCGGATTCTGAGTTGCGAGCACCATGAAAGGCTGCGGCATGGGTATGCTCTGGCCTTCGAGCGTAACCTGGTATTCCTGCATCACCTCGAGCAGGGCGCTCTGGGTTTTCGCCGGGGCGCGATTGATCTCGTCCGCGAGCAGAACGTGAGTGAACACGGGGCCGCGCACTATCCTCAGCTCGTGAGAAGTCGGATCCAGCACGGCATGCCCAATGATGTCCGAAGGCATCATGTCGGGGGTGAATTGCACGCGGCCATGTGTGAGTGACAGCGCTTGCGCGAGTGCTCGCACGAGCAAGGTCTTGCCGAGCCCGGGCACACCCTCGATCAACACGTGCCCGGAGGCGGCGAGCGAGATCACGACCTGCTCGATGACCGCGGACTGTCCAACCACAGCCTGGCTGATCGCCGACCGCAGGCGTTCGAGTAGCTCGGCGGCCCGCTGGATCGTACTAGATTCGATTTCCATGTCTCGACCTTGTGTGCTTGATCAGAATTCGACGGCGTGCTGACTCGAGCAGCTCGATGGCAGCGCGTAGATGGTCCGAGCGGCGAGCGCCTGTGTAGTGCAGGGCGGCGGCAAGCGCGTCAGCTTCGAGCCCAGTAGCCTGCGCCAATGCGCTCATACGCTCGGTTCCCGGCAGCCTTTCATAGGCTGAGATGTATCGTGCCGCGACCTCGTTCAGAGCCCGGGCAGCGGCCGCGTGCAGCGATTCTCCGCCGCCGACGCGCAGCGTAAATTGTCCGGTGCCGCGGATCTGCTCGGCAAGCGACCGCCGGGCGATGTCGGCCGGAGCCACCAGCGGACCGAATCGGGCGCCACTGCGCCAGAGGGCCAGTGCGATCAACACCAGCAGCAGGCAGAGCACGGGCCAGCCGAGCTGCCAGGCCAGCTCGAGCAACGATGCATGGCTGCTCTCGGAAAAGAAATGAATCTGATCGCCGCTGCGCAACTGGGCCGCCGCGACAAACAGCCGCCCGTTGTCATCGTCAAACAGTCCGCGCTCTGCGAACGGTGTTCCATTGATCATGGTGACGCTGCCACGGGCCACTTTGATGCGCACGGCCTGCAGGCCCCAGTCGTCCCGGCCCAAAGCCCAACCTATCTTCCGGGTGGTTTTGAGTGACGAGCCCACATCCATGCCGCAGATAGAATAGGAGTCGTGCGAGTCCCCTGTTTCATTCAACGTGTAGCAGCGAGAGGTCTGTAACGGGACAACGCTGGTCTGCCGCGTCTGTCCGGTCTGTTTGGGCCGTTCGGTGAGCTCCTGGCGGATGCCGCTCCACTGCTCGAACGCCTCGGTGCTGCTGATCAGTGATTTGTCGACGACCAGGCGTCCGCCCGATTCCACCCAGTGCTCGAGCCGTTCCCTGCGATCCGCGGTGAGATCCCAATCCCAGGCCGAAATGAACACCACGCCGTTGGGCGGCGGGAGGTTCATTCCACGATTCCACTCAGTATGGGCGCCGAGAGCCTCGGCAAACCGCTGTACTACGTAGAACGGATTGATCGCCGCCTCGCCTTTGAGCGGCATCGGTACTTTGATATCAGTCCAATAGGTGTTGTTGGCAACCCAGATCAACAGGGCGAGGGCAATCGCCGTGCCAACCACCGTGAGCCACGCCTGGCGTACGCGTATCATACGGCATCCAACGCGGGGGCGAATCCGTCACACAATGTATACAGCGATGCAGTCTCTGGCTGTTGTCCCCCGTACACCGCGTGTTGCCAGACCTGGATCAGGAGCGCTACGTAGTTAATTTGCTCCTCCTTGAGCCGGGGCGTGCTCAGCCGCAGGCAGTCGCCCTCCGTGCTCGAATCCCGGATCGGCACGTTGTGAACGTGGACGAGCCGTGAGAGCACGCCGCGATAGAGCAGGGAAAGCGCTGCCCGGTGTTCGCCCTTGTCCCAAAGGTTCCGGGCCACCGCCCCGATGTTGTCTGGAAGGCTCTCCGGACGAATATCGAGATCCTGAACGTGAGTTGGTGCCGTGGTGCGATTGATCTTCCTGGACGGCGTGCGGGCGCGTATCAATCGCACGAGATAGACCGCCAGCAGCCCCACCAGGAGCGCGACCCCTACCCGGACAAGAACCCGGGCGGACTGTGCGAACCACCCGAAGAATTGAATCAGCCAGGCCAGGTAAGCCGGCGCGCTGTTGGATCGTGGTAGCGATTCACCAGCCCACTTCAGGCTGCGGATCGTGCGTTCAGTGGCGAGGTTGGGATCCGCTTTGACTTTCGCGATTGCCGCAGCGATCTGCTCCTGGTCCGGAGCGTGCTGTTCAGGCACGCGTGCGGAGGGGGCGGCTGCATTCAACGACGGCGCCGTCATCAACAGCAGCATCAAGGCCGCAAGTACCCCGCGAGATCTATTCCGGGAAGGCACGCCGCAATTCCTGCTCGATGTCCCATGCTTCCAGCTGCGCACGCCTGTTCAAGTACATCGCGAATCCAGCGGCCACATAGAAAGGCTCGAGGAAAAGCACGACCAGCGCGTAGATGCCCGTCGCGAGCAACCCGAAGAAGTCGGAGGTATGTTCGGAAAACAAGCTGGCCGGGTTCAGCTCACCAGGCATCAACCAGAAAATGAGCGACAGAGCTGCGAGTGCCAACACCAGTTCGGCGGTGGCAAACGCGGAAGTCATGAGAAGCGCCGGACTGGTTTTGCCCCGCCGGATTTGCAGCACCCGCTTGCGGGCTGGCCGCAAGCGCAGCCCCTCGAGTTGATACACCGGTTGGGTGAATGAACGCCAGGGTGACAGGCGCCGCAGCGTCAGGCTGAGCAGCAGGTGGCCCCACCAGACACGGCGTTGCGCATTCCACAGATCATCCAACGCGGTGGGTTGTCCGAAGGCAGCGCGCGATAGTACAAAGAGGATGGTTCGATCCAACCAAGGCTTCGCCCACCAGATCAGGAGCCCAGGCAGCCAATCGGCTATTTCAAACGTGGCCAGGGATAGTGCCACGGCCGGCAGCCCCACGGCCCAGTAACATATATAGACCTGGCGCGCGGCGCTCTGACAGAGGCGCACGCCAAGATCCGCGGCCTCCATCGGAGTGCGCAGCCGCATGCGCAAGGCGAGCGAGTCAATCTGCACTTCGGCCCTGAAATGCCAGGTAGCTCAGCACGCCGATCCAGCACGCGCTCGCCACCCCGTATTTGACTGGATGCGGAAGCCAGCTGGCGGAGGACCAGAAAGCTTCGATGGCGGCCGCAATCAGCAGCATGATGGCGGCGCCCGAGACGATGACGGCCGAATCTCTGGTGGCCGCAATCAGGCTCTGCCCCCGTCGCAAGCGCCCTGGGGCGAGCAGGGAGTGTCCGATCTTCAACCCCGCTGCACCACTCAGGACGATGGCGGTCAGCTCGAAGGCGGAGTGCGTGGCGACGAACGAATAGAACGTGGCTGAATGACCCCGCTCGGTCAGATATCCGCCGATTGCTCCGGCGATGGCGCCGTTATAGAGCAGATAGAAGAGGGTGCCAATACCGGCGAACAATCCGCCCGCAAAACACTGAAACGCGATCCCGATGTTGTGGCTGATGTAGTACCCGAACATCATCCAGTCACCATCGGCCGCACGGCCGATGGCGGTGGCCGAGTCCGAATACATGTGCTCGTAGGAGGCAGCCGTTTCCGCGCTGACTACCGACAGAATCAGCTCCGGCCGTTGATAGACCAGCCAGCCGATGACAAACGTTGGAACGTAAAGCAAGGCCGCTGCTATCCAGACGTATGTTGAATGAGCACGTACGCTGCGCGGGAATTCCTCGGCGAGGAATCGTTTCACTCTCAACAACCCGAATTCGCGGCGCTGATAGATTACCTGGTGGGCGTCTGAGGTCAGCCGCTCGAGTTGATCGAGCAGATAGGCCGGGTACGAGCGGGCTCTCGCCAGTGCCAGATGTTCGCAGGCACGCCGATACAGAACGGCCACTCGCTGCCCTTCAACCGGCGTGCCGTCCTGCACGGCCTTGCCGCGCTTGAGAATCCGATCCAGCAGCGTTTCAAGCTCACGCCATTCGGCTTGATAGAGCTCCTCGAAATGCAGCGGGGTCATGTACGGCGTCCCATGAGCCATTGCGCGACGCCGAGTACCCGGTGTGTCACGGCGGGCCCCGCCTGGCCCTGGTCCCCCGAGACGGAAGCGGCGAGCGCCGCCAGCTCGTCCAGGCGGTCTCCCGTCAGGGTGGGTGCCCGCGCAGCCAATGCAACCAACGCTGCCTGGTCACGCGGGGCAAGTGGATGGACAGGTGCAACCGGCTCGACCTGTTGGAGCGTGATCCGCGGCGCTGCCTGCGGTTCATGTACCACCAGCGTAGCTGCCGCAATGTCGCCGAGGCGTTTGCAGTCCGCGCGCAGCAGCATGCTGACAATGGCGAACCCGTAGCAGAAGGGCAGAAAATCCGCCGCACGCAGCAGGTTGCGCATGAAGGAGGCGGCCGGTGTGATTGGCAGCCCGTTGTCCATCACAACTTTCAATCCGAAGGTCTTCTTGCCGGGCGTGGCTCCCGAACGGCCCAGCTCGAATGCAATCGGATAGAACCATTCGAGCAGGAACAGCAGCACGATCCAGAATGCAGTACCGATGCCGCCCATGAATCGCGCGGCGGTCGCACATCCCCATAGGATCGCCAACCGGATGAACCAGTCGAGGAGGAACGCGTAGAATCGGGCCGGTAGGCCAGCTGGATGCAACTCGAGGACAATCCCTTCCGGCGTTTCCGCCGCCACGACCGTATCCAGCATCTGACCTACCGATTCGGGCTATTCAAGCCTTGATGACGATCGTGTCCGCAATCTTGTCATGTACGCATTGCCGCGCTTCGCCGAAGATCAGCAGCGCATCCACGACACCGTAGAACGGTACGAACGCCAACACGGTATTCACGACGTTGCGAAGCCAGAAGATTCGCCCAAGAGAGGCGGGCGAGCCGTCGCTGCGCACGACCTTGATCCCGAGCATCTTCTTGGCGATCGACTGGCCATTGCGCGAAACGAACAGAATCGTGAGCCAGCCCCAGGCGATCACGCCGACCACGGGCAGCCAGATTCCAGCGCCGTGCAGTACCATCGGGTTGAAATGACCGTTCGCGAGCGTCAGCGGCCCATTCAGGCGCATGCCGACGATCGCCGGAATGTAGACCATGGCGCTGAAAAAGATTGAATCGAGGATGACCCCGACCAGCCTCGCTCCACGGCCAGCGGGCGTTGCACCGGAGTCCGCGACGTCCTGTACTGTGGCCTGCGGCGGAGCGTACGGATTTGCCGTATTCATACCTTGAGACCCTCCATTTTTGATAGTGCGCTTGGTTTTTACGCTTTTTATGTCGATTTGTCGCTTCGAGAGGGGTAATCCTGTGCGGTTGGTCTCGGACCGCATTGTGTGGCAGGGTATGTTGGGCGCTGCTGGATGGCGTCCATCAGGCGGTGTCCAGACCCAGCCGCTGACGACGACGGATATGACACGTCGGGCGGCAAGAGCCGACACCAGTGTCAGTACTCTTTCGTGCGCGACAGGGCCGCGAAGAGCGCGGATAGCTGCACCTGGTGAACTTTGTCCACAGCAGCCGCAAACGTGCGGCGGTAGCACGCGAGATGCACCTGGGTGGAGCCAAGGGCAGCAAGGGAGTGCGCCTGCTCAACGCAGACACGGCCGGCGGCCTTGCTAAGGCGGTCGAGAAGCTCTCGCCTACCCGCATCGGTATCCAGATCGAGGTCCCGGAACTTCACCGTGGTGCTCGGCTCGTCGTTTACGGGTCGGTCGCCCGAGGATGCTGGGAGGCCTGCGGCTGCGGATAGGAACAAAGCGAGAACGGCATCACTAAAGATCTGCTAAGCCGTGTCTAAGGAGCGTCCGCAGGCTGCCTGACACCGGTATAGTTGCTTGCGGAGAGGGCCTCAGGCAGGGCACTCGATGCCTAACGAATCGCGGATCTTGCGGATTGGTGACTGGCGGGTCGATCCCGAGCTCGATGAGCTCGCGCGCGGGGGGCAGACGATCCGGTTGGAGCCACGCACCATGCAGGTGTTGCTGTATCTCGCAGCGCACGCCGGACGAGTCGTTGATGTAAAGCAACTGCTCGACGTGGTCTGGGCTAACGTAGTCGTGACGCAGGGCTCCGTCTATCAAGCCGTCGCGCAGTTGCGCCGCATCCTGGGAGACGACAGCGAGCATCCCACCTACATCGAGAACCTGCCAAGGCGTGGCTACCGCCTGATTGCCCCCGTCGCCGCGTGGGAGACACCGTGCGCAGCAGCGACCGGCACCACGCCAGCAGCAGGAGGTCTCACTCAGGTGACGAACGGCTCGGTTGGTGCCGTGCAGGTAATTGCCGAGCCGGTCCCAGGATCCGGGCTGTCCAAGCCGATCTTGCTCACGCTGGTCGCTGTTATCGGCTTCGCGGCGCTGGCATCTTTCATCGTCGGCAGGTTCTGGATCTCTAGACCTACGGTCGCCACTCCGACACCTGTGGCTACCGCGTTCACTCCGCCACCCCTCTCTGTTGCGGTGCTGCCGTTCGTAAACATCAGCGGTGACAAGGAGCAGGAGTATTTCTCCGACGGGCTGACAGAGGAACTGCTCAATTCACTTTCACGAATCAACCAACTGCAGGTTGCCGCGCGCACGTCTTCGTTCTACTTCAAAGGCAAAGACGTCGACCTTCCGACTGTCGCGCACAAACTGAACGTTGCCTCAGTTCTCGAGGGCAGCGTGCGGCGATCAGGAAACAAAATCCGCATTACCGCTCAGCTCAACAATGCGGCAACGGGTTTCAACCTGTGGTCACAGACCTACGACCGGGACCTGAGTGATGTGTTGCAGCTACAGACTGACATTGCGAATGCAGTGGCCAATGCCCTGAAGGTCACGCTGCTCGATGACGTTGCCGCGAAGATCGAACTGGGTGGCACGCGCAACCCGGCAGCGTTCGATGCGTATTTGCGGGGCTCAAAGGCGTTGTACTCAGGCCAGGGAGTATCGAGCAACCAGACCGCGATTGACGCGTACACGGAAGCGATCCGTTTGGATGCGAACTATGCGCTCGCGTTTGCCGGCCGATCGCAAGCGCTCTCTGCTTATGCCTGGGAGTTCGCGACTGGGACGGCCATCCGCGAGTTCTGGGACAAGTCGCAGGCGGATGCGCGCCAGGCACTCAATCTCGCCCCGGAACTGCCCGAGGGCCACCTGGCGTTGGCATCGAATTTCCAGCGCGGCTCTCACGACTTCGCGCGAGCGAGCGAGGCGTTCGAGCGCGCCATGGCGCTCGCACCGGGCAATGCGGTAGTACTGGGCGAGGGTGGCCGCTTTGCCGCTCAAATAGGACGCTTCGATGCGGGCGTTGCCGCCACCCGCCGCGCGGTTGCACTCGACCCGCTCAGTGCACAGAGCCGCGCCCTGCTCGGGGAGGCGCTGTATTGGGCGCGCCGGTATGAGGAGGCGGTGGCCGCTTACGGAGAAGCCGTCAGCCTCGAGCCCGATTATGAAGCGGCCTACGGTTTTCGCGGGCTTGCCTATTACGGGCTCGGTGACTTCAAGAGTGCGCGTGCCTCATGTGAGACCAAGCGGGGCTACTGGGTGAGCCAGCGGTGTCTCGCGGTAACATACGACAAGCTGGGACGGCACACCGATGCGGAAGCCGAGCTGAAAAAATTGCAGGTCGCCTACGGCAATGCCGCGGCCTACTCGTACTCCACGATCTATGCGCAATGGGGCAACAAGGCCAAGGCGCTGGAGTGGCTTGCCACTGGCATGGGGATGCCATGCGGGTGCCTGGTGTACGTGAGAACCGATCCGCTCCTCGATCCACTGCGCAAGGAGCCGCGCTTCCTGGCGATTGAGCAGGAATTGAAGTTTCCAAACTGAGTAGCGAGCCCTTTCAGTTTGCGTTAGCCGGTGCGAAGCGACGCCTGATAAGCCTCGATCTTGGGCAACACAAGAAGACGGCGGGCGAGACTGTCAGGAGGCCAATAAGATTCACGTTCGTAATATTCCGGTACGGATGGAACGCCCGCCGGAAGTTGAACCCATGGCTGCTTGGAGGAGGTAAAGATGTGGATGTCGGGTGGCAAGTAATCTGGCGCATCCAGCGTACCGACGCGAACGAACCTGATGATGGGGCCGGCACCAACATAGTTGCTCCATATTGCCACTCGGCATTTTGGGCAGCGTGCGATCTTCTGGCCCGACCCACTGCTGGACGGTGTGTCGATGATCTCCGGCTCCGCACGCAAATGAACCACGTAATCTGCCTCGATCATGGCATTCAATGCGAACGACGCGCCGCTCTCTCGCTGGCACCAACGACAATGGCAGCAGTTTACAAACAGCGGTGGCCTCGCCATACGATAGCGGACGACACCGCAATCGCAGCCTCCGTCGAGCGGGAAGATATTGCTTGCGACCATGCTTGCGCTGTGTGCCTTGCGTGAAAGCCGACTCGCCTAGTGTACCGAAGCGTGCGACTGACGGAAATCTCTGCGGGCCAGGTGCCGACGGGTGGTTTTCGTCGCCTCAAACCGCCCGCAGTGCCTCAGCGACAGGAGTCCCAGCAGCGCGTATCGCCGGGGACAGCCCTCCCACCAGGCCCATCGCGAACGCCCATCCGATACCGATTCCCACGACATTCGCTGTCACTGTCAAATTGACAGAGAAGCCGAACGGAGTCACATGGTGGCCGTTGAACATGAGCCACGCGCCTCCCGCACCCAGCGCTGCTCCGGGCAAGGCAATCAACAAAGACTCGAGCAACACTGCGACTGTGATCGTATACGATGCAAAACCAATGGCGCGCAGGGTCGCCATTTCGCGGCGCCGCCGATCGACGATCATGTACATGATATTGACGGCGCCCACCGTCGCTCCGATCGCCATGATGGAGCTGATGAAGTAGCTGATGAAATCGATAAGCTGAGTGAATTGCTTCAATTGGCGCGCCATGAATTTGTCTTCCGACTCGGCGCTCACGTTGAGCACCGTGTTCGTCTTTATTGCGTGCTTGAAGCGCTCTAAATCAGGCGCCGAGTCCAACATCACCTCGACAAAGGCGAACGTATTCATCTTGAGAACAGACATCAGTGTGTCCGCGTCGGTCAGCGCGCCATCGTCGAGGTATTGAATACTTTCATAGTGGCCGACCACGAGCCAATCCACCCCGCCCATGCGAATGCGATCGCCCAGCTCGAGCCCGATAGTCGCAGCTTGACGCTTGATGCCGACGATCACCTCATGCAAGCCGGGCCGAAACATGCGCCCGTCCACGACCCGCAACTCTGGAACCATCCCCAGAAAGCCGGGCTCCACGCCCCGAACACCATACAGCACTCGCACGCCGTCGATTCGCTTGCGGCCCTCCGCGAATCCAAACATGACACCCGAGACGAGCGGCTTGCTGTCGGCGCTTCGCTTTACCCCTTCCAGGTCTGATAGCGCGAGCACCGTGTCCCGCTTTATTGCTCCACCACTATCCCCTGGGGTCGTCACGATCAGGCGGTCAAGACGAGTGCCCTTCGTCCCCCACAGACGAAAACTGGCACCGATCGATAACGTCGAGATCAACACGCCAACAACGCATGCAGTCCCGAGGACCACCACCAGCGCAGGGCCAAGCCAGGCCTTCACACCGCCCAGATTCATCTGCAGGAGGACCAGGATTTGTCTGCCCATGATCATTCACCTGCCGGCAAGCGCTTCTGCAATCTGCAGCTTCAGGGTGCGGCGTGCGGGCAGGATCGCGCTGGACAACGCCAGGATAAGCGCGAGTGCCAGGCCCAACATGACGACCGCAGCCGGAAGATAGAGACGTGCGTCCAACGGAATTCTTCCACTCGAGACCCACAGCAGCCATTCGGCCACACCCATCCCCACCGCCGCAGCGAACAGGCACAGCAGCAGGGATTCGCATAACAGCAGCGCGACTACGGCCCAGTCCTGGAAACCTACTGTCTTGAGCACCGCGAGGTCGGTCGTTCGCTCGCTCACACCTTGCATCAACAGAGCAGCGATTGAGAACAGCAGCGAAAACAGCACCGCGGCGCTGATCGACCGGGTGATGCTGCTCAGATCACCGATCGCCTGAAACTGCGATTGCGCCAGTTCCCGTTTCGACCGGGTGCGTGTTTCGTCGGACGAGTTGCCGAACAGTGCATCGATCTCATCTGCGATGGTTGCCGCTTGCTTTGGGTCGTTGACCTTGACGAAGAACTGCGTGACTCTACCCTTGCGGTCGAACCGTGCTTCATCCAGGTACTCGTAGTTGATGATCATGAAGTCGGACCGCTCCGCGCGGATGGCGGGATCCTTCGTTTCGACCACACCGACGATGTCGAACGTCCAATCCTTCGACCCGTCCATCCGGTCCACATTCAGTTGTAACGGAATTCGTTGGCCCAGCTTCCAGCCGTAGCGTTCCATGAAAGTGACGCCAACGATTGCGCCGGTTCGAGACTTCTGCAGCGCTTCGACCGCGCCGGGCGAAATGTTTACGTCGGAGGCCGTCGTACGCTCCCATTGCTGTGGTAGCGTGGCCACCACGAGCAGATCCTTCGGCGAGTTTTGATATTTGCCGTCGGCGTAGGTTTCGTGATTGACCGCGCGCACACCTGCGAGTCGCGCAAGCCGGCCGAAATAGGCCACCGGCAAATCAAAGCTGCCGCCCCGGCTTTGCACCGTCAGCATATCGGCGTCCGTCTCGGCGATCATCCGCTGCACGCTGGCATCAAAACCCTGCAGCACGCCGAAGAGCACGAACGCGACTGCGATCTGAACGAAGGCAAGCCAAGTGCGCCCGGGCTTGCGCCACAGCCCATGCCACACCAGCGGGAAGTATTTCATGCTGTGCCCGTCGCAGCGGCTCACGTCCGTAGCAAGAATATTCCATTTATATTGTTAATGGAATGCGAATTTCACGACACTGTTGCCGGGTTGACGGATTTCGTCGACTCGCTGTAGGTTGCACGTGGGCTCGGTGCAGCCCGCCGCTTGCGCCCCCTCGATCAGCAATGCAAGCGCTGATCGCTCACGGTTCGCCTCGGATGACCGGCTGATGAAGCAATTCAGAGCCATCGGCCTTATCCAACAAACCGGGTTGGTTGACGGAGCCCCTGCTCGAGCACTTCGCCTGGAGCCAGCGCGCCAGGGTAGTTGTCAGCGGCGACACGCTTGCACAGCGCAAGCCGCATCCGG
>Ga0068859_100001395_pt1 | contig 24531 bp, 21 predicted proteins | sample KBSSwiS22_FD_66585 | JGI IMG/M metagenome (GOLD analysis project Ga0068859, IMG submission 66585) | Switchgrass rhizosphere microbial communities from Kellogg Biological Station, Michigan, USA - KBS Switchgrass S2-2 | ecosystem: Host-associated > Plants > Roots > Rhizosphere > Soil ...
CTATGAGGCTGTGGCTCGTGAGGTTCCCAAGGAGCCGAAGTTGGCGGCTAACTGGGTGATGGGGGAGTTGGCTGCGGCCTTGAACAAGGATGGGGTTGAACTTGGGTCCGGGAAGATGTCGGCTGAGCGGCTGGCGGGGTTGTTGAAGCGGATTGCTGATCAGACGATTTCGGGGAAGATTGCCAAGGAGGTGTTTGAGGGGATGTGGGCTGGCGGGGCTACCGCGGATGCCATCATCGACGCCAAGGGACTGAGGCAGATTACGGATACTTCGGCTATTGAGAAGGCTATTGATGAGGTGATGGCCAAGAATCCCGGGCAGTTGGCGGATTTCAGGGCGGGGAAGGACAAGCTGTTTGGGTTTTTTGTGGGGCAGGTTATGAAGGCCACGGGGGGGAAGGCTAACCCTGCGCAGCTGAATGAGTTGCTCAAGAAGAAGTTGCCTGGGTAAGAACTTGAGAACCGAGAAGAAGAATTTTTAGAGTGGGTTCCCGGGGCGGCCGTGAGCTTGTGATGCGTTCGCCCGGGCGGGGCGCCATGAATGGGATGCATGGCTCGGGGGGCTGATTGTTGGGTGCGGTGGGGTGAATTGATTCGCCTTGAAGGTGCTTAGGCGCACGCCCGGGCGAACGCATTACAAGCTCTCGACCACCCTAGGAGTGCGCTCGGTCGGTTGAGATCGCTGGGGTGGACGGGAGAAGAATAAGAAGTAAGAACGAGAGGTCCGGGTTCCTCCTCACAGAGGCTTTTGTGCCGTACGGGCACGCTCGCAAGGGTGTCCGCGATCTTGTAGTGCGCGCGCCCGGGCGTGCGCCCAAGACACGCCACATGCTCTCAGTTCACAAAGCGCCATCCCACAATCAGCTCCCCGAGCCCGCGCATCCCATTCATGGCGCCCCGCCCGGGTGCGCGCACTACAAGATCACGGGCGCCCGGGACAGCAGCAGCCTCGCCCGATTCTCTCGGGTCCGGGCTCCTTCTTCAGTTCCTGCGATTGGTGTCTTAGTGGCTGAGCCGCGAGTGGCACAGAGCCGCCGGGTTGAGTTGCGGCGGGTCGTGCCCCATTCTCGGGGCATGAATGAACAGACTCGGGCCGCGGGCGATGTCGTCCGGCGGTTTATTGTTGAGAATCGGCCGGTGCGGGGGCACTGGGTGCGCTTGGACTCGGCTTGGCGCGAGTTGTGCGCGCATTCGGATTACCCCCAGCCGGTTCGTGAGCTGCTGGGACAGGCGGTCGCCGCCTCGGTGCTTTTCGCGGCGACGCTGAAGTTTCGGGGGACTTTGACGCTGCAGCTGCAAGGTGATGGCGCGGTCAGCCTGCTGGTGGCGCAGTGCACGCACGACTTTCGGTTGCGAGCGGTGGCGCGGTTCGATGAAGAGCGGGTGGGCGCCATTGCGGACAATGCAAAGCCCGACGCGGAGACGTTTCGGCAGCTTGTCGGGACTTCGGGTCGCGTGGCTGTGACCGTCGAAGCGGATGAGCGAAGCATGCGGTACCAAGGCGTGGTGCCTTTGGGCGGCGGTTCGTTGGCTGAGTCGCTCGAGGCTTACTTCGCGTCTTCGGAGCAGCTTCCCACTCGATTGATCCTCGCCGCCGATGACGAGCGCGGTGCGGGATTTCTGGTTCAGAAGGTGCCGGGTGCAGCCACCGCGGACGAGTCTGAGCTCGAAGAGACCTGGAACGATGCCCAACGAGGCATCGAAAAGCTGAGTGCCGCCGACTTGCTGGCGTGCCCGGTAGAGGAATTGCTGGAGCGTGGCTTCGCCGAGCACGACCTGCGCCTGTTCCGGGGCGCGCCGGTGCAGTTCGAGTGCCGCTGCAACCAAGGCAGAGTTTCCGGACTGCTGCGCGCCCTGGGGGCCGAAGAGGTCCGGGACATTCTGCAGGAGCAGGGGTCTGTCACCGTTACGTGCGAGTTCTGCCATCGGCCTTATCGCTTCGAGGCGGTAGACGTGGATACGCTGTTCTCCGATCCCGCTCACTCTCGCGGATCACCCTCGATCCACTGACCCGCAGTTGGTAATCACTGTCGCGCCCTTGAGTCAATTAACCCAAGGCCGCGAGTGAGCGGGCAAACTCCTGTGCAGGGATTAAAGATTTGTGCAATTCTTTAATGAATGCCTATCCAAGTTCCTCAACTGCTCAGTTGGCTACGCGCGGCCGGAGAGCCGAGCCGGCTGCGGCTGCTTGCGCTGTGTGAGCAGGGCGACCTGAGCGTTTCTGATCTGGCGCAGGCGGTGGGTCAGAGTGAGCCACGGGTCTGCCGCCATCTGCGGATCCTCAGTGATGCAGGACTCATCCAACGGCTGAGAAACGGTCAATGGGTCCACTATCGGCTGGCCGAGAGCGCCCCGGCGGCGAGTTTCGTAAAGGGACTGCTGGCGCAGGTTGATCGGGGTGATGCGGTCTTCGCGCGTGACGTTGACCGGGCAATGGCGGAATCCGGAGCCTCGAAGGACTCCACGTTACGCACTTTCGAGTCCCGCCTTGGGCGTGCACTCAAGGATTTCGTCGAAATCAACATGCCGCCCGCAAGAGTGGGCTCGGCGCTGCTGGTGGGTGTGGAGCATCTCGAGTTGCTCGAGAGCGCCGCATCGATCGCCTTCGAGTGCACGGCGATTGCACACTCGCGTCGGGCTGCCCAGGGAGCCCGGGCATTCGCCGAGCGCCAGGGATTCAATTGCCGCGTGTTGCTGGCTGCGACCCCGGATGGTTTGTGCGAGCGGGATCTCTCCCGCGTCGGCCAGTCATTCGAGGTGGTCATTCTCGACCACCTCGCTACTTCGAACACCGAATTTGCCCGTCTGCTTGCCTCCGGGCGGCGCGCGCTCGCGCCCAATGGGCGGATGTGGCTGTTTGAACGGTACGAATCCCTGGAAATTCCCAGGGAGAAAACCAAGGAGAAAGTCGTGGAGCATCCGCTGGCGCGTCTGCGCCGCATGCTTGGCGACCAGAGTTTGAGCTGCGAACGATTGAGCCCGATCGAAGAGGATGACGAACATGTCCTGGCTGCGGTGGCCGCGCCAGCGGCGTGGGCGGCCCGGCAAACAGGGAACAGGTGAGGCAAGTATGAAACCGACAGACCCCCAATTGACATCCGCACAGGGTGCAACGCATGCGTTGCACAAGCCCGTTGCGATGGAAGTCTCATTCGAATTCTTTCCGCCGGCGGACTCTGAAATGGAGGCGACACTGTGGAAGTCAGTCGAGCGCCTTGCGCCGCTGGCGCCCCGTTTCGTGTCCGTTACCTACGGCGCGGATGGTTCGACTCGGGAGCGTACCCACAACGTTGTAACGCGCGTGCAGCGGGAAACACCGCTCATCGGTGCGCCGCATCTGACCTGTATTGGCGCGAGCCGGGGCGAGATCCTCGATATCGCCCGCAAATATTGGGACCAGGGCATCCGTCATCTGGTCGCGCTACGCGGCGATCCTCCGCAGGGACAGACACAATACGTCCCGCATCCGGACGGATTTGCCTACGCAGCCGATCTGGTCGCTGGATTGAAGAGTGTTGCCGACTTCGACGTATCGGTAGCCGCTTATCCGGAAGTGCACCCAGAGGCTCCGTCGGCGCAATTCGATCTCGAGAACCTGAAGCGCAAGATCGATGCGGGCGCTTCGCGTGCCATCACCCAGTTCTTCTATGACACCGACGTGTTCCTGCGTTTCCGGGACCGCTGTCAGGCCGCGGGAGTGAAGACACCGATCGTGCCCGGGATTCTGCCTATCACGCGCTTTCCACAGGTGCTGCGCTTCGCTGCCCGGTGCGGCGCATCCATTCCCGAGTGGCTGAAGCATCGGTTCCACGGTCTGGATGATGATCCGGATACCAGGCGGTTGATTGCAGCCAGCGTTGCGATCGAGCAGGTACAGGAGTTGGAGCGCCAGGGTGTACGCGATTTCCACTTCTATACGTTGAATCGGGCCGAGCTGACGTATGCGATCTGCCATGCGCTTGGAGTGCGGGCCCCCAGCAAAGAGCGAGCTGTTGCATGAGCGGCTGTAGGCATGACTTGCATGGAGCGCACGCTCACGGGGAAGCTTTGCACGGGGACGCGCTGAAGGAGGGGGCTGCGGCCCGGGCAACAGCGGTGCCATTTGGCGTCGCGCCAGTCGATGAGACCGAGAGGCGCGAACGCGCCAAGCGCCTGAAGGGCTTGTTGGATGAGCGCATCGTATTGCTCGATGGTGCCATGGGCACGATGATCCAGCAGCATAAGCTGGACGAGCGAGCCTTCCGGGGTGAGCGCTTCCGTGCGCATGGACGAGATCTCAAGGGTAACAATGACATTCTGGTGCTGACGAAGCCCGAGGTTATCTCCGGGATCCACCGGGCATATCTCGAGGCCGGCGCGGACATCATTGAGACCAACACGTTCAATTCCAGCTCGATTTCGCAGGCCGACTACGGAACCGAGGCACTCGTTCCCGAGATCAACTATCGGGCGGCACGGATTGCCCGCGAGGCTGCGGATCAGTTTGCGCATACCGCAGGACGTCCGGCGTTCGTAGCCGGCGCGCTCGGTCCGACGAGTCGTATGGCTTCGCTGTCGCCAGACGTCAATGACCCTGGCTACAGAAGTGTGACCTTCGACGATCTCGTCGCCACCTATACGGAAGCAGGCCGTGCGTTGCTGAGGGGCGGAGTCGATCTGCTGCTGATTGAGACCATCTTCGACACTCTGAATGCGAAGGCGGCGATCTACGCAACCTACAGCCTGTTTGACGAGCTCGGAATCGAGGTCCCGCTGATTATTTCCGGCACCATTTCCGATGCGTCTGGGCGCCTGCTGTCGGGGCAGACCACCGAGGCATTCTGGAACTCGATCCGGCACGCCAAGCCACTTGCTGTTGGATTGAACTGCGCGCTCGGAGCGGCGCAGCTTCGGCAGTATGTGGCTGACCTGTCCCGTGTTGCCGACACGTTTGTCTGCGCCTATCCGAATGCCGGCTTGCCGAACGCGTTCGGTGAATACGACGAGACCGCCGAGGAGACTGCGCAGATTCTGCGCGACTTCGCCGGGTCCGGCCTGCTCAACATCGTTGGCGGTTGTTGCGGAACAACTCCGCAGCATATCCGGCTGATCAGCGCAGAGATGAAGAAGTTCGCACGGCGCAGCATTCCGACGATCGAGCCGAAATGCAGGCTCTCAGGGCTCGAGCCGCTCAACATTGACGATGACACACTGTTCGTCAACGTGGGCGAGCGCACGAACGTTACCGGCTCGGCGAAGTTTCGCAAGTTGATCGAAGCTGGTGACTACTCTGCTGCGCTGGACGTTGCGCGCCAACAGGTCATCAGCGGCGCGCAGATGATCGATGTCAACATGGATGAAGGGATGCTCGATTCGGAGGCGGCTATGGTCCGCTTCCTGCATCTCGTCGCTGCCGAGCCTGATATCGCGCGCGTACCTGTGATGGTCGACTCGTCCAAGTGGACGGTCATTGAAGCTGGCCTCAAATGCATCCAGGGCAAGGCGGTGGTGAACTCCATCAGCCTGAAGGAGGGAGAAGAAGCCTTCATCGCCCACGCGCGTAAGGTCCGCAGCTATGGTGCGGCGATGGTCGTGATGGCCTTCGACGAGCAGGGTCAGGCGGATACCATCGAGCGCAAGCTCTCGATCTGCAAACGCTGCTACGACATTCTGACGAAGCGCGCGGGTGTCTCGCCCGAAGACATCATCTTCGATCCCAACATATTCGCAGTGGCGACCGGTATCGAAGAGCACAACGGATACGGGCACGCCTTTATCGAAGCCACGCGGCAAATCAAGGCATCGCTGCCGCATGCCTTGGTGAGCGGCGGTGTCAGCAACGTGTCGTTCTCGTTCAGAGGCAACGATCCGGTTCGCGAGGCGATGCATTCCGTGTTCCTGTATCACGCAATCTCGGCTGGTATGGACATGGGCATCGTGAACGCCGGGCAGCTCGCCATCTACGCAGAGATCGATCCCGAGCTGCGTGATGTGGTGGAGGATGTGATTCTCAACAGGCGGCCGGATGCCACTGAGCGCCTGTTGGAGATGGCGGGCAAATACAAGGGCGAGGCCGGAACCAAGCGGCAGGCGGACACACAGTGGCGCAACCTGCCGGTGGCGAAACGTCTCGAGCACGCACTGGTGAAGGGAATAGATGACTTCATCATCGAGGATACGGAAGAGGCCCGCCTGACCTTCGAGCGCCCGCTGCAGGTCATCGAAGGCCCGCTGATGGATGGAATGAACATCGTCGGTGACCTGTTTGGATCCGGCAAGATGTTCCTGCCGCAGGTCGTCAAGAGTGCGCGGGTGATGAAGCGCGCAGTGGCCCACCTGGTGCCGTTCATCGAAAAGGGACAGGGCGGCGTCGCGCGGTCGAACGGTCGAATCGTGATTGCGACGGTGAAAGGCGACGTGCACGACATCGGCAAGAACATCGTCGGTGTGGTGCTTCAATGCAACAACTTCGAGGTGATCGATCTCGGAGTCATGGTACCTTGCGACAAGATCCTCGATGCCGCGCGACGCGAGAATGCGGACTACATCGGATTGTCCGGGCTCATCACTCCATCGCTCGACGAGATGGTGAATGTCGCAAAGGAAATGCAACGGCAGGGATTTGAGCTGCCGCTGCTGATCGGCGGGGCAACAACATCGCCCGCGCATACTTCTGTGAAGATTGCGCCCCAGTACAAATCACCGGTCATCTACGTCAAGGATGCTTCGCGCTCAGTGGGTGTATGCCAGACGCTCGCGACGCAAACCGCACGGGCTGAATTTCTTGCCAAGATTGACGAGGAGCACGAGCGGCGCCGCGAGGCGCATGCCGGGAAGAAGATCAAGGCGCCGGAGTTCAGTATTGCGCAGGCGCGCGCCAATCGGCGGCGGATCGACTGGGCTGCCTATTCGCCTGTACAGCCTCATGCGCCGGGAATTACAGTATTCCGCGATTATCCATTGAAGGAGCTGTTGGGATATATCGACTGGATGCCGTTCTTCAATGCCTGGGAGTTCACCGGGAAATTTCCGGACGTCCTCTCGGATCCGGTCAAAGGCGAGGCAGCGAGCAATCTGTACGCGGATGCGCGGCGCATGCTGAAGCAGGTGATCTCCGAATCGTGGCTCAAGGCACGGGCGGTTGTCGGCCTGTTCCCGGCGAATTCCGTGGGTGACGATGTTGAAGTCTATGCAGACGAGAACCGGAACGAAGTGATTGCGACGCTCTCGTTCCTGCGTCAGCAGAAAGGCAAACCGCCCGGACAGCCACACGAGTGTCTGGCGGACTACATTGCGCCGAAGTCGAGCGGGGTGCGTGATTACATCGGTGGGTTTACCGTCACGACGGGTATAGGCATCGAGGAGCACATCGCAAGATTTGAGCGCGGTCACGATGACTATTCGAGCATCATGCTCAAGGCGTTGGCGGATCGGCTTGCGGAAGCTTGCGCGGAGCACTTCCACGAGCGCGTGCGGCGTGAGTATTGGGGGTATGCGGGTCAGGAGTCGCTAACCAATGCTCAGTTGATTCGCGAGGAGTATCACGGGATCAGGCCGGCGCCCGGATATCCGGCGTGTCCGGATCACACCGAGAAGGGGAAGTTGTTCGAGCTGCTGGATGCAGAGGAGAACGCTGGCGTGCGACTGACGGAGTCGTATGCGATGTATCCGACTGCTGCGGTGAGCGGTTGGTATTTCTCGCATCCGGATGCTCACTATTTTGGCATCGGCAAAATAGACAAGGATCAGGTGGAGGATTACGCGGCGCGCAAGGGAATGGCGTTTGGCGAGATGGAGAAGTGGCTTTCGCCCAACTTGGGGTACGAGCCGAAGTAGGCGCCGAGGCGGCGCGTCGGCGCACGAGTGCGGTTGGGGGCGCTGCGGCCCCCACGCGGTGGGTCGGCGTACGAGTGCGGGTGGGGCTCTGCGGCCCCTGGGCGGTGGGTCGGCTCACGAATGCGGGCGTGGTCGCTGCTCTTTTTCCACGGCTTGTAAGTAGGAGGCGCCGCCTAGCGCCCGCATCTGCCCGAGTATCCAGTCACGGCGCGAGAGTACGTATGCCGACGGTCTGTCCGCGTGCATGCGAATTGGATTGGGCAGCACTGCGGCCAGTACGGCCGCCTCGCTCGAGGTCAGATGTGCGGCGGGTTTGTGATAGAAGCGGCGCGCCGCTGCCTCTACGCCGTAAACGCCTCTGCCTAACTCCACGATGTTGAGATAGACCTCGAGGATGCGCTCTTTTGGCCACGTGAGCTCAATGAGCACCGTCATCCAGGCTTCGATCCCCTTACGCACGAAGCTGCGCCCGTTCCAAAGAAACAGGTTCTTGGCGACCTGTTGGGAAATCGTGCTGGCGCCGCGCAGCTTCTTGCCCCGCTCACTTGCGCGAACTGATTCGCGGATCGAGTTCAGGTCGAAACCGGTGTGAAAGGGGAATTGTTGATCCTCGGACGCGATCACCGCAATCGCCGCATAGGGCGAGATGCGCTCGAGGTTTACCCATTCGTAGTCCGTGCGATAGGTCCGATCGCCTTCGGCCTTGGCCCGCAGGCGCGTTTCCAACATGAACGCACTCATCGGCGGGTCAACCCATCGAAGCGACAATACGACCAAGGCAGACAGCACTACGCCTGCCAGGATCGCAAAGAGGATCCATTTCAGGAGGGTTTTCATGCGCTGCGCGCAGGGTTCAAGGGGGATCGCTTCGCGACCCCCCGGGAGTAGCGGCGCGAGGACGCGCCGGCAGGAACCACTACTTCTCGACAGTGCGCGCGGACAGGATTACGACGTCTTCCATCGGCGCGTCCTGATAGCCCTTGCGCCGCCCGGTTTTCACAGCCGCAATCTTGTCGACAGTATCCATACCCTCAGTCACCCGTCCGAACACGGCATATCCGTAATCGCGAGGGCCGTTGTCCAGGAAGGCGTTGTCGACGAGGTTGACGAAGAACTGCGACGTGGCGCTGTTGATATCGCTCGTGCGAGCCATCGACAAAGTGCCGCGGGTGTTCTTCAGACCATTCTTGGCCTCGTTCTTGATGGGGGCGCGCGTTTCCTTGCTGGCGAAATCGGTGGTCATGCCGCCGCCCTGGATCATGAAGTTCGGAATGATGCGGTGGAAAATCGTGCCGTCGAAGTACTTGTCATCGACGTATTTCTGGAAATTCTCGGCGCTGAGCGGCGCTTCCTTGGGAAACAGCTCGACCGTGAAATTGCCGTGGGATGTCTCAAATTTAATCATAGTATTTCCTGGTAATGCGCTCGTTCAATTCCACTGAGCTTCTGTCATTCGCTCGTGGCCCGCGAGATCGCGGTGGGAGCGTACGTGACCGAAGCCGCGTACGACAAGTTCGCGAGCCACGGCTGCGGCCTGATCGGAGCCGTGTTCCAGCAGCAGCCAGCCGCGACGCTCGAGGTACTGCGGTGCCGAACGGACGATCTCGCGCAGCGCGGACATTCCGTCCGGGCCGGCAGCAAGCGCGATTTGTGGCTCATGCTTGAGAGCTGCGTCTTGCAGCGCGGGGTCGCCCTCCGCAACGTAGGGAGGGTTGCTGGCGACCAGGTCGAAACGGCGACCCATCAGAGGCCCGAACCATTGGCCTTTCAGGAACTCGATGCGGCCCAGACCCAGCATCGACGCGTTGGCGCGCGCCATGCCGAGCGCGTCTTCGGAGATGTCGGTTGCGGCGATGGCCCATTCCCGTCGCTCACTGGCCAATGCCAGCGCAATGGCTCCCGAACCGGTGCCGAGGTCGGCAACCTGTGCCCGTCCGTCCGGTCCCAGGGCTAATGCTCGTTCGACGAGCAGTTCCGTCTCGGGCCGAGGCACGAGAACAGCGGGGCTCACCGCGAGTCTCAAGGTCCAAAAGTCCCGGTAGCCGAGTATGTAGGCGACCGGCTCACCTGCGGCGCGTCGATCGATCAGTTCGCCGTATCGGCGGGCGCGATCATGGCCCGGGACGCTTTCGGGATGGGTTTTGAGTTGCGTCCGGCTCATGGAGAGCGCATGCGCCAGGAGCAGCTCGGCATCGAGGCTGTGGCCGCCGAGATTGCCACCGGTAGGGCCCTCGGCGTCTCGCAGACGTCCGATTCCCTGGGTCAAGAGCGCGCCGATCGTGAGATTGCCAGCCATAGTCCGTAATATTCGCGGATGTCACTCGTTTTGTATCCCCCCGCACGGCCCCAATCGATTGGCGAAGTCATCGATACGGCGTTCCGGATTTTCAAAGTGACCTTGCTGGCCTGCCTGCCTTACAGCGTGCTGGCGACCGTGGCGGGGCAACTTCAGAACATCTATCTCATTGTCACCGGCCAGACTTTGCGCAAGTTTGCCTACACCGAACCGGCATGGTGGGTGCTCTATCTATTGGGGGCATTTATCGGCGCAATGCTCATCAATGCAATTCTCATCCGCCAGGCCGCAGCCGCTTCCGGCTCGCCGTCCGTGGGTTCAGCAGCACTGCTTGACGGATTGCGGAAAACACCGGCTGCTATTGCGATGGGCCTGCTTGCCGCTGCGATCATCGGCCTATGCTTCATTCCCCTGCTTGTGATCCCGAGCCCTTACCAGCCACTGAGTCGTCTTGCGCTGTGCGTACCGGCGCTTTTTGTGTGCGTGTTTCTTCTTTGCTCGTGGCCCGCGCTGCTGATCGGGCGCAAAGGCATCGTTGGGAGCCTGCGCTACAGCGCTAATCTGGTCAGGGGCAATTGGTGGCGTACGGTGTTGATCTATGCCGTCGCGGTGACCATGATCATTGTCCTCTCAGTCACGGCCGGCATGATTGTTGGTGTCCTTGCGGCATTCGGAGCAGAGCGGGATCTCGCCGTTACTACCGCCGTCTCGGCGGTAATGGTGGCGGCCTCAGGCGCGATCTACATGCCATTCATCACGGCCATGACGCTGGCTCTGTACGGAGATCTGCAGGCGCGCAGGGAGGGGATTGATCTGGAACGGCGAATTGTGGGCGCGCCAGCGAGTTGAAATGATCAGGCGCGGTGTAATCAGCGCCCTGATCGCGTGCGGGTTGGCCAGCGGCGCGATCGCCCAGCAGCCAGCGGCGCGGCAGGCGCCAACAACGCGCCAAGCCTCAGCTGCCGCCCTCGTTCCACCTGCGTTTCAGTCATCAGCCGATGCCCAGCTCCCGGCCCTGGATGCCTGCATCAATCGTCTCGAGCCCGAGCTCGATATCGGCTACGACCGCATTGCCGCGCGCTGTCCCGAGTTTGTAAAGCAGCTCGAGCATGGTGCATGGGCGCCTTGGTTGCCGCGCGGTTGGAAAGAGCCTGGGAATGACCTCTCGGCCGGTGGTCTGCGGGAGTTTCGCGAGCTGGTGGAGCGGGAAAGTGCGGCGCGCGCAACCCAGGGAACTCCCGACATTCGCCACCTGAAAGGTGTGCTCGACGGCCTCGCGAGCCCGAATACCGACGGCTGGTGGTCGCGATTCAAGGCGTGGTTGCGCTCGATACTCGAGACACGCGCCCAGACAACTGATGAGAGTTGGTTCACGCGGATGGTCTCGCATGTAGGTATCTCACAGTCGCTCCGGCAGCTCATCGCATATGCCGCACTGACAGCGGTGATATTGTTGGCTGTCGGCATCGTGATCAACGAGGTGCGGGCGGCAGGCCTGCTGCCCAAGCGAGGCGGTGCAGCGCCAAGGAGGCATGGATCCCGCGATACGCGCTCTGCGCGTATGGCGTGGAGTGACGTCGAGCGGGCTGCGCTTCCAGACAAGCCGCGCTTGTTGCTGGAATTGATTGTTAGACGGCTCAGCGATCGTGGGTACCTGCCCCCCGCCGGCGCGCTGACAGTGCGCGAGCTGACAAGAGCTGCGCGGCTGCCCGAATCCGACGACCGCGCCCGGCTGACGGAGCTTGCGCTGACTGCCGAGCGGGTCCGTTATTCGGCTGGAGAGCTCGAGTCCGCGGCACTCGATGAGTCTGTAGCCCGAGGGCGCGAGCTGCTGGATCGCCTGGATGCGGGTACCCAAGGGTGAAAGAACGGCTCATCACCTTTGTTTGCGCCGTGGGCGCTCTTGCCCTGTTCTTAACTATGTTCATGCACAAGGGCGAACCGGGCATCGGGGGCAGGGAAATTCCGCGGCCCACGACGGAGGAACGGGGGGGGAACGGCTATCACGCGGCGCTGCAATGGCTGGACGCCGAGCATATTCGAGCGGTTTCGCTGCGGGACCGGTTCGACAAACTGCCACAGAAGTCACTGGCTGCGACGGGCAATGTGTTGATTATCACGTTGCCGGCGATCACCATGTTCAAGACCGAGGAGTTCCGGCCGCTGGACCACTGGGTCCGCTCAGGCAACACGTTGGTCGTGCTCGCAGCTCTGTCTGACAACCCGGCGTGGGCGTTTTCGTTCGCAAGCATGACCTCCGGCGACCTGAACCTCTTGACGGGGTTGGAGTTTGAGACGACCCGGACTCGCGACCTGCGGGCCAGGAAGGCGACTGAGACGGCGCCGCGGGATCGAGACACCACAGACCTGGCCGCGCAGCTCGCGGCTGCAACGCGCGAATTGACACAACCGCGGCGCGCAACGCTCGTTCCCAATCGTGACCATGCTTACTTCAGGGGCGTACGTGAGGCGATTGCGCTGTCGGATTATGAGGCGCAGCCCTGGACGGTCAAAGTGCCCTACGAAGGCTTCGTCCTCGCGTTGGGGCGCCAGCGCGAGACCGGGGAGGGCGCCTTCTGGACGCGGCCCCTGGGCGATGGGCGGATTGTCGTCAGTGCATTGGGCACGCTGTTCACGAATCGGGCCTTGGGCCTTGCCGACAACGGGCGTCTTCTGGCAAACATCATTGGCGCCAACCTGGGCCCGAAGGGAGCTGTGTTGTTCGATGACGTGCATCAGGGGCTGGGCGCCAACTACGATCCAGGCAAGTTTTACCGCGATCCGCGGCTGCACCTGACTATCGGCATCGTTGTCGGACTGTGGCTTGCGTGGGTCCTGGGCGCCACCAGGCTGCGTATGCCCGTAACACGAGCCCCTGTACCGCGTGAGGCCGAGTTGGTGCGTGCCACCGGTGGGTTCCTCGGCCGGGTACTGAGCCCCGCCGCGGCTGCGCGCCGCATGTTTGACCGTTTTCTGCGGCGCTGGCCGTGGGAGGTGCTCGAGCATCAGCCCCGCATCGCGGCCGCGGACCTGCAGCAGCTCAAGTCGTGGTACTCGCAATTGGACACCGCGCGCGTTCCATTGACCCGGCTGCACAACCTCATTGTCAGAATCAACAGGCAACTGAATTCATGAGCTCAGCGATCCAGGAAGTCGAGTCGTTGCTGCGGCGGGAGCTGGGACGGGTGATTGTGGGCGCCGACACCTCGATTCGGGCGCTCATCATCGCGCTGGTCGCCCGTGGTCACGTTCTCGTGCAGGGCGTGCCGGGCCTCGGCAAGACACTGCTGGCAAAAACACTTGCGCGTACGCTCGGCGGCGAATTCAAGCGCATCCAGGGAACGCCGGATCTCATGCCGAGCGACATCATTGGTGTCCACGTGTTTGACGAATCCAAGCGTGGTTTCGTTTTCCGCCCCGGGCCGCTGTTTGCGGATGTCGTGCTGGTGGACGAAATCAACCGGGCGGGGCCAAAGACGCAGTCAGCGCTGCTCGAGGCCATGGAAGAGCGACAGGTGAGTGTCGAGAGAGAGGTGTTCCCGCTGCCCGCCGACTTTCTAGTGCTCGCGACCCAGAACCCCCGTGAATTCGAAGGCACGTACCCATTGCCCGAATCGCAGCTCGACCGGTTCATGTTGCGCATCGACGTCGACTATCCTGACCGAGCGGCTGAGACGCAGATCCTGGCGCGCTACGGGGGAATGCTGACGGCTGTGCAAACGACGCTCGAAACTGTTGGGACACTGGATCCGGCGCTGCTCAAGCTTGCGCGTGAGGAGGCCGATCGCATCCACGTATCTGACGCACTGACAGGCTATGTGCTGGACCTCGCTCGTGCTTCACGTGAGCACGCTCGGCTATCTCTCGGCTTGTCAACACGCGGAGCACTGTCTCTGCTGAAGGCCGCCCGGATTACATCGGGCTTACGCGGCAGCGACTTCGTCGCTCCGGACGATGTCAAGGAAGCGGCCGCATGGGTAATGGCTCACCGCCTCGTGCTGACGCCCGAAGCGGCTCTCGAGGGACTGACTGACCTTCAGGTCGTCAAAACTCTTCTCGCAGATACGGCAGTCCCTCGCTGACGTCAATGCATTTAGCGCAGCGTGCCTATGTGATCCTCGTGCTAACCGCTGTGTTGGCGGTGGCTGGTATCTGGTCCAGCGAACCCGGTCTTTCGGACTTGTGGAGAATTCCTGCCTCGCTGCTGTTGATCGGGCTCGCTTATGAAGGTTTGCTCATTCGCAGGGCATCCGTGACAGCGGATGTGGAGACGGCACCGCGCGCCTTCCTGGGCCGTGAGCAGACAGCGGCGTTCGCGTTTTACAATGAGTCATCGCGAGCGGTTTCAATGGAGTACGCACCGGTGACACCTGTCGGCGTGGAACCCATAGGCGTCACAACTCGCAAGCTGATAACGCCCGCGTGCGGTGCGAACAGGGATCCATTCACGCTGCTGGCGACACGCCTGGGGCCCCAAACATGGCCTGTTGTGCCGGCGAGGCTGTTGGGCCGGTTGGGCCTGGCTTGGTGGTCGCGTGATCTGCATCCTAAGGTCCGAATCGCCGTAGCGCCCGACACCTTTCGAACAGATCGGACCCGTCCGCGCGGTAATCCCGCGGGGACCCGGCCGCGGCGCGTGATTGGTGCAGGCTCAGAGTTGCATCAGTTGCGCGGGTATGTTCAAGGGGATCCACCCGCACGGATTGATTGGAAGGCCACGGCGCGTGCGCATCAACTCGTCACTCGCGAGTTCAGCGAAGATCAGCACCTGGATGTACTCGTGGCGATCGACGCGGGACGCTTCAGCCGAGTGCGGGCCGGCCGTCTGGATCGGTTCGGGCTGTACGCAAACGTGGCGGCGCGTTTTGCCGAGATCGTAATTCCAAACGATGACCGCATTGGCATGCTGGTGTTTGCTGATCGGCCAGTTGCCGTATGCGCGCCGGATAGAGGGTTACCGGCAGTCATGCGCATTCGCCGCAACCTCGAGCAACTCTCCGTACAGGCGGCCGAATCGGACCCGCTCGCCGCGGCGATCCGGATTCGCGGGATGCTCAAGCACCGCAGCCTGATCGTGTTGTTGACCGACATCGATGATGCGAGTGTTGCGGATCAACTGGTGCGCGCCGTGCGCCTGCTTGCTCCACCGCACCTGGTCGTCGTGGCGGGAATTCACAGCCCGGAGATTTCCGAGCTGGCACGCAGCGAGGCACGTGACTGGAAGGATCCGTGGATATCCCTTGCGGCACAGGAGCATGAGGATCGGGCGGAATCTCAACGTGCGCTGCTGAGGCGGCTCGGCGCGCCAGTCATTGCTGCCAGCGAGGAGACGTTGGAGAAGAGGGTGCTGGCGCAGTACGAGTCGCTGCGCAGATCGCGGCGCGTCTAGGCAGGTCCAGACAGGCTGGGCAGGTTGCTGCCGCGGCGGCGTGCGCCGAACAACCACCCGTTCAGCACCACGATCATGAGCACCCAATAGCTCACCCCGATGACTATCCTGGTCCAAAGTGGAAATACAGGGTTAGGTGAGACGTAACCTTCAATCACCCCCGAACCGACCAGCAGCAGCACGCACGCGAGGATGAGCTTGCCCGACCGCAGTGCCGCACGTTGGAATGATTCGGCGCGAGTGCCGTCTCCGGGTCGAATGAGCGCTTCGCCCACTGCCGCGCCAGCCGCCCCGGAGAGGCACATGACGGAAATCTCCACACAGCCGTGCGCCACGACAAACGTAAAGAGGTCATCACCCAGCCCGTGCAGGCTCGTGAACGCAAACACCGCCCCGAGCATCAAGCCATTCAGTCCCAGGATGTACAGCGTGCCCAGGCCAAACAGGAAGCCGGCACAGTAGGCAAACAGGCTGACCACGATGTTGTTGGTCAGGATCTGCAGCGACAACACGGACGAGGGCACCACATTCAACAAGCCCTCGGTCCAGAGCTGTCCGCGCTCTACTGTGGCAATCAGCTCCGGGGAGGCGAAAAGCGCGATCAGGTCCGGATAGGTGTGCACCATCCAGTAGCCCGCGATCACGGTCAGTATGAACAGGGCAGTCGCCCAGATGATGTGCGGCCGGAGCCAGCTGACGACAGCTGGAATCTCGTCCCGGAACAGACTGAGTATTGCATGGCCCGGGTGCCAGGCGGGTCTATGGAGACTGGCATGCGCTTGTGCATACGCAGTCTCCAGATATTCTCGCGCCCGCGAGTCGGGCAACAACCGCCTGATTTTCGCGACGTCATGGGCAAGCATGCGGTAGTCGTCCGCCATTGATAAGGCGTCGGCCGCGTCGTTGGTCTTTCCGCCTGCAAGCCGGCGCATGCGCGCCGCAGCGTTCTTCCACAGTTCCGAACGCCGCAGCAGAGTGACTTTCAGCGCGTGGTCGCGGGGCGACTCATTCATGACCGGCCTCCCGTAGCGAGGCTTTCGAGTCTCGCCCGGAGAATGGCCTCATCATCGGTCGTGTCAGCCAGGATTCGCTGCGCCATTCTGCGCCGCGCTGCTTCGTCCAATGCCTCCCAACGCTGCAACAGCTCAGCTACAACTTCTGCAGTCGTGGCGTCGAGTTGGCTCTCGGCGGGGCGGTCGGCGAAGTAGTGGGTCAGCGGCGCGCCGTCATGGACGTAGACGAGCAGGGTGCCCGCCGCGAGATCGCCGATTCTCACGTGGTGCCGGGTCACCATGGTCGTGACGAGGCCGACGGCATAGGCAACGGGAAAACTATCGACCAGGCGGAATACATTTCGGGTGAGCAAGGAGCCGACGCTCGGTGCTCCGCCCTCTCTGCTCACGATTTGTACGCCCGCCATTCGCTTACCTGGCGTATGACCGCGCGTAACAACTTCCCATATGGGCTGATAGAGGAAGTAGATCGCGGCGGGTGGCGCGATGACATACACAAACCACGCTGAATCGGGAGTCAGGGGCGCGTTAACGTACAGGCTGCCGTTGTGCAACATCGCAGCGACGATATACCAGGCGACACTCAGGATCGTCCGTATGTGCCAGTCGATGATGAAGGCGAACGATCTGGCTCCAGGGCCGGCAATGGGGAGGGCAACGTCTACTCCAGTGACGCTGTCGACCACCAGCCCCTTCTCTAGATCCATCACTCCTCGGCGGCGAGTTGCTCTGCCTGGTATTCCTGTTGGAGGGCATCGAGCAGCTCATCGAGCTGTCCATCCATCACTTTCTGTAGCTGGTACAGCGTGAGGTTGATCCGGTGGTCGGTTACACGGCCCTGCGGAAAGTTATACGTACGAATACGCTCCGACCGGTCGCCGCTTCCAACCTGCAGACGGCGTGACTGCGCCTGCTCCGTCTGTTGCTTTTCCTGCTCGGCCGCGAGCAGCCGGGCCTTGAGCAACGCCATCGCCCGCGAGCGATTCTTGTGCTGGGAGCGCTCGTCCTGACACTCGACGACAATCCCGCTGGGTATGTGTGTGATGCGGATCGCCGAATCAGTCTTGTTGACGTGCTGACCACCCGCGCCTGAGGAACGATAGGTGTCGATGCGCAGATCGGCCGGATTGAGGTCGATTTCTTCGACTTCATCGAGCTCCGGCAGGATGGCAACTGTGCAGGCCGACGTGTGAATACGTCCTTGTGCCTCGGTGGCCGGAACACGCTGCACACGGTGGGTGCCCGACTCGAATTTCAGCCGCGAGAACACACCGCGGCCGGCAACGCGGCTGATGATCTCGCGGTAGCCCCCGTGCTCACCGCGGTTTTCACTGACGATTTCGACGGTCAGCCCACGATCCTCGGCGTAGCGCGAGTACATCCGAAACAAGTCGCCCGCAAAGATGGCCGCCTCGTCTCCACCCGTACCGGCGCGGATCTCGAGGAAGATGTTCTTGTCGTCGCGTGGGTCCTTGGGGATGAGCAGCTTACGCAGGTCGGCCTCGGCCGCAGCGATGTCTTGCCCGACGCGGTTGACCTCTTCGGCGCCCATGGTGCGCATATCCGGGTCGGAGTCGGCGAGCATTTCCTGGGCTGCCACCAGATCGCGCTCGAGATTATGGTATCCGCGGTAGCCGTCCGCGAGCGGCTGCAGCCGTGCATACTCCATGGACAGATCCCGGAATTGCTGCGATCCGCCGGCAATTTCAGCGGTCGCAAGCAGCCGGCCGACCTCTTCGAACCGGTCGGTCATCTTCTCGAGGCGCTGGCGTATGGATTCCTTCATGGGATAGTGGCTTATGGCGGGCGGGGCGCATTCTCCGGGATCGCTGGCGCCCCTGACAAGGCACACAATATGCGGGCGTTGCCGTAAAGTAGTCCTCGTGCATAGAAAATTAGTCATGGGCTACGCCCAACTACTGGTTGCCGGCTGTGTTCTCCTGGTGGGCTGTGCCGGTGGGCCGGTGCCCAAGGAAAAACCGGACTCTCACGATCCGGCGGCGCTGACCATCGTTGCTGAAATTGCGTTGGCACGTGGCGATTGCAAGACGGCCTCAGAAAGCTACGCCGAGGCGTCCCAATACGGGGCAGCACCTCTCGCTCGGCACGCCAGCACGGTCGCGCTCGCCTGCGAGCACGTGCCCGCTGCCTGGAAGGCCGCCACGCGCTGGCGGGCTCTGGCCCCTACCGATCGCGAAGCAGCTGCCGTGTACGCGACTGTCGCGATCAAGCTTTATCGCATTGCCGACGCACGCTCTGCCATCGTCGATTATGCGAAGACCGAGAACGCATCGGATTCTGCGGGCCTCAGCGAGCTCGCAGGCCTGCTGCTGGAGCAGTCGGACGCGCCCGCGGTGCTGGCTGCCATGACCGGCGCGTTGGATCCGGCTGCCATTTCACCCGATACGGATGCTCTTCTGGCTGAGCTGGCACTTGCTGCCAACGACGCGCAGCGTGCTGCAAGCTATGCGCAACAGGCGCTGGATCGAGATCCGAAGCAGTTAGGTGCCAAGCGGGTGTTGGCACGGTCGTACGTCGTGCGGGGAGATGCGCCGAAGGCGATTGCTACCGCTCGCGAAATCATGCGCGAAGATGCGACGCGGGGAGCGTTCGAGCTCGCTGAAGTGCTGGCCGCGCTGGATCGTATTGAGGAAGCGCACCAGGAGTTGGAGCGCCTGCGCAGCACGAAAGCATCTTCCAGCGAAATTGACCGGCGTCTCGCCTTGCTTGCGTACAACGCTGGCGACATGAAGGAAGCGCAACAACGCTTCGCTGATCTCGCCACGCATGGTGAGGCGACAGACGCCGCCCTGTTGTACCTGGCCGATATCGCAGCACGCGACGGCGATGCGGACGCGGCCCTCGCCGGATATCGCAGGCTCGCCGATTCATCGTTCGCGCTCGTGGCCAGGTCGAAGGCGGCTTCGATTCTGCTAACACGGAGCAAGCGGACCGAGGCGATGTTGTTGTTGGATGACTACGTTTCCGATCATCCGGATACGGAGTTCGACGCGCGGCGTTCAGAGGCGCGACTGCTTGCCGATCACGGCGACGCGGAAACCGGTCTCAAGTTGCTTACAGCATCGCTCGAGTTGCATCCAAAGCATCCGGCGATCGAGTATGACCGCGCGGTTATTCTCGAGCGCGCGGGACACCTCAAAGAGTCGGTCGAAGTCTTCGAGAAGCTGCTGCAGGATCGTCCGGAAGATCCGGTCTTGATGAATGCCCTCGGATACACGCTGGCCGATCACAGTCTGGACCTCGGGCGCGCAGAGGGGCTGATTCACAAGGCTTTGAGCGTGACGCCTGATAGCCCCGCGGTTTTGGACAGTCTTGGCTGGGTGCGATATCGCCGGGGTGACGCAAAGGGTGCTGTCACCGAACTCGAGCACGCTTATTCGCTGGAACACGATTCAGACATCGCAGCGCATTGGGGCGAGGCCTTGTGGACAAGCGGTAAACACCAGGAGGCGCGCCGGGTTTGGGCGGCTGCTGTTGCGCGTGCGCCAGATGCACCGCTGCTCAAGGCGACGATGGCGCGGTTTCTGGCCGATGCTCCGTAAAGTTCTGTGGGCGGTCCTCGCTGTCATGCTTGCGAGTTGCCGTACAGTTCCTCCCGTACATGAAGGGCCCGCAGCCACGTGGGAAGTACGACGGCCTCAATTGCAGGCGCGCGATAGGTTCGAGTTAAAAGGACGGGTCGCCGTAGCTGCCGCTGGCGAGGGGTTCAACGCGCGTTTGCGTTGGACGCAGGATGGCAAGCAGACGCGCATGTCGCTTGATGGGCCTTTGGGCACCGGGGGAGTTCAAGTGACTTCGGACGGTTCTGCGGTCAGCATCGTCAATTCCCGTGGCGAGCGCCTCGATAACGATGCTGCGCGGGCGGAGCTGGCGAACCGCTTGGGCTTCGATCCGCCGTTGGACAGTCTGCGTTATTGGATTCAGGGCGTGCCCGAGCCCGGACATCCCGCGCAGGAAACGCTGGATGCGCAACAGCGCTTGGCAGCTCTTCAGCAAGACGGGTGGCAGATTCAATATACGGACTACATGTCTGTGGGCGGCGAGTGGCTGCCGTCGAAACTGACGCTTCAGCGGCAAGGTGTGCGCTTACGCGTGGTTGTGGATGGCTGGAATTCGTGACCGACGAAACACTCTGGCCAGCGCCCGCTAAGCTCAATCTGTTCCTGCACGTCACCGGCCGCCGGCCTGACGGCTACCACGAGCTTCAGACGGTATTCCAGCTAATTGATCTGTGCGACACGATCGCGCTCTCCGTGCGCCCGGATGGTCGGATCGAGCGACCCGACGGACCTCCCGGCGTCGATCCGGAGGCTGATCTCACGGTTCGAGCAGCGCGGGCGTTGCAGGTCGCCACCGGCTGCCGGCTGGGCGTGACGCTGCGGGTGCGGAAGCGGATACCCATGGGCGGCGGATTGGGCGGGGGCAGCTCGGATGCCGCTACCGTGCTGCTGGGCCTGAATGAGCTTTGGGGCTGCGGGATGCCGGTGGATCAGCTGGCCAGGCTCGGGCTGCCGCTAGGCGCGGATGTGCCTGTTTTTGTTCGAGGTTCTTCTGCCTGGGGACAGGGGGTCGGGGAAGATCTCCAGCCGCTGGAGCTGCCGGAGAGCTGGTATGTAGTGATCCATCCGGGCGTGGCAGTGGGCACCCGTGACGTATTCCAGAGCCCTGAATTGACACGAAATTCCCCCGTCATCACAATACGCGCCTTTTTTCAGTCGGGCGGTCGGAACGACTGCGAGCCAGTGGTGCGGGCGCGGTTTCCCGAGGTCGCGGATGCGCTGGACTGGCTCGGTCGGTTTGCGCCGGCCCGACTTACCGGAACGGGTTCCTGTATCTTCGCGCCCTGTGCCACCGCGATCGACGCGGAGCGCCTCGCGGCGCGCGTGCCTGATCGCTGGACGAGTTACGTTGCTCGTGGACTGAATGTTTCGCCGGTGCACGAGCTACTGCGTGCACGGAGCCGGTCGGCTTGATTGTGTTTTGAAATGCTGGGGTGTCGCCAAGTGGTAAGGCAGCGGGTTTTGATCCCGCCATTCGGAGGTTCGAATCCTTCCACCCCAGCCATAAACGTCAAAGCCCGCCAACTGGCGGGCTTTCGCGTTTATGGCGAGGTGGAAGGATAACGCCCGTAGGGTTCGGGTCGTATCAGTGAGCCTCCGGAAGCGCCGCATCGTGGTTGCTCGGCTCGAGACATTTCGCGATGTAACACCCGGAGGGCGGCCCCGAAGGGGTGAGGCCCGTCCTCGGGCCGAATAATCCTTCCACCCCAGCCAGATCAGAAGGCAGGAGCCACCATGAGCGACCGGTCTCCAATCAAGGTACGCAGTCTCATCGTCTAGGAACACCGACAGACACACCTGTCGGTTTTCTAGGTTTCGCCTGGACTGGCGTGCAAGCCACGTGGGAAGACAAAGGCATTGATCAAAGGCAACGTGAATACCTGGGAGCTCGGACGCCCGGTGAGTCTGTCTCGTCACGCGCTTGGCTTAGCTACTCAACGAGACGTGAGCCGGGCTACTTCCAGGAGATTCGTCCAGCCATAGGCCATCTCGATGAGCACGCCGTCCGCACTGACATCCTCTCTTTCGGCGATAACCTCAGCGCCGTAGCGCTCGTAGAATCGACGCGCAGGCGCGTTGTCCCGTAGGACCCAAAGACTGGCTGATCCAAATCCCCTCTTCGAGAGGGCAGAGGCCATCGCATACAACAGCCGCGTGCCGATGGCGTGCCTTTGGGACGCCTTCAGGACATAGATTGCGCCGATCTCGCCGTCATAACCTTTCTCCTTGAGGGCTTCGGTCCGTTGCGAGCCGCACGACCCGAAGCCGACGATCGTGCCCTCGATCTCTGCGAGGTAGACGACGCTAGAACTTGACGTGGCAGGTGCGCTCAATATCTGCTCCCACATCGCGGCACGTCCATCGACGGAGAGCGAAGACAGGATGGCATCCGGCACGATGCCCGGATACGTCTCGCGCCACGACGCAACGTGCATGCTCGCGAGATCTCGCGCGTCAGCGGAGGAAGCTGTTCGGATTACCAGATCTCTGTTTGTCATTGGCATGGACCGTTTCCAGCGCGCAGAATCTATACGAAATCTATGACCCACCGGAATTTAAGCGCCAGATAAAGAGATCGCCAGCGCTCCGACTGCTGGGTAAGGGAATCCACGGATACCGACCCAGAGGATGAAACGCATCGCGCAGAAGGCCGGCGCCGTGCAGGGGCGCGATTGCGCGACCCGTACCCGCTGCCTCAGCAGACGTCTGTCTGGTAGCGCGGCTGCTGACAACTTGGCGGCTCGCGAGGTTCCAGTCCAGGAAACCTCGCACGCCGACAACATCCCTTGTCGGTGTTCCGAGTTTCCGATAATGAGCGCAGTGCTCACCTATACAAAAACATGAAGTTGTAAGTAGTGTGTTTGTTCCGAGTTTGGATACTACGTGGAGAGTCATCTGGAAGCTGATCATTGCTTCACGGCGCCTCGATTGGCCACAGCATGTTGGATCGCTGGTTGACCGGGGACCGCAACGGGTTGTGCCGTCACCTTCGCCCACCGGGGGCCGACCCGTGGAGCGCCGGCGCTATCAATTTTGAGGCGTCGATTCGAAATCGGCTCCGAGTGCTTGCCAGTGTTCCTTGATGTTCGACAGCCGGAGGCGGACATGGCGCACATCAGGGCCGTGTGCGTTCGCCCATTCACGGGGCGCTGGCACGGCTGACACAGACGCGCGCCTCCACCAGCCTGGCCGGAACCGATGCGGCGCTGAGCTGGTTCATCACCACCGATGGCGACGACGAGATTGTGTGGAAATCCGGCCTGTCCAATGGCGGCAACAGCTTTATCGGCTATTCGCCGCGGTCGCGCCGGGGCGCGATTGTCCTGTGCAATTTCATCTGGCGGCCGATTGACTCCGGGACCATCACAATCGGGATGAAACTAATCAAGCCGGATTTTCAGCCCGTGAACTTCAACGCGCTTTATACAGGCGGTTGAACATGAACGCCGCCAGGTTCATCGTCGCGTTCGTCCTCTGCCTGACGGCGACGGGTGCAACGCCAGCCCGTGATTTCCGCAGACAGTCCGCTACATCGGTGACTCGCGCTCGACCGGAAAACCGGATTTCAGTCATGCTCGCTTTGGCGAAATACCCGACGCGCCTCGGGCCAAGCCATGCCGTCTGGAAGTGGGGCCTTTTGCAGTTGCGCCATGCGTTGGTGCCAACTCGTGATCTCGACAGAATGCGCACTGTCTGTATCGAGTGCGGCCGGGTTGTAACTATCAGTGACCTCCATGATCATGATCAAGCGATCGCCGGCGCGGTAGATCTCCATTTCTGCTATCCCGTGACGTCGCTGCGCCTCGATCACGGCTTGGGGAGTGTTGCCTGGACGATGGGCCTCGTCGTACGCGTCGAGCAGGTCAGCCTGGTTGTTCAAGTCCATGATCCTGACTATCCGTCGCGTTTTTCCGAACATGCTGGTGTTGTCTGCGCTGTCAGCCCATGCCCAGGATCCGCTGAAGTGCAGCTTGGAAATGGTAGGTCAGCGCGGCCTCGGCCGCTTCGGGATTGCGCGCAGCGCAGCCTTCCAGAACCTCCAGGTGCTCGCGAATTGTCCGGATCACCCGCGGAGCGGTCGACCTCCGGTTGAGGCGGATCAGAGAGACGTAGTTCTTTAATCGGCGCGCGGTCACCTCAATCAGGGGATTTTGCAGAGCGGCGATCATACTGCCGTGGAACCGTTGCTCCAGTTTCTCCATATCGATGTTTACGGCGTCGGTTGCACCCTCCCGCTCGACGCGTTCGAGTAAGGAACGATGGTCGTCGATCAACGCTGCGATCTCTGCAGAGTCGGCGCTCTCTGCATAGGCGCGTGCCGCCGCCCGCTCGATGATTGAGCGGTACTGGTAGGTTGAGCGCGCTAACTCCAGGTCGGCCTTTAGAAATTCGATACCCGAACGGGCGTGGATAGTTAGTATGCCTTCAGTCTCCAAA
>Ga0068859_100001397_pt1 | contig 24502 bp, 19 predicted proteins | sample KBSSwiS22_FD_66585 | JGI IMG/M metagenome (GOLD analysis project Ga0068859, IMG submission 66585) | Switchgrass rhizosphere microbial communities from Kellogg Biological Station, Michigan, USA - KBS Switchgrass S2-2 | ecosystem: Host-associated > Plants > Roots > Rhizosphere > Soil ...
TGCATTCGGTTGCGGCTATGCAGGGTCGGCAGCTGCGGGGAGTCAAACGTGTCCTTCGGGTCGGCTGCGGCGAGCCGAAGATACAGCCACTCGGCGAGGTCAGGCACAGCAAGGCCGCGGATGTCCCTCATATCAAGAAACATCGCATACTGCAGGTTGCCATAGTCAACGGCCTTGAGGTTCCAGATCCGCCGGTCGCCAGAATATCGAGGTAGCGACCGACCAGTTCGAGCTTGGTGGTGACGGTCTCCTTGTCGTCGTCCGGTCGTATCGATGCGAGCAGCAGCTGGTGCTGAAGCGTGAGATAGCGGTCCGCGTTGTAACCGACGAAGGCTAGCACCGGATCATCCTGGGACCGCCAACTGGTCGCGTCCAGGAGGCGCAGGTAGACGCGGCTGTAGGCGTTGAAGTCCTTCATGACGAGGCGCTCGAAGTGCTCGGACTTCGTGAGTCCCAGGTTTGTATCCGCGTTGTTACGCAGCCACCGGTGAAACTCGGTGCCGATCAAGTCCCAGTTACCCGGGGTCGCGCCCTTCTTGCGCTCGCGGATCGAGTCCGCGTACTGGCTTCGGATCCAGGTCTTTAGGAAATCGGCATCCGCGTCTTTCTCGCGGGCGACGAGCTCCTGGACGCGGTCGCGCCACGGGTCGCCGGCGTTACGCCGCGGCTCGCCGTCATCGATCTTCGATAGGAGATAGCCTTTGAGCATGTCGGCCGGGGTCAGCTTGAGGCCTCGGTCATTCATGGTTTCGAAGATGGTATAGGCGTCCTCCTTCGAGCGCGTCGTTATCTGCACGACCGTCACCCGGTGTTGCAGCCAATCGAGGAAGTAGGAGAGCGCGGCGCCGCGTAGATCCCCGTCCGGAAACAGGTCCTCCAGATCCTTGTAACGTGCGGTTAGTGTCCGAACGGACGTGGAGGCATTGTCTGGAGGGCTGAACGCACCGGTCGCGAAGAGCGCAGTCATGCACTCCTGGCGTTCCGGTACGTCGAGATTGAACGACGCCTTGCCGTATGTCTTCGAGCGAATCAGGTCATCGACCTCGGACTGACTGCCTTCGTCGCGGTCCTGCTGCAGGTGGTTGAGGAACGTGAGTAGTAGCGTCAGGCTGGTGAGCCGCTGCTGCCCGTCGACGACGAAATGGCCCTCATCCGTCTCCGAGATGATGATCGACCCGAGGAAGTACTGCGGATACTTCTCGACCTGCCTGCGAGAGTGAGTGGGCTCCCAGTACCCGGCGAACTCGGTGGTCAGGTCGTTTACCAGCTGCTGGAGCTGTTTGGGCTCCCACTGGTATTCTCGCTGGTAGTAGTCAATCCCGTACTTCTTCCCCATGAGAACCTCGCTCAGCGACCTGGCCGCGCCGTCGATCTTCTCCACGCCCGCCCCCCGCTCCGCCACCTATCAGCGTGGCCCATCCGCCGCGCGCAGCGACTGCCATGCTGCGACAGCGAGCATCCCACTCCCCTCCGACGCACCTGCGTGATTCTGCCGCTGTTGGGATCGATGCGTGCCAATGAGACGTACCTGCCTGCGTCCGTGCCGTCGGTTGGCCAGCGGCGTACTCCGTCGTTTGCCTGGGCCTCAGGGCGTTGCTACGGCAGCCGGACCGCCTTGCTGCCAAGCCGAGAGTTCGTTCAAGAGGAGGGCGCCTGTTGTGCGTGGTGACCCAGACCGCCGATTGCTCGCCGACCGCACAGAAGGAGGTGCCAGGAGGGCTTCAGCGGTGGCAACCAGCGACCGGCGGAGACGACGCGGCGCTGTGGGATCGGATCGACGAAGAAGCGGCTGCGACCTCGCGGAACCTGCCCAGCATCGGAGGACGCCTGTGATCACGCGCTGATGCCCTTCCTGTGATCTTCACACTATGGCCCCTCTGTCAGGTCGACGCAATGAAGGACCGTAGCGAGACGTGCTTTGAACGTGGGGCCGGTCGCTCGGCCATGACGGTCGCTGACGTATTGGTGCCAGCGGGAGGGGTGGCGGGGCTCGCCGTTCAGTGTCCAGATGCCACGGGACGCGGGGCGGGGGACCCGCCTGGCTGCACGTCTCTCCTCGGTCGCTCGATCGACCGTGATGGCCCGGACCTTCTCGGTCACCCAGCTGGCCTGGGCTTGATGGTGGAGGCGAGCCGGGCCGTGGAGGCCGGTGGGCAGGCCCCACCCGGCGATCAGTTCGTGGGACATCGACAGGACCTGCTCCAAGGCGGGCCGGGCGTCCAACCAGCCCTGAGGCAGGCGCCCCACTTCGTTAATCTCATGTGAACTAGAGGTTGGGATGGCGAAGAGGTTCGCGATCTCTATGCTGTCGCAGCCGAGAAGCTCCGCGGCGGCCTGCAGGTGTCTCAGGGTGGCGGCGCCGGTGGTGAGCGGTGGGCTGAGCAGGATGGCGCCAAGCGTACGACGAGGTTCGCAGGCGACGTTCTCCGTCGACACCACCGACCGTGTCACCTCTCTCATGCGCCTGTGGCGCGAAGTCTGGGCAGGCGCGGCGGTATCGATCGACTCGCAACGGCGCGCGCCAAGGGTGCGCCGCATCATCCCCTAGGCTGGACCTTCGGCTACCGAGGTGGCACCCGAAACGTGAAGATCAGATGGCGGGGGACGAGGGTGGGCCGGAGCGATGGCCCGGCGCTGGCGTCGCGTTTTGGGCTGAACTCAGGCGCAGCCCTGGTCGCTTCGCGCTCCTTGCCGGGGATGATGCCGATGCTCTCGCACGCGATCTTGCTGACTTGGTCGGAACCGTACCGCTACACGTAGGCCAGCGCCTTGCGGAGTTCGAGCACAAGCCCAACGAGGCAGCCGTACGGGCGTGTCTGCGGGGGCATCCGGTGCTCGCAGGGATCGAAGTGCTATTCGATCCTGTTCTCGCGCTCGAACCGATCAGGCTTCTGGCCATGCTGGCCAAGGAGCACGCTTTAGCGGTGCTCTGGCCAGTGCCGACTGGCAGCGATCGGCTCGCCTATCCGCCCGATGCGAGTCCAGGTTACAACCTCACTGAAGATCTCAAAGGCTGCTTGTTGTTGACCACCCGCTCGACGATCTTCTCCGATGACGCGCCCTTCACCGTTGAAAGGTTCCGCTGATGCGCTATAGCGACCTGATCACCTTCGAGTCGGTGGACAGCGTCAAGCAGCTTCGAGCTGCGGGGAGTGCCAGCCAGGCGCTCGAGGACGTGCGCACGTATGTGATCTCGGAGAAGATGAGCGAGCAGCTGGCCGAAACGGTCCTGCCGAACTTGCGCTTTGACAACCCCGAGGTCGACCACCGGGGTCTGCTTCTGGTCGCCACCTACGGCACCGGCAAGACCCACCTGATGAGCGTCCTTGCCGCCGTCGCAGAGGATGCCGACCTCACCAGCCAACTGACAGACGCCCGGGCCGCGCAGGCTGCCACTGGGGTGGCCGGCAAGTTCAAGGTCATCCGGGTGGAGATCGGCGCCACGAGGATGAACCTGCGAGACATCCTGGCTGAGGAGCTCGCCGGCGGCCTCGCCGAGCTTGGCGTCAGCTACGAGTTCCCGCCGCTGGACAAGGTTACGAACAACAAGCGACCGCTGCAGGAGATGATGGCCGCATTCGCGGAAATCTATCCCGACCACGGCCTGCTTCTCGTCGTCGACGAGCTCCTTGATTTTCTCCGTGCCCGAAGGGACACCGAGCTCATCCTCGACCTCGGCTTCCTGCGCGAGTTGGGCGAGTTCTGCCGGGACGAACGGTTCCGATTCATCGCCGGTGTCCAGGAGACGATCTTCGATAACCCGCGCTTCATAGCGGTCCAGGACGAGGTACGCCGCGTCCGGGAGCGCTTCGTCTCCTTCCGTATTGCCCGTGAGGACATCGCTTACGTCGTCCAGCGGCGCATCCTCGGCAAGAGCGCGGAACAGAAGAACCGGATCCGTGAGCACCTCGGCTCCTTCGCGCCCGCCTTCGAGTCGCTGGCCGGCGACATCGAGACGTTCGTCGAACTGTTCCCCGTCCACCCCGCCTATCTGAAAACGTTCGAGGCGCTCTCCATCGTCGAGAAGCGGCGCGTCCTGTCCAGCCTGTCCGAGCAGATCCGTCGGCGGCTCGATGCTGAGGTTCCCAGCGCGGAGCCTGGGATGATCAGCTTCGATACCTACCGTGCGGAACTCGACGAGGACAAGTCCAACAGGGTCATACCGGAAGTGCGCGATGTTCTTCGGCGCTCGGAGATCTTGCGTAGCCATGTCGAGCGCAACCTTGAGGTCCCCACCGACGTCGCGCCGGCGCTGCGAATTGTTGACGCGCTCGCAGTCCACCGCCTCACCACCGACGATCTCGACGCGCCCATCGGTCTAACCGTTGACGACCTGCGTGACGATCTCTGCCTGGTCCCGCCCGGCACGCCGGAGCTTGACGCCAGCTTCCTCGCGGACTCGATCGAGGCACTGGTCCAGGAGATCAGCAAGGCCGTGTCCGGCCAGTTCATCTCCATCAACGAGACCAACGGGCAGATCTACCTCGACCTGAAGAAGGACGTCGACTACGAGCAGCAGGTCAACGAGCGGGCCGAATCGCTCGACGCCGACGCCCTCGACCGCGCGTACTACAGCGCCCTCTCTCAGCTCCTCGATGTTGTCGACACTCCATACGTGCACGGCTACCCGATTTGGGCCTACGAGTTGCCTTGGGCGGCCAAGAAGGTCACCCGACCTGGCTACCTCTTCTTCGGTGCGCCGAACCAGCGCTCCACCGCACAGCCGGCGCGCGACTTCTACCTTTACTTTCTGCAGCCGTACGCGCCGCACAAGTTCGAGGACCCGCTCCGGGCCGACGAGGTCTTCTTCCGCTTGGAGGAACCGGACGAGGAATTCACCACGTCGCTGCGCCGATACGAGGCCGCGCTCATGAAGATCCAGGAGACCACCCAGCAGCATAAGCAGCACTTCAGGCTACGAGCGGACAGGCACTTCGGCGAGATCAAGAGCTGGCTGAGGGACAACCTGGCGACCAGACTTACGGTCACCTACCAGGGTGAGCGGAAGACGGTCGCGCAGTGGCTCGCGGAGGTTCCGGGCTCCCGCGGGAGTCTCAAAGAGCAGCTCGACTCGATCGCGGTCGCCGTCCTCGGCACCCACTTCGCTACGCGCTACCCGAGCTATCCGACGTTCCCCGAGCAGGTGACAGCCGCCAACCTGGTCAAGACCGCACAGGCGGCACTGGCCCAGCTGACTGGCAGGGACACCACCCTTGGCCGCTCCACTCTCACGGCTCTCGCGCTGCGCGGCTCCGACGGCGAGATCAACGACTCCGGCCCATTCGCAAAGGAGCTGCTCCAGCGGCTCGGCCAGGCCGGCGGTAGCGCGCTCAACGACAGCGACCTGCTAGTCGAACGCGACCCGGGCGTCAGAACCTGGGGTTCCTGGCATCTGGAGCCGATCTGGCTGGTCCTAGTCGCCGCCGCGCTGACCTATCTGGGTCGAGCCGAACTCGGCTTCGCCTCCGGACAGAAGATCACCGCTGCGAACCTCGACAACCTCGTCCGGATGTCAGGAGACGACCTCCAGCGCCTGGCATTCGTCACTACGCCCGCCGGAGCCGACTCCGCGACGCTGACTAGAATCGCCACGCTACTGGGTCTGCCTCCAGCGCTCGGCCATGGCGAGGTTACTCCGGACACGACGGCCAAGTTCGTCGAGAGGGCTGACGCCGCCTACACGACGGCGGGCGTGCTCAAGGCTTATGTCCAGTCGACCCCAAGGCTGTGGGGGGAGGAGCTGTTCGATGATCCAAGTGGCAGGCAGTCCCGGCTGACCGTCTACCTCGATGTACTTGCTGACGTCCGGGCCCGCGACACCGCAGGCAAGCTAAAGCGGCTCAGCCTCGACCAGGCGAAACTCGACGCAGCAGACGCCGGCAAGAAGGAACTCGGTCGCGTCGACGAGCTCAAGCGGGTGAGCGAGCATCTGGCCCCGGTGGTCCGCTACTTGGAGGACGCTTCGAACGTTCTGGGCGGGTCCGACCCCTTCCGCGAGGCGGCCACGCAGGTAAGGGCTAAGCTCCGGGAGGTGCTACGGGCCCCGGCGCTCGACAAGAACCTGGCTGCAGCGGCCCGGCAGGCAGCCGAGGAGTTGCGCGGCCAGTACCGGGCGTTTGCCGTCGAGCGCCACACCGCGGACCGGCTTCCCGCCTCAGGGGACGCCGACAAGCAGCGGTTGGTCAACGGCCCTCTCTGGCGCGATCTCCAGGCGCTTGGCGTGATTGAACTCCTTCCGGGCGGCCAGTTCGGCGTCCTCGAAGCCCGTCTCGTGGGGCTCACCGCCTGCAAGCAGTTCGCTCCGCAGGACTACGACACCTCGTACACCTGTCCGCACTGTGGGTATCGGCCAAATGTCACGGCGACCAAGTCCGCCCAGGCACAGTTGAAGAGCGTGGAGAGCCAGGCTAAAGAGCTGTGGGCCAGTTGGGTCGCCACACTGCGAGACTCCGTTTCCGAGCCCGAGATCATCGAGCAGTTGAACCTACTCGACGGCGCCGAGCAGGAGGATGTCCGAGCACTCCTCGAGGATCGCCTCGCGCCTGGCGGCGTCACGCCGGGTTTGGTCAGCGGCGTCACAAAGCTGATTAGGAAGTTCGAGATCCTACGGGTTTCCCGGGCGGACCTGCTGGACACTGTGTTCCCCGGCGGCCAGGCAGCCACCGTCGAGGACGTCGCGAAGCGCTTCGAGGCGTGGCTGAAGCTCACGACTGCCAAAGTAGGCGGCGACAATGCCGGAATCCGCCTCGTCCTCGACCAGGAGAAGCTGTGACCGACGGACTCTTCGAAGCCGGCGACCCCGGCCGTGCGCAGCTTGCCGCCGCAGCTACCGAACGGCTACGCAAAGAGCTTGAGACCGGCAATCTCCCGCTTGCATCTGGTCAAAGTATTGAGGCCGTGATCGCCATGTCGAGCCCGCCGTGGCACACGGCAACAGTCAACCCGTTTATGCGCGAGTGGGTCACCTCGGCGCCGGGTAGCGACAGTGAACGGGCAGACCCCGGGCCTTACCTGGACGACGTCGTCGGGGCCAAGAACACGCTTCAGTACAAGGCACACGGGTACCCCACAAAGGTGCCGCCGGAAGTAATTGTCCGGCTGCTGCTCCACTACACGAAGCCGGGTGACGTCGTGCTCGACGGCTTCGCCGGCTCCGGGATGACTGGTGTCGCGGCCCAGATGTGCGCTGTCCCAAACCCGACGATCGACATCGAGTTCAGGAGGCGGGGCAAGACGCCGGATTGGGGTGCGCGACTCGCAGTTCTGAGCGATTTGGCACCTAACGCCACGTTCCTCGCCAGCGGCGTCACGTTGCCCGTTGATCATGATAGCTTCTCGAAGGCAAGTGCCAGCCTGATGAAGCGGCTCGACGACGAGCTTGGCTGGATGTACAAAACCCAGACACCGCTGGGAGGCGAAGCCAACATCGACTACACAGTGTGGTCGGAGGTCTTCACCTGCCCACACTGTGCCTCCGCCATCGTCTTCTACGACTGTGCCTACGACCCGCAAACTCATGCAATCCGAGAAAGTTTTCCATGCTCTTCCTGCGGTGCCAGTGTTGGAAAGAAGGGAAATGGGCGACTCGAACGACGCTTCACCGACGTCCGCCTTCTGACCGGCGAGGTCATTACCCGAATCGAGCTGCGGCCAGTACGCATCCAATATCGCTGGAACTCGGGCGGCACCGTGCACCGAGGAAGCAAGATCCCGGATGAGGAAGATCTTGCTATACTCGACCGTGTCTCGCGCCTGACAGTCACTGGCGCTCCGGTCTCCGAGCTGCCGCTGGCGGAGATGGTGCATGGCAGTCGACTGGGACCGAAGGGGTTCAGGTCGGTACATCACCTGTACCCAGATCGCAGCCTCGCTGTTTTGACTCGACTGTGGACGTGGGCCCAAGAGGAGGGGAACGCCGAGCTACGGCGCGCCCTGAAGTTCTGGATCGAGCAAGCGTTCTGGGGCATGTCGTGGATGAACCGCTACACGCCTACCCATTTCTCGCACCTAAACCAGTACATGAGTGGCGTCTACTACGTTGGCTCCACCATCGCAGAGTGTTCGGCCAACTATAACCTGGTGGGCACGGAACCCACACGGGGCAAGCTCCAGACCCTGGTGAAGTTGTGGCGCACGATTCCAGCCAGTGCCGATGTTCGCATCAGCACCGGCGATGCCGCGCAACTGCCACTCGATGACGAATCCGTGGACTACGTCTTCGTCGACCCACCGTTCGGCGAGAACATCCCCTACTCGGATCTGGCGCAGGTCATCGAAGGTTGGCATGGAGTGCTGACCCAGGTTGACCGAGAAGCGATCGTCGACAAGGCGCGGGGAAAGGGCAACCTGGAATATGCCGAGTTGATGGCGGCGTGCTTCCGGGAGTTTGCGCGGGTGCTGAAGCCCGGCCGATGGATGACCGTCGAGTTCTCGAACAGCTCGAATGAGGTCTGGGCCGCTCTCCAGGAGGCGCTCGGCGCGGCGGGCTTCGTCATCGCAGACACGCGAGTGCTGGACAAGACCCAGAACAGCTACCGCCAGGCGACCGCGGTCAACGCCGTCAAGCAGGATCTGATGATCAGCTGCTACAAGCCAGCGGCCACAACCGCCGCGGCCGTCGCGAGCACCGAGGCCAGCTCCGTCTGGGCGTTTGTCGGCGAGCACCTCAAGCATCTGCCCATCGTCGAGGACGCCGGCAAGCAGGTTCGGGGTGCCCGTGAACGGTACCCTGACCGCATCTACCACCGGGTCGTGTCCTACTACGTCAGCGCCGGCCTGCCAGTCCCGATGACGGCCGGCGAGTTCTACGCGGGGCTTGAGGCGCACTACAACGAACGCGACGGGATGTACTTCCGACCCGACCAGGTCGAGTCATACGAGCGCAAGCGGATGACGTTCAAGGAGCTCGCCCAGACCGAGCTGTTCATCACCGACGAAAAGTCGGCTGTCGCCTGGCTCCGCCAGCAGCTTAAGCACAAGCCCCAAACAATGGCGGACATCCAGCCCGAGTACCTGAAGGAGGTCGCGACGACCGGGGAGCGGCCTGACCAGTTGCCCGACCTCCGTGAGCTCTTGGACCAGAACTTCGTTCAGGACGAGAAGGGCGCCTGGGCCGTGCCCGATCCCCGCAAGTCCGAGCACCTGGAGCAGCTCCGCAGTCGCGATCTTCTTCGCACCTTCGAGACCTACGCCGGCGGAACAGGGCCCCTCCGCCGGTTCCGGGGAGAAGCCATTGTCGGCGGCTTCAAGAAGGCTTGGGCCGACAGAGACTACGCGACCATCGTCAAGGTCGCCGCTCGGCTACCGCAGGACTACCTCGTCGAGAACACCTCGATCCTCTCCTACGTTCGCATCGCCCGTGCCCGGCAGGAGCGATGACCCGTCCGGACTGGCGCTGGTGGCTGGCAGGCAAGCAGGTTGTCCAAGTCCTCGCCGAGCAGAGCTTGTTCGGCGAGTGCACCCTCGACGTCTACGCCCCGAGCGAAGGCAGGGTTCACACCGTAGGAGCCGCAGATCTCCTTGAGCTGCGCCAACGGGCTTGGGAGCCGGGTGAGCTGACGAGGCGGAGCCTGGCGTTGCGAGTCCTGACCGAGGCCCAAACCGGCAGCCCGATCGCCGCGGGAACCCGGGTCGACCTGCTACCGCACCAGGTGGAGATACTCCGTCGCGCGCTGCGGATGTCGCCCGTCCGGCTCGCCATCTGCTGCGAGGTCGGACTGGGCAAGACGACGACCGCGGGCGCCATAGCGACTGAGCTTCTGGCCCGCGGGCGGATCAGACGGGTCCTGGTGGTCGCCCCGAAGGGCGTCCAGCTGCAGTGGGTCGCCGAGATGCACGACAAATTCGGTCTCGACTTCACCCGGATCGGGCCCGAAGGCGTGCCCATCGACGCAGGCGCCGCTATCTGGCGCGCGTTCGACCTGACCGTGACCAGCCTCGATGCGATCAAGCCCCTGCGTCGTCGGGCTGGCTGGAGCCAGCGCCAGATCGATGAGTACAACGCCGCCCGCGCCCACGGCGTCGCCGCCGCCGGGTGGGACCTGGTCGTCATCGACGAGGCCCATCACGTCGCCGGTTCTAGCGTGGACGTCGCGCGCCATCAACTCGCGCTTGACCTTTCGGCGAAGGCGGAGCGCCTGCTGCTGCTTACCGCCACGCCACACTCGGGCAAGTCCGAGTCCTTCCGGCGTTTCCTCGGGCTACTCGACGAGGGCTTCCGCCACGGCAGAGTGATCGACGCGATTTCGGTCCGAACCGTCGTCGCGCGCACGGACAAGCGGACCGCTGTCGACCATGCCGGCCAGCCACTGTTTCACCCACGCACGACCCGGCTTGAGATCGTCCCCTGGGACGAGCACCCTCTCCACCGCGAGCTCTATGACAGCGTCACCGAGTACGTGCGGGAGGGCTTCCTGAGCGCTCGGGCGACTGGGGATACCGCCCGCGGATTCCTCATGCTGTTGTTCCAGCGGCTGGTGGCGAGTTCCACAGCGGCGGTCGTCGGCGCGCTGGAGAAGCGTCTCGACGCCCTCACACGTCCGTCGCGCGACGAGCTGGACGCCGGTCTCTGGGACGAGCTCGACGATGACGAGAGCCAGCTGCTTCTTCTCCGCGAGAAATCCCCCAGAGCCGCCGACCTGATGGACTTGGAGCGGCTCGTCAACCTTGCGCGGCAGACTCTCAGCGCGGAGACCGACCCGAAGACGGTTCACTTCCTGAAGCTCCTTCGGGCTCTGCGGCGCGAGGAGCAGGACTCCGAGGTCAAGATCGTGGTCTTCACCCAGTTCCGGGCGACGCAGCGTGCCCTCGCTAGGGTTCTCGAAGACCAGGCGATCCGTACGGTGGTCATCGACGGGACGATGGGGCTCGCCGAACGCGCGGAGGCCCAGGCAGCGTTCCGGGACCATGCCCAGATCCTGGTCTCCACAGACGCGGGTGGCGAAGGCGTGAACCTTCAATTCGCTCACCTCGTCGTGAACTGGGACCTGCCGTGGAGTCCGACCTCGCTCGAACAGCGTATTGGACGGGTCGACCGGATCGGCCAGCGCGTGCCCGTCCGTGCGTTCAACTTCGTCCTCGCCGACAGCGTTGACCAGCAGGTGTTCGAGGTGCTGGAAACCAAGCTGGCGCTGATCCTCGAGGAGCTCGGCGTGGACAAACGCGGCGACGTCCTCGCCACCGTCGACGCGCTCGCCGATGACCTGTACGTCGCCGCGATCGTCGCCCCGAAGTCCCTCGAGGCGGCCGGCGAGGCCTTCCTGGCCTCCGCGCGTGGTGACCTGGCTGCGACCGCTCCGGAACGGGCGCTGCTCACCGAAGTCACCATCACGCCGCCTCGCCCGGCGCCCTCAGCCCTTCCTGCCTTCGTGCAACGCCTTGACGCGCTGACCGGCGGCGAGGCCCATCACGTGTTGCGCCGCACGGACGTCAGTGTGCCAGACGAGCCAGTTCCAGTGCTTGAGCTCGGGTCAAAGCCGGGCTGGCTGGCGATCGCGCGCCTCTCGACCGGTGAGGGCGGAGGTGGGCAGGCCGCATTCGTAGTCTTCGTCCCGGAGACCGGCCGTCCCGACCCTCGCGTCGGCCGAGCGCTCCTAGACAAACTGATCGACAGCCCAATCGCCGCCCCGCAGACCGAGCCGCTGCCTGCGGACGTCCACGCGGCGCTCACGCAGACGATGACCGACTTCGGCTACCAGCACCTGCGCGAACTCGGAGGCGGTCAGATGCCGAAGGTGCCAAGCCTTCGCCTAGCGCTCGTCGTGCGTTGCCTATGACCAGCCCGTCCGCCACCACGACTTGGCACACCCTCTTGGGCGAACTCAGCCTAATCGCGGGCGAGTTCCTCCTTTATCTGGATCCCAACGGGCTGGACGAGGTTCGGTCGAGCACCGGCGAGACCGTGACGGTGACGGACCGGTGGAGCTTCAGACGACTGCTTGAGCTGCGTCTGCGCCGACATCAGCCAGGAGATCCACCGCTCCTCGTACATCTGAAGATCCTGGACGTGGCCGGTGTCGATAATCTTCCTTTCGATGCTCGTCACTACCCAATTCGAATTCTCGACGTTCGGTTGCCGTCTGGTGCCCTGGACGAGATCCGCGGGCTCCCGTCCAGGGCTGTCGAACAACTGGCTAGGAATCGTCCCCTGCCTGAGCGGATGGCCGCCCTCGCCCGAGAGCTTTCCGGCGTGTCCTGGCCGCCGACAACAGAGACCGCCGTCAGTGCAGTCGTGCGCCTGCTGCCAACGCTAGGTCCAGATCTTCGCAGACTCCTGCTTCCCAGCTGCCCGGCGGGGCTGGCAGCAAGGATCTTGGATTCCGACGATCCTTTGGAGACAGTCAGCGGGGAGCTTGAACAGTGGGGTCTGCTCGGGGCCGACCACCCTGAGCACGTTGCCCTACGTACGGCAACGAACGACATCGACCGGCTTGTCCGGACCGGTCAGGTCCTGCCGCCGGCTGGCTCGGCGCTAGGCGGCCTGCCTAGCGCGCTGCGCGACGCGGCCCGACAGGTCGACGCGGTGCCCGAGGTCGAGAGACTCCTCGAAGCGCTACCAGAAGCCGGGGACAACTTCGACTCCTGGGTTGCGGTCGCCGAGCGATGGGCGAAGGTCCGCTGGGCGATCGCCGCTTTGCCTCCCACGCCTGTCACAAGTGCCTTGGCGGCCGAAGCGTGGAAGAAGTGGTCCAGCCTAGACGAATCCTGGCAGAACTGGCTCGAAGGCCACTATGGGAGTCTGCTGACTCGGACCGTTCTACGGCTGGCGAGCGTCCACCAAGTTGCACCGTTCCTCGCTTCCCAGGTCGTCGGCAAGGGATCCAGGGTCTTGCTTCTGGTTATGGACGGCCTAGGGCTGCCGCAGTGGCATCATATCCTCGATAGCCTGGCCCTAAGCCCTGTCCAGGATCGACGCGTCCTTGCCTGTCTTCCCACGATGACGGTGGTCAGCCGTCAGGCAATCTTCGCTGGTGTTCCGCCGACCCGCTTCGCGGACACCATCAACGATACGGCGGACGAACCTGCCGGATGGCGACGCTTCTGGCAAGGCCAGGGGCTGGCGCCGGAAGAGATTCGCTACCGGCGGGATATCGGCTCAGACGGCGGTTCCTGGCGGGATCCGCCGGGAAAAACTATCGTCTATGGAATTGCAATCAATGCCATCGACGACTTGATGCATGGTGTGAGCGTTAACGGCGACCATCAGTTCCACGCCGGCGTTTCGACCTGGCTCGCCGGCGGATTCCTGCGGCGAGCCCTGGACTGGGCAGGCCGGCACAGCGCTCAGGTATGGTTGACGGCAGACCACGGGAACCTGCCGTGCATAGGGCTAGAGAGATCGATTCCGGAGGAGGGTGTTCGCGTAATCGGACGAGGGCTCAGAGTGCGCGTGTATGCCTCGGATTCCCAGCGTGAAGCCTCGACGCTACCGGGGAGGAGGTGGACACCTCCCGGGTTCCCCGCTCAGGCGGGTTCCCCGTTGTTCGCGCCAGGCAGAACTCATTTCCGCCGCTCAGGAAAAGTCATAACCCATGGTGGCCTCAGCCTCGATGAGGTCATCGTGCCTTTCTCGAGGATCTTCTGATGAATACTGCGCTTCTGGACCGCGAGCTAAACAGCGTCTGGCTTGACACCGCGCTCAAGTTGGCATGTACACAGCTCCCGCTCGTCCGGATGCGTGACGAGCTGTACGGCACGCTCAAGGCGACCTCACTTGGCGAGGAAGCGCTCATCAAGACAACAACGGCTTTGACCCGCATCTGGCTCGTCCCCACTGCAAACGGGGCAGAGCACATCATCTGGGCGTTGGAATACGCGGATAAGTCGACAGACTGGCGTCCCTTGCACCTCGGGGCGATGCTTGCGGGCGAGCCTTTTATCGCCGCACTGCTTGAAGCATGCGGCCGGGAACATCGAGCCAAGGGTGAGATCGACACAATCGCGCTTCGCGAACGGATGAGAAACATCTACGGCCCCAAACGCGGTATCGACCGTGCCACGCAGCGCGGAGTGAAAACCTTGCGGAGCCTCGGCATCCTGGAAGGACTCCCGCAGACATCTATAAGCCGATCCGGTTGTGTGGTCGTCACAGATCCAACGCTTGCCGCCTGGCTGGTTCGCTGTCTGCTTCTGGGCCGCAAGGCGGAATCAATCGCAGTGGATGATCTCCGCCACGCACCTGAGCTCTTCGGGATTGCCCTCCCGGCGATTCTTCCGAGATCAGCGCCGGGGATCAGTAGGCATGTCGAGGGAGTCGGGCGGACAGTCCTCGCGCTTAATTATTGATCGCAAATGCTCAGTGCGCAACTACAGAGGTTGAAGGTTAGGGTCCGGCTAGGGCGGCTCCTGATCAAGGTCGAGGTCGATCTGGCCGAGAAATCCGTCGGTGAGGTCGGGCCGGTACTGGATCGTTTGAGTAGCATGTTCATCGTGGCGGCGAGTATGGCGTAGTCGTCCTCGGTGAAGCTACGACACTCACCACGGCGACCCGGGTGGGCTGACCAGATTAAACCGGTCGTCGCAACACCGGCTTGTTTAAGTGACGATACCGTGCGGCGTCGGGAGCGACGGCGGTGCAGATCGCCGAGTCGGTGGGTGGGCGGCGGCCGATCGTCGCGCCTGCGGGTTCGGCGCATACCGAGGCCGAGTTGGGGGTGCTGGTCGAGCGGGCCCGGGAGCTGTTGGAGGCTCCGGGCCAGGGCGACCTCGAACTCGGGTGGAGCCGGTCGCGGCGCGGGTGTCGCTGCTGGGCGCGGCCGGCCCGGCGGCGCTGTTCGATGTCGGCGGCCAACGCCGACCGGCAGCCCCCCGCCGAAGAGTCGGCCCGGCCGGGGCTGGCAACGGGCTCGGTCACGACCGCCCGAGGGCCGACGGCGACCCGGGGGATGACACGTGCCCGGTGTACCGGATCATGAGCGTGTGCCTGAGCAGATTCCTGATCATCTCGATTTCGTCGGTCGCGGCTGGCATCCCTTGCTGAGACGCCTGCACGAGCAGCTGCTGGCGGTCAGCCCCACCTACAGCGTCCAGCAGGTGAAGGAGAAGTACGGCACCCTGCGCATCTACCTCTACACGGGTATGCTGCGCCACCTGAGCATGGGAAATGCCGACTGGCCCGGCCCCGAGCAGTCGGCGCGCTACAAGGTCGAGGACGACGCGGCGATCGCCCTCGTCCACGCCGCCGAGCAAGAGTCCGCCAGAACTTGTGAGGCCTGCGGCAATCCAGGCGAGCCCCGCGAACGTGCCTGGATCAAGACCCTCTGTGACACCTGCGCCGCCCGCCGCTGAACGCGTCAGCCGCTCCCACGGCTGTTCCCTCAGCACCTCGTCGCGTTTGGCATCAGAGCCCGGAGGAGGAGCAGACACGATGACCAGTGAGGTGGGGCGGGCGAGGCGGGCGCTGATCCGGGCGGAGTGCGCCGTCGAGGAATCCGAGGCTGCCGAGGCGGAGGTGATCGAGAGCCAGCAGGTTGTTGTCTCGGTGTGTGTTCCCCGCCACACTCGCGGAGGCGGTGCGCGTCCGCGCGGCGGCTGAGAAGATTCCGATGTCGACCTACGTCTGCCGGGTGCTGACCCGCGCGGTCGAGGAACCCGACGAACCGGTCCTGAGCGAGTCCCGTGTCGAGGAGATCGTCCGCCAAGTCCTCCGCGAGTCGGCCTGACACCGGGGCCAGACTAGCTCGCGGGCACACGCGACGAACCCCAGCAAACTAGCCTGGCTGGCCTGCGCCCTGGTCTTCTCCCCTTCTGATGACGCCGGCGTTTCGGCGGCACGTTCAGCCGCTGACCGCAGTGGGGCGCTCGACGCCGGAGGCACCCGAGGGTCTCGGATCACCTCTGGTCGGCCAGTTCGGAGAGCCGTGCCTGGCAGGGTGGGCAGATGGGGAGGCGCTCGTGGTCCTGGGTGGGGACGAGGAATGCTCCGCAGAGGGCGCGGACGGCGCGGCCTTCGACGGTGTTGCCGGCGAGGTGCTCGTGATGGGTGTAGTGGCTGTGGCGGCCGGGCTCGGATTCGGCGATTTCGTGGGTGGCGACGAGGGTGTCGAGGTAGGCGCGGCGACTTGTCCATGATCCGGGTTCGGCGATGTTCGAGTAGGTGTCCTTGTAACGGTCCCAGCTCTGTTCTGGCGGGCTGAGACAGATCAGGGCTCGGACGGTGAGCTGCCACAGGAGGCTCGTGCCGGCGTAGGTCGTGGCGGGGGTGACCTCGAGGTCGATCTCGTCGGCCTGGTAGTCCGGTTCCCGGACCTGGGCGACCGTGAGGGTAAGCCGAGCGAGCCGGCCATGGTCCGGTTTCGGGTGCGGGATGTCGACGCGGGTGCAGCCGCCGTTCTCGACCTGGCGGAGCGCGTCGCACAGCTGCCGCTGCACGGCGAGTTCCTATTCGGTGAGGAGCCGGGCGGCGGTCTCCTGGCGGATCAGACGGTGGTCGTCCGGAGTGGGCAGCCAACGCCGCGGGTCGCCCTGGTAGTTCTCCCGGGCGACGCGCTGGTAGATGTCGTCGTGGTCGAGGTGATCGCCCTTGGCTAACCCGGCGACCAGCAGCCAGCGGACTCCGGTCGCGCGGTCTCCCAGACACCGCCACGCCACTGCCCGCTCTTGATCTCGAAGAGTGTCAGTTTCGTGCTGGCCGCGATCGCTCCATAGTGGTGGTCGTCGGCAGGGTCGGCGCTGAACGACTCGAGGGCCTTGGCGATGATCGGGTGTGGGAGCTCGCTGAGCGGATGCAGCGTGGTGACGTCGCCGTCGGCGAGGAGTCGGCGTAGTCGGGGCGATGCCCAGCCGGCGGTGAGGTCTTCCGCGAGGAGCCGGAGCGTGGGCCGGGCGCGACGGTTGTGCACCGGACAATCATGCCGGAAGTGTCGGGTCAGGTAGCTGCTGGCTTGAGTAGAGGTTCAGAGCAGGTCGGCGAGCTCGTCGACCGCGTCGGCGCGGGTGCGGTGCTGGGTGGCGAATCGTTCGGCGAGCTCGCGGCGGTCGTGTTGGCGCTCAGCCTCGAAGCGGGCGAGGTCGCGCAGCTGGATGCGGCGGTCGCGGCCGACCCGATGGGAGGGGATCTCGCCGCGGTCGAGGAGCTTGTAGAGATGGGTGCGGCTCATACCGAGCCGTTCGGCAGCCTGGCTGGGCGTCAACGACGCGGTGCCACTGGTCGCGGTGATCGTCGCCCCGTCACGGATGCAGCGGCTGAGGCTAAGTAGCAAGTCACGCAACTGCGGGCCGGCGCCGCCCCGGGCGAAGTGCTCGAGATCGTCCAACTGCTCGGTCGGTATGTCCGCGGTCGCCAGGTCCTCGATCATGCTACGCTCCGAGCGTCACAGATGACTCAGATGTCACAGATGAATCTAGCGGTCGTGGCTGGCCCACGCAAGGCAACTGCTGGTGGAGCGTCAGACGGTGAAGGTCGTCTGCGCCAGAACTTGCCGCTGTCGTCGCCGTCGCGCTGATCGAGCGACTGAGTGCCGCTGTGGAACTCGTGGGTGATCAACCTGCACCGCGCGAGGGGAGAAACCCGGCCCCGCCGCGTCGTAGCACACGGCCCGACGATCACCCGCCGTGCGCCGCCGTAGAGTCGCGGGTGTTCGGGTCATGGTCGTTGCGGCGTAGGAGGCCGGTGAGTGGTGCCGCGCTGGTTCAACACCACTGGACCCTGTGTGCCGGGGAAGCATTACATGATCACGGCGTCGGCGCGATTGCCTGAGGTGCCGGATCTCGTGGCGCGCGAAAACTACTTCGTAGTGCACGCACCGCGGCAGACGGGGAGACGACGACGTTGCGGGCGCTCGCTGCCGAACTGACAGCCGGCGGGAAGTACGCGGCGGTGAAGCTCTCTCTGCAGAGCGGCGCGGCCTTCGGCGACGACATCGGCGGCGCCGCCCTCGCCATCCTGGCGAAAGCCAGACGAGAGGCTCGGCTCAGCCTTCCAGCGGACCTGTGTCCTCCGGCGTGGCCCGAGGGTCCGGAGGGGGATCTCTTCGGCGGTGCGCTCGCTGCCTGGGCCGAGTCCTGCCCGGAGCCGCTCGCGCTGTTCCTCGACGAGATCGACTCACTTACGGGGCTTCACTCGTCGCGGTGCTCAGCCAGATCCGCGAGGGCTTCGAGGACCGCCCTGGCGCCTTCCCCGCTTCGATCGCCCTCTGCGGCCTTGTCGGCCGCGGCTGGCATCCCCTGCTGAGACGCCTGCATGAGCAGCTGCTGGCCGTCAGCCCCACCTACAGCGTCCAGCAGGTCAAGGAGAAGTACGGCACCCTGCGCATCTACCTCCACACCGGCATGCTGCGCCACCTGAGCCTGGAGAACGCCGACTGGCCCGACCCCGATCAGTCGGCACGCTACAAGGCCGAGGACGACGCGGCGATCGCCCTTGTCCACGCCGCCGAGCAGGAGTCAGCCAGCACCTGTGAGGCCTGCGGCAATCCAGGCGAACCCCGGGGACGGGCCTGGATCAAGACCCTCTGTGACACCTGCGCCGCCCACCGCTGAATTCGCCGCCGCTCTTGTTTACAGCCGTTCCGTCAGTAACTTGTGGCGGGTCGCGTCGTCTGTGGCCCCGATTCCAGGAGCGAGTACCCAGGCTGATCCTGCGCGAAATTCCGTTGCGGTCTCCGGCGGAATGGCCGATAACTACGGAATGGTCGAGATCGGGAGCCGGCGGCGCAACCAGCCCGCCCCGCCGCACGTGATCTTCGAAGCGCTGACGCAGCCCGACCGCGACCCGGCGCGCCCGTGGCTGATCCTCTTACCGGACGAGCAGCGCCCGCGCGTCCTCGCGGCCCGCCCGCCCACCGAACTCACGTGGTCGTCACTGTGGCCGAGCCGACCGGGCATCACGATCCACTTTGAGCTGCCGCCTGACGCGGGTAGCGGTACCGACCTGCGTTGGACCCTGCACACCGACGGCCCGCCACCCGACCCGAGCGCTCTCGGGCACCTGCGCAAGCGCCTCAACCAGCTGATCAACGCCAACCTGCGCTACACCTTCGGCCAGTAGCCCTCATCGACCAGGCTGTTCCAGGGATAGCGGTGGTAGACGGCGCGGACGAGGGCGCACGCGCGCGACCAAGTGCCCAGCCGCGGCGGCGCGGGCGACCCCGCCGGACAGTCAGGCCCGCGGCCAGTCGCGGCGGTCTCGGGCCGCGGTGTAGATCCGCTCGACGTGCGCCGGCGACCACACCTCCGGAAGTCCGGCGAAGGTGACGAACTCGGCGCAGTGGATGGCGCGGACCTGTTTGGGCGGACCTGTCTGGAACGAGATCGCAATCATCAACCGATCGTCGCTGCCCAGGTGGTGAGGGCGGCCGGTGGTACCGATTCCTGGGCCACTCGGCCCTCGGCGGCGCGAATCGCGCTGAGCCGGTCCGATGTGGCAGCCCCCAGCCAGTCGGCGCCGTGGTCGGCTGGCCAGGGCACCGAGCCGGCTTCCTGGATCGGCCTGTCGGCCATCGCGACCCACAGGTACTCGGGCGGCCGGACGCTGATACCCAGCGCGGATCCCGCCGCGGCCGCCTCGATGGCCATTGTGACGCCGAGAGGGTCGTAGTCGCCCCAGTACCAGACCGTTCCGAGGACGGGCCCGCGCCCGGCGAGGTCGACGGTCAAGGCCGTCATCTGCGTGGGAAAGACCCGCCCCGACCCCCAGGCGACAATCCCGACGGGATGCCCGCTGAGCTGGGAGAGCGCCTCGACAGCCGCCCAGTAAGGATCGCTGTTCTCGACGACGAGCACGTCCGGCCCCGGGCCGACAGCGGCGGCGGGCAACGGGGCCGGAATACGAGCGCAGCGCAGCAACTCGAAGCTGAGCCGGCCAGGCCCGAACAAGGTAGTCCGGACGAGCCCGTCGAGCCGCTTCTCGTCGCCGAAGACCTCCGCGGACCTGTACCGGACCGGAACGAGCGGCACCGTCGGCCCGGACGTGCGCACGAGCCAGTCGTTGACCGCGGTTAGATCGGCGAACCGCTCAGGCGAGAGGTCTTTCACCGACGCGGCCCAGCCCATCTCGGATCGCCATGGAAATCCGGTCCAGGGCCGGGCGCGCGCCGGCCGGGCCGCGTCGGGGCACCGGACCCACCGGGGCAACGGCGGCACGGTGGCCTTGTCCCACGCCGTGCGCGGCAGCGTGATGACGCCCTCGGCGGCGAGCGCCTCCAGCGCCACGGCGAGCGCTTCAACCTGGTCGGCCTGTCCGACGAGGCGAGGAGCGGCCGCCGCCCACAGCCTCCAGAGCGTCCGCAGCTCGACCTGCACGGTCTCCAGCCCATGCAGCGCCGACGCGAGAGCCGCGATCTCGGCGGCCTGGACGATGACTGACGGCCGGCTCACCGGCGGATCTCATAGCTGGTCCCGTCGACCCAGTTCCGAGCGGAACCGGGGTCGCGCCCACCGGCGACGGCAGCCGCGAGATCGACGCCGTCCACGACCGAGGCGCGCAGCCGCAGAAAGGACAGGTTGCGCCGCAGGTCCCCGTCGTTCCGCAGCTTCACGATCACCGAGCCGGGCCCGGTGAACGCCGCGTCGACGCCGGCGTCGTTGAGCCCGGTAGCGCAGACGAGCTGGAGCCCGGTGTGCGCGGCGAGCCGGTGCTGCATCTCGATCAGCGCCTCGGCCGAGGCGGCGCCGAACGGGTTGTCGAGGATCAGGGTCCCGGGCGGCCGGGCGCCGCCGACCCGGTGCGCCGAGCGCACGCCGGACAGTGCGCAGTAGATGAGGACGGCCAGCGTCAGAACCTGGCCGCCGGAGAACTCGTGCGGGATGCGGTCCGGTGGGCAGTACATCACCCGACCGTCGATCCGCGGCTTGAGGATGTCGATGGACCAGGCGCCGACGCGCGGCTTCTCGACGACGGTGTCTCGGACAGCGTCGGCGAGCCAGCGGGCGCGGACCTCGGGCGAGGACGCGCGTTTCGGGTTGGTGGCGAGCTCGCCCGCCCATTCGTCGATCCTGCTGGCGAGCCGAGCGACGGCGAGGTCTCCGGGCGCCTCGTCGAACCGGATCTTGATGGCGGGCTGCGCGGACAGGTCGCCCAGGCCCGGGGGCAGGCGCGACGAGCGGGTGATCTCGCGCAGCAGGCGGCGCTGGTCGCGGCAGAGGGAGACCAGGCTGTCCCGCAGCAGGGTGCGATGGGTGTCCAGATTCTCCAGGTCGGCCCGCGCCGACCCGGTCATCGCCGTCACCCGCGGAGCGAGGGTCCGGGCCTCGGCGATGAGCTCGTTGTCGCGCAGCGAGCGCACCCGGACGGCCAGCGGGGCGTCGAGGTCTCGCCACCGCGCGTCGCCGGCCAGTCCGCGGGCGTCGGTGACGGCGTCCCGTACCGCCTGCCGGGCGATGTTCTCCTCGCGTTCCGCGGAACGGTGCGCCTCGATCAGCTCCCGCATTCGCGCTCGGGCGACGTCCTTCGTGCCGGTGAACGCGCTGACGGTGGGCGGCCGCTCCAGCGTCCACGAGACTGCGATGTCGGCCAGCGCCGTCACGTCGGCCGCCGTCAGATCGTGCAGCTCCTGGGCGTCGCGTTCCGCCGCCTCGGCGCGCTCGCGGCGGGCGAGCAGCTCGGTGTTGCGCACCTCCAGACGGGCGAGGATCTCGGGGATGGCGGCCGGGCTCTCCGGCTGCCACTCCGGGACGGTCGACAGGTCAACGTGGTTCAGCCGCTCGGCCGGGCGTGCCGCCCGTTCGGCGTCGCGGGCGCTCGCCTGTTCCGACGCGGCCCGCAGCCGGGCGGTCTCGGCGTCCCCGGCCTCGACGCGGGCGCGCCGTTGCGCGTCAGCGCGCAGCTCCGGCGACGACGCCTCCATCGTCGCGGCCAGCTCCCTGGCCGCGCGAACGGCATCCTGGTCGTGCCGGTCGAGCCGGGTGGTGACCTCGCCCAGCCGCCGCTGCGCGCGGTTGAGGGCCTCCGCCTCGACCATGCCCCGCTCGGCGGCGGCCAGCTCCTCGCGCAGCGACACCCACGAGCCCCGGATCATCTCAAGGTTGCCGCCGGGGTCCGCGGCGGCAACCTCGACGCCCAGGCCGGCCCGTTCCCGCAGCCACGGGCTGCGGTTCGCCCGGGCGTCTGATGCCCGTCTGAAGGCGTCCTTGACCGCGCGTGTCGCGGCCTCCGCGTCCTGCTCCGCGGCCTGGACCTCCCGATCGGCCCGCAGCCGGGCGTTCTCGACGCCTGGCCGGCGGTCCGCCTCGGCCGCCGCCCGGCCGGTCTGCTCGGCCAGCGCGGCGGCGGCCTGACTATGGCGCGCGGCGTCCGCCGCCGCGCGCCGCTCGTCGTCGCGGCGCCGACGGGCCTCGGCGGCCTGTGCGCGGGCCTGCGCGCGCTCGCGTTCCACGTCCTTGCGCTTCTCCTCGGCCGTCGCGACGGCCTGGCTCGTCACGTCGGCCTCGCCGGCCAGGTCCGATCGGGAGACAGCCGGCCAGCGGGTGGTGAAGGCCGTGCAGACCGCGGCCGCGGCGCGGTAGGCCGCCGCGGCCGTGCGGGCTGCCTCGGCGCCGGACGTCGCCGAGAGGGCCAGCTCCGCGAGCCGCTCCCGACTCGCCGCGGCCCACGCGCGGTCCCACGTCGCCCGGTACGGGATCACCACGTGCCGGCGTTCGCCCGGCGTGTCCGGGGCGGTCGCCGTCGGCGCGGTCAGCAACGTGACCGGCGTCCTGGTCGACAGGTCCCGCTCGGCGAGGTGCGCGACGGCCGCGTCGAATCGGCTCGGATCGGCGACGACGACGCCGCCGGCGAGGTCCGCGTGGGAGGCGATGAACGCTGGTCGGTCGGCCGGGTCCAGGACGTTGTGCTCGATCCAGTGCAGGCCGGTGACCGCGCCGAAGCCGTCGCCGGTGAGAGCGGTCACGACGGCCAGCACGTCCGAGCCCGCGGGCGCCATGCCGGTCTCGTCGAGGTGGGACAGCTCGTCCTGCGCGGCCGTGGCCTGGCGCTCCTGTTCAGCGGCACGGGCGTCGGCGGCCGCCGCGGCGGGTGCGGCGAGGCTGGCTGCCCGGCCCACCGCCGCCGAGCCGTTGGGCACATCGCCGAGCAGGCCGAAAACCGTCTCGTCCGCGGCGAGCGCGGCGAGCTCCGCGTCGAACGCGGCCAGTCTCCGGCGCGCGTGGTCCGCCGCCGCGCGCTGCCCGACGAGGTCGCGGTCTATTGCCTCGATCGTCATGCCGAGGGCGTCGAAGGTCTCCTCGGCGGCTGTCGCCAGCGCGTCCTGACAGTCCGCCTCGGCGTCGTGGGCGGTACGCCGCTCGCTCCAGCGGCGTTCACAACGGTCCGGGCGCTCGCCAGACAGCAGCCACCCATCCTCCACCGCCGCCGCGCGGGCCGCGTCGGCCGCCTTGACCGTCGCGTCGATGCCGGCCAGGTCGCGCCGCGCATCACCGAGGTCGGCCTCGGCCTGGCGGCGCCGGTCCGCCGCGTCTCGGCCCTGCTGTTCCGCTTCCTCGGCGCGGGCGTCGGCCGCCAGGGCCACCGCCTCGGCCTCGGCGACGAGCCCGTCGAGCCGCCCGGCCAGCGCCGCGGCGGCGGCCTCCTTGGCGGCGCGCAGCGGCTCGAGCCCGGCGTCCGCGACGTTGTACGCCTTCTGTGCCGCGTCGCGCTCAGTCCGTGCCTTCGCCACGTCGACGACGAGGTCGACCGCGTCCCAGGCGGCGGCGAACTTCGCGGCGGCCGACGCCGCAGCCGCCGTCCGCGTGACCGCCTCCTGCGCCACGCGCAACCTGGCCCGCGCCTCCTCGAGCTGGAGCTGCAGGCGGATGTCGCTGATCTGGCCGTACTCGCGGCGCGCCCGCGCGGTGATCTCGGCGGCGTCACGCGCCGCCTGGTCGAGCTCGACCAGCCTCGCCTCGTCCTCGGCGACCCGGTTGTCGAGCGAGGCGGCGTGCTCGCCACCGGCGGTCCTCGCGCGCCGGGCGGCCTGTTCCGCGGTCTCGGCCCGGTCCGTCGCGTCCGCGACGGCCGCGATCCGCGGGCCAAGGATCTCGCCGAAGGCGGCCAGTGCCTCCAGCCGAGGCCGTTGGACAGCGAGGTCCGCGTATGGGCCGAGCCTGCCGGTGAAGTCGGCCAGCTCGCGGTCGTCGTTGAGGGCGCCGATGAAGAAACGGACGACGTTGTCCGGCGAGTCGAAGGCGGCGAGCAGCTTCTGCGCTCCCGACTCCGAGTCGTTCATCCGCATCTGGTAGCCGAACAGGACGGGATCGATGCTGGTCCGCCGCTCCAGCGCGTCGGTCCATTCCTGCTGCGTGCGGGTGATGACATAGGGACTGTCGGTCCGTGCGGACAGCGTGTCACCGAGGTCGCGGACGAAGGCATCGAAGGTCGTGCGGCGGCCGACGGCGGTCAGGAAGGGCAGCTCGTCGATCGCGGGCCCGCCAGACTGGACCGGGAAGAGGTACCAGGCGCGGTGCAGGCCCGTCGTGGACCGCTGCCGGTGGCCGGGCTGGCGACGGCCGTCCTTCCACTCCATCACGGTGCCGGTGACCGTGCGGGCCTGCGTGCTCGCGTCCTCCCACTCGCAGACGACGTGGGAGGTGT
>Ga0068859_100001398_pt1 | contig 24478 bp, 21 predicted proteins | sample KBSSwiS22_FD_66585 | JGI IMG/M metagenome (GOLD analysis project Ga0068859, IMG submission 66585) | Switchgrass rhizosphere microbial communities from Kellogg Biological Station, Michigan, USA - KBS Switchgrass S2-2 | ecosystem: Host-associated > Plants > Roots > Rhizosphere > Soil ...
CGCATGCTCGAACGCATCGGCGACGCACATCCCGCGCTCGCCGAGGCACTCGCGATGGTCGATCGCGCGCTGATCGAAGCAGGCGCGGCGCAGGACCAGGTCGACGACGCCGCCGAGGCGCTCGCGTTCGATCCGGCGGCGCTCGAATCGGACGAGGCTCGGCTGTTCGAGCTGCGCGGACTGGCGCGGAAACATCGCGTCCAGCCCGACGAATTGGCCGCTCTCGCCGCGCAGCTCGCGGAGCGGCTGGCGCGCGTCGAAGGTGGCGAAGCGCAAGTCGCGGCGCTACAGGCGACCGTCGCACAGGCGCGCGAAACCTATGCCGAAGCCGCGCATGCGCTCTCGGCGGCGCGGATGGCAGCGGCGGCGCGCCTCGACGCAGCTGTCGCCGCCGAGCTGGCGCCGCTGAAACTCGATACGGCGCGCTTCCGCACAATGGTCGAACCGCTCGACGAGGATCATTGGTCTATCGCCGGCGGCGATCGCGTCGAATTCGAAGTCTCGACCAATCCCGGCGCGCCGTTCGCCCCGCTGATCAAGATCGCGTCGGGCGGCGAACTCTCGCGCTTCATCCTCGCGCTCAAGGTCGCGCTTGCCGAGGAAGGCGGCGCGCGTACGATGATCTTCGACGAGATCGACCGCGGCGTCGGCGGCGCGGTGGCCAGCGCGATCGGCGAACGGCTCGCGCGGTTGGCAGCGACCACGCAGTTGCTGGTGGTGACGCACAGCCCGCAAGTCGCTGCGCGCGGCAGTCACCATCTGCTGATTGCCAAGAGCCACGACGGTTTCGTCACGCGCACCGGCGTGCGACCGCTCGACGCGGGCGAACGGCGCGAGGAGATCGCACGCATGCTCTCGGGCGCGCAGATCACCGACGAAGCGCGCGCGCAAGCGGAGCGTCTACTCGAAGCCGCGTGACCCTATTGCAAACATGAACGAAGCGCGCGGCGTCATGTGCCATGATAGGCGGCGCGGAATGCGCCTGCGAATGTGGCGAGACGTCCGGCATCGATAGCGGCACGCAGATCGCCCATCAGCGTCTGGTAGAACCACAGATTATGCTCTGTCATGAGCATCGCGCCCAGGATCTCGCCAGCGCGCACCAGATGGTGGAGATAGGCGCGGCTCCATTGCCCGCACACCGGACACGGACATGCCGGGTCGAGCGGACCGAGGTCTTCGCCGAATTTCGCGTTGCGGATGTTGATCGGCCCGCGCCGCGTGAACGCCTGGCCGGTGCGGCCCGAGCGCGTCGGCAGCACGCAATCGAACATGTCGACGCCGCGTTCGACCGCGCCGACGATGTCGTCGGGCTTGCCCACTCCCATCAGATAGCGCGGGCGCGCCGGGTCGAGCTGGCCCGGCGCATAGTCGAGTACGCCGAACATCGCCTCCTGGCCTTCACCGACCGCGAGCCCGCCGATCGCATAACCATCGAAGCCGATGTCGAGCAGCGCATCGGCCGAGTCCTTGCGCAGACCCTGGTCGAGCGCGCCCTGCTGGATGCCGAAGATCGCGTTGTGCGCGGCATGGTCTTCCGCCGCGAAAAAGGCATCGCGCGACCGGCGTGCCCAGCGCATCGAGCGCTCCATTGCCGCGGCCTGGACTTCGCGCGTGGACGTCGTCGGCACCAGCTCGTCGAACGCCATCGTGATCGAGCTTCCGAGCAGACGCTGGATCTCGATCGAGCGTTCGGGGCTGAGCAGGTGCTTCGAGCCGTCGAGATGCGACTTGAACGCGACGCCGTCTTCCGAGCGCGTGGTCAGGTCGGCGAGGCTCATCACCTGATAGCCGCCCGAATCGGTCAGGATCGGGCGTTCCCAGCCCATGAATGCGTGCAGCCCGCCGAGCCGCGCGACGCGTTCCGCGCCCGGACGCAGCATCAGATGATAGGTATTGCCGAGGATGATGTCGGCGCCGCTCGCCCGCACGTCGGCGGGTTTCATCGCCTTGACGGTGGCCGCCGTACCGACCGGCATGAACGCGGGAGTGCGGATCTCGCCGCGCGCCATGGCGATCGTACCGCGTCGCGCCTTGCCATCGGTGGCATGGATAGTGAATTCGAAGCGCATCGGCGCAACGCCCTGCCCGCGCCGGCGTTGGCACGCAAGGAGGCACGATGAGCGAGCAGGACGCCGAATTGCGCGAAATGGCCCGGCACCGCGGCTTCCGGCTGGTCAAATCGCGGCGCCGCAAGCCCGGCGGCGATTTCGGCCGCTACGGGCTCAAGGATCTGGGGGGCGAACCTGCGTTCGGATTCGACGATGGCGGCCTGACCGCCGACGCCGAGCAAATCGAGGCATTTCTCCGGAATGATGCGCGGGCGACCTGGACGAAGTCGGCGGGCTCGGCGAAGCGCGCGCCAAGAGCCAAGCCGGCGCCGCCGCCCAAGCCGGCGCCCAAACCCAGGCCGCTACCCAAGCTCGACGTCGCGAACCTGTTCGAACGCCCGCCGTCGGCGCGCCGCGGCGAAGTATTCACCGAATTGCTCACCCGCGCCGGCTTCAAGCTCGAACGCATCGTCTCGCATGGCCAATCGACTCCCGAAGACGCGCCGATGGTCCAGGATCGCGACGAATGGGTCCTCATGCTCCAGGGAAGCGCCGGGCTGCGCATCGAGGGTCATCGCGAAGCGGCGCTCAAGCCGGGCGATCATGTGCTGATCGCCGCCGGTACGCCGCATTGGGTCACCTGGACGAGCAAGGACGTGCCGACATTGTGGCTCGCCCTTCATTTCGACTGAGACACGAACTCCAGTTCCCAGGTCTCGCTCTGCTCGGGCGCCCCGAATTCGTCATGGACTTCGGTCGCGACGCAGCGGAACCCGTTTCCGGCGTAGATGCGCCGCGCGCTCTCGAGCACGGTATGGGTCCACAGCCAGATCGCCGGATAGCCGGCGTCGCGCGCGAAGTCGACGCAAGTGCGCACCAGCGCGTCGCCGATCCCCAGCCCGCGCGCATCGGGCTCGACGTGGAGCAGGCGGAGTTGCGCGCGCCCGTCGCCGGAATCGACACAGAAGATCGCGCCGACCATCCGCCCGCCACGCTCGGCGACCCAGCATTGCTCGCGGCCAGGCTTGAAGTCGCGCAGGAACGCCGCGACCACTTCGAGCTCGAGCAGTTCGATCGCCCTTCCCCAGCCGTAGCCCTCGGCATACAGCACCGCCTGGCGCGCGACGATCATGCCGAGGTCGCCCGCGCGGAACGTGCGGATATGCCAGGGCACGTCCTCGCCCAGCAGCCCACGCGCGGTGTCGAGCGACGCGACCAGCGTGGCGCGCTTGTCCTGGCCCAGCGGCTCGAGGAGCCGTTCGGTGTCGCTGCGCGTCGCCTGATCGAGCGCGTCGAACGCGTCGCGGCCGGCGGCAGTCAATCGAATCGGACGACGCCGCGCATCCGCTTCGCGACCGCGCGCGATCCATCCGCGCTCTTCGAAGCGCCGCAGCAACCGGCTCGCGAATCCAGCGTCGAGATCGAGCGCGGCCTGGAGTTCCGCGGCGAGCACCCCATCGCGATGCGCAAGTTCGTAGAGCAGCCGTGCCTCGATCACGCTCAGGTCGCTGCCCATGTAGCGCGGCTTGAGCACTCCGGCGACACGGGTGTGCAGCCGGTTGAAGGCGCGAAACGACTCGACGGCCGCAGTAAGTTCGGTGGTCATGCCGTGCGTTACCGGCAATTACTTGACGACGTCAACTAAATTTGGCGCACGGTCAGGCGGCGCCCACCGATTCCAGAATCGCGTCGGCATCGCCGAACAGCAAGTTCGGCTCGAACCGTGCGAGCGCGTCGCGGTTGGCGTAGCCCCACAGCACCGCCGCGCTGCGCACGCCGACGCGCTTGGCGGCCTCGATGTCGCGCGTCTCGTCGCCGATCGCGAGCACTTCGTGGGGCGCGAAACCGCTGCGCCGGAGCACGCGACGGAATTTCCGCGCCTTGCCGAACAGGCCGGATCCGCATTCCCACCAGCTGATGTGCGCGGCGTTTTCCTCGCCAAGGATCGCGCGCGCGTTCGCCTCGGCGTTCGAGGTCACGATCGCGAGCTTGACGCCCATGCCGACGAGCGCCTCGAGCAGCCGCGGGGTATCCGGGAACAGCTGAATCTTGTCGGTATCGCGCGCGACGAGGGTGCGGACGTGACGCGAGATCAGCGGAAGCTTCCACGCCGGGATGCCGAGATACCGAATCACTTCGCGGCTGCTTCGGCCGCGCAGCGTCTCGATTTCGTCGCGGCCGACCCTGCGAAAGCCGAAGCGCTCCGCGAGCTGGTCGATCACGGTCAGGAACCATTCGCCGCTGTCGGACAGTGTACCGTCGAAATCGAAGATGATCAGCCGCACGGGATCGCTGCCGAGCCCCGCGAACGCCTGCTCAGCCATGATGACCGCCATGATTGCCATGCATCCGGCATTCGGCGCCGTCGGCGATCTCGATCTGCACGGTGGCATGGCCGATGCCGAAATCATGATCGAGCTCGTGCTGCAGCTCGATCAGAAATTCGTCGCCAGGATGGCCGTCGGGCATCACCAGATGCGCGGTCAGCGCTGTCTCGCGCGTGCTCATCGGCCAGATGTGCAAGTCATGGACGCGCGTCACGCCCGGCCGCGCGGCGAGCATCTTTTCGACCTGCGTCGTGTCGATCTCGCGCGGGACGCCGTGAAGCGCCATGCCGATCGAGTCTCGGAGAAGCCCCCAGGTGCCCCACAGAATCACGACGACGATCGCGAGGCTCGCGGCGGGATCGATCCAGCGCGCGCCGGTCCACAGGATCAGTGCGCCGCCGATCACTACGCCAGCCGAGACCGCGGCGTCGCCGACCATATGGATGAACGCGCCGTGGACGTTTAGATCGCCCCTGCGACCACGCGCGAACAGCAGCGCGGTCAGCGTGTTGACCAGGATCCCGGCGCCAGCGACGAGCATCACGGTGATGCCGGGTACTGCGGGCGGATCGGTGAGCCGTCGGAACGCTTCCCAGGCGATCGCGCCGACTGCGACGAGCAGCATCAGCGCATTGGCCAACGCCGCGAGGATCGTCGAGCTGCTATAGCCATAAGTGAATCGCTTCGACGGCGGCAGCTTCGACAGCTCGGCACCGCCCCATGCGATCAGCAGGCCCAGCACGTCGGAGAAATTGTGCCCGGCATCGGCGAGCAGCGCGACCGAATCGGACCAGAACCCCGCCCCGCCTTCGAGCACGACGAACGCGAGATTGAGCGCGGTTCCGAGCGCAAAGGCACGCCCGTAATCGACGGGCGCGTGGTCGTGGGCGTGGTTGTGGGCTCCGGCCATCGGCCCTTCCTTAGCCGGGGCCGTGCGTTGTAGGCTATGCCTATTCGCCCGATCCGCGTCCGCCGCGACGTCCGCCGGACTGCCTGCCGCCCGGCCCGCCCGTGGTCGGCGGGCGGAAGGTGAGCAACTCGCTGCGGTCGATCACGCCGTCGCGGTTCTTGTCGAACCGATCGAAATAGAGTGCGAATCGCTCGAACAGCTCGGCATAGCTGATGCGATTGTCGCCATCCTTGTCGACTTCGAACGGGCTCGGCAACGCCTCGCGATCGCCGAGCCATTTGAACGACCAGTCCGCGAATCCGACATAGCCGAGCGTTCCCTTATGCTCGACATCGATGCTGTCGAAGCTCGCGCGCAGCCCTGCGTCAAATTCGGCGCGGGTGACTCGGGCATCGCCGTCGCGATCGAACGCCGCGATCATCATCGCCACCGGCTCGGCGAGCAGCATCGGCTGTTCGGAGCGCAGGCCCAGCTGCGGGGCTTGCGGCTTGAGCGTGGGCTGAACATTCGGCGACTGCTGGGTGGACTGCGCGGCGGCAGGCGTGGCGAGCAACACGGCAGCAAGGATGAATGGGCGCATCGGGTTTCCGGAAAGAAGAGGGCAGCACGCATACCAGCGCGCGCACGGCTGTCGCCACCCTGAACTGCGCACCTCATGGCAGCAGCAGGCTTGTGTCCCCGTAGCTGTAGAAGCGATAGTCTGCCTCGATCGCATGCGCATAAGCCGCCCGCATCCGCTCCAGCCCCATCAGCGCCGAAACCAGCATGAACAGGGTCGACCGCGGCAAATGGAAGTTGGTGAGCAGCCCGTCGATTGCGCGGAAGCGATAGCCCGGTGTGATGAAGATCGCGGTGTCGCCTTCGAACGGATGGATGGTGCCTTCCGCATCGGCGGCGCTTTCGAGCAGGCGAAGACTGGTGGTGCCGGCTGCGATCACTCGGCCGCCCTTGGCGCGCACTGCGTTGAGCCGGTCAGCAGTGGCGGCATCGATGCGGCCCCATTCGGCGTGCATGCGATGCGCGTCGGTGTCGTCGGCCTTGACCGGCAGGAAGGTGCCGGCGCCGACGTGGAGCGTCAGCATCTCATGCGCGATACCGCGATCGCCGAGCGCGGCCATCAGCGCCGGGGTGAAATGCAGCGCGGCGGTCGGCGCAGCGACGGCGCCGGCTTCGCGTGCGAACATCGTCTGATAGTCCTCGCCGTCGCGCGCGTCGGTCGCGCGCTTGCCCGCGATATAGGGCGGCAGCGGCATGCGCCCCACGCGCTCGAGTAGCAATTCGACCGGTTCCTCACCGGCGAATTCGAGTGCGAAGCTGCCGTCCTCGGCGCGGTCGCATGCGTGCGCCGACACGCCGGCGCCGAAGTCGATCGTGTCGCCGTCGTGCAGCCGCTTGGCGTTGCGCACGAATGCCCGCCAGCGACGAGGGCCCTCGCGCTTGTGTAGCGTCGCGCCGATTCGCGCCGCGCCGCGCGTGCCTTCGAGCTGCGCCGGGATCACGCGCGTGTCGTTGAACACCAGGCAATCGCCGGGCGCCAGCAGACCCGGCAAGTCGCGCACCACCGCGTCGCGCATCGCGCCGCCGGCAAGCACGAGTAGCCGCGCCGAATCGCGCGGACTCGCGGGCCGAAGCGCGATGCGGTCGGCCGGCAGCTCAAAATCGAAAAGATCGACCTTCATTCCGGGACCGCGCCCGCCTGCGGCTATCGCTTCTTCTTGGGCGCAACCTTGGGCTTGACGGGCGCCGGCGTGGCTACCGCGGGCTTGACGGCGGCAGGCGCGGCAGGCGCCGGCGCCGCAGCGGCAGGCGCGGAACCGGGGAGCGAGACCGTGGCTTCTCCGGCGGGCAGCGCGGCCGGCGGCGGCGCGGGCTGGTACGGCGGCGGATTGTCGGCGGCGATATAGGCGTGGAGGATGCGCACGCGATTGCCGGTCACTGCGCCGTCCTCGCCTTCGCCTTCGGGAATCGCGTCGACCCATTCCATGCCGTCGAGCACGCGGCCGATCACCGTGTATTTGCCGTCGAGGCTGTGGCGCGGCATCTTCATGATGTAGAATTGGCTGTTCGCGCTGTTCTCATCCGACGCCCGCGCCATCGAAACGGTGCCGCGCACGTGTGGCAGATAGTTGAACTCGGCCTTGAGGTCGGGGAGATCCGAGCTGCCGGTGCCGTCGCCCTTGGGATCGCCGCCCTGCGCCATGAAGCCCGCGATCACGCGGTGAAAGCCAAGTCCGTCGTAGAAATGCTTGCGCGTCAGTTCCTTGATCCGCTCGACCGACTTCGGCGCCACGTCGGGCCGCAGCCAGATCGTGACACGACCGCCGTCCGACAGATCGAGCAGCCACAGATTCTCCTTGTCGGTGGTCGCCGGCGCCGCCGCGCGCCCGGGAACCTTGATCAACTGAGCGCTGGCAGGAAGCGCAATCAACGAGAATAGTGCCGCAACGACAACCGCAACAAGACGCATTCGAGAACCTTCGGGAATATGGAGCGGCGGACTTAGAGCAAAACCCGGCTTGCGCCAAACTGAATGCTCACGACGGATCGAGATGCGCCGGGCGGCGCGGGCGAGGCGTCAGCCTCCCCTTCGGCCGAGCTGCAGCACACGCGCGGCGACGTCTGCCGAGACCGCGGGACTGACGAACTTGCTGACGTCACCGCCATAGAGGGCGATCTCCTTGACCAGGCGGCTCGCGATCGGTTGCAGCGAGACATCCGCCATCAGGAAGACGGTCTCGATCTCGTCGTTGAGCTGCTGGTTCATGCCAGCCATCTGGAACTCATATTCGAAGTCGGCGACCGCACGCAGCCCACGCACGATCATGTTCGCACCGCATGCCTCGGCGAAGTCCATCAGCAGCGAATCGAAGCTCACCACGTCGATCGCTTCGTCGCCCACCGCGGCGATCTCGCGGCGCACCATCGCCATGCGCTCGTCGAGACTGAACATCGGCGACTTGGAGGGATTGGTAGTCACGCCGATCACCAGTCGGTCGACCAGCTTCGCGCCGCGCCGGATGATGTCCATATGGCCGAGCGTGATGGGATCGAAGGTGCCGGGATAAACGCCGGTGCGTTCGGTCATTGGATGCCCCTGCCGTCATCCCCGCGACACGGGGACCCTATCGGTCGCGCTCTAGCACGAAGCGCGCGATGTCGCGCAGCAAATCGGCTTCGGAGCCATAGGCGTGAAGATGCGCGACGGCCTGTTCGACGAGCAACCGCGCCTGTTCGCGCGCGCGATCGATGCCGAGCAGGCTGACGAACGTCTCCTTGCCGCGGCCGTCGTCCTTGCGCAGCTTCTTGCCCGCGACTGCCTCGTCGCCCTCGGCATCGAGCAGGTCGTCGGCGATCTGGAAAGCGAGCCCCAGGTCACGCGCATAGCCGCGGAGCCCCGTGCGTGCCTCGGGCGAGAGGCGGCCGAGAATCGCGCCGCATTCGACCGAACAGGCGATCAGCGCGCCGGTCTTGAGCGCCTGGAGCCGCGTCACGGTCGGCAAGTCGAAGCTCGCCTTCTCGGCCTCGAGGTCCATCATCTGGCCGCCGGCCATGCCGGACGGACCGGCCGCGCGCGCGAGCTCGGCGATCAGTTCGACTCGGACATAGGGATCGGGATGCGTTGCCTCGGCCGACATCACTTCGAACGCGAGCGCATGCAGCGAATCGCCGGCGAGGATCGCGGTCGCCTCGTCCCACGCCTTGTGCACGGTCGGCTTGCCACGGCGCATGTCGTCGTCATCCATCGCCGGCAAGTCGTCATGGATCAGCGAATAGACGTGGATGCATTCGATCGCGGTGCCGGTACGCGTAACGCAGGTGCGGTCGACGTTGAACAACCGCGCCGTTGCGAACGTCAGCAGCGGCCGCAGCCGCTTGCCGCCGCCGATCGCGGCGTGGCGCATTGCGAGATAGAGCTGCTCGCGCGGATCGCCGGGAACGCCGAGCAGATTGTCGAACAGCGCGTCGACATCGGTCGATACCTGTCGCAGCGCTGCTTCGAGCGCGATGCTTGCCTGCGCCATGACGCCGCTCAACCGGCCGCAAACGGCGCGGTGCCGGCCGGCCTTCCCTCGCCATCGAGCTTGATCGCTTCGATCCGCGCCTGCGCCGCATCGAGCCGCGCAGCGCATTGCCGGCGCAGCGCGTCGCCGCGCGCATACAGGTCGATGGCTTCCTGCAGCTGTGCATCGCCGCTTTCGAGCCGGCCGACGATGCGTTCGAGCTCCTTCAATGCTTCCTCGAAGCTCAGTTCTGTAACCGTGACGTCCTCTGGCATGGTCACGCTATGCGGCAGGGGGCCTTGTAATGGCAACTCCCTCTCGGGCAGCATCGCGCCTATGGTGCGTATCGACGAAGCGAGAGGAAGCCGACATGACCGATATCCGCGCGTCCCGGCGGGCCCTGCTCGCAGGGGCTGGAGCCATGGCCGCGCTGGCGCGCGCGCCAGCGGTCGCCGCACCGGCCAGGAAGCCGAACCTGTTGTTCATCATGGCCGACGACATGGGCTATGCCGATCTCTCCTGCACCGGTCGTCCCGACTATCAGACGCCGCGGCTTGACCGGCTTGCGGCCGAAGGCGTGCGCTTCCTCCAAGGCTACGCCAATTCAGCGGTGTGCTCGGCGACACGTGCCGGGCTGATGACCGGCCGCTACCAGAACCGGCTCGCGGTCGGGCTCGAGGAACCGCTCGGCAAACCCGACATTGGCCTCCCGCCCGACATCCCTTCCCTGCCGTCGTTGCTGCGTAAGCAGGGCTATACCAGTGCGTTGATCGGAAAATGGCATCTGGGGATGCTGCCCAAGTTCGGCCCGCTGCAGAGCGGCTACGACCATTTCTGGGGCTTCCGTGGCGGCGGCATCGACTATTTCCGCCATGGCTTCGGCAACAACCGCGACCTGTGGGACGACGACACCAAGGTCGACAGCAGTAAGGGCTATATCACCGACCTTCTCGGCGACCGCGCGATCGCCATGCTCGAAGGCTGGGCGAAGCAGGAGAAGCCGTTCCTGATGAGCCTCCATTTCAACGCGCCGCACTGGCCTTGGGAAGGCCCAGACGACCAGGCCGAATCCGATCGCGTCAACAAGCCGGGGGGCGACATCTTCGATTTCGACGGCGGTTCGCTCAAGACCTATGCGGCGATGGTCACGCGGCTCGACTTCCAGATCGGCCGCGTCCTCGACCGACTCCAGCAACTCGGGCTCGCCGGCAACACCATCGTCGTGTTCACCAGCGACAATGGCGGCGAGCGCTATTCCGACAATTACCCATTCAACGGCCGCAAGACCGAGCTGCTCGAAGGCGGCATCCGCGTTCCGCTGATCGTGCGCTGGCCCGGCCACACCAAGGCCGGGACCACCAGCGACCAGGTCGCGATCAGCATGGATTGGCTGCCGACTTTCCTGGCAATCGCGGGCGGCACGCCCGACCCCGCCTTCCCGAGCGATGGCATGGACCTGCGCAGCGCGATCGAAGGCGGTGCGCCGGTCGCGCGGACCTTGTGCTGGCGCTACCTCAACCTCGCGCAGGAGGCGTGCCGCGACGGCGATTGGAAGTATCTCAAGATCCTCGACAACAGCTTCCTGTTCAACGTGGTCGACGATCCGATGGAGCGCGCCAACCACAAGGACCGCGATCCCGAGCGCTTCGCGCGTTTGAAGACGCTCTATGCGGACTGGAATGCGAAGATGCTTCCGCTCGATCCCAAGGCGAATACCTGGGGGCTCTCGGGCAAGGATGCGGCGGACCATTATGGAGTGAAGGAGAACCGGACGACGCCGACACTCAAGGAAAAGATCGGGGATTAGGCACCCTCGCGCCGATGCCTCCCTGCAACGGAGCGGAGAAAGTACGTGCAACTTGCCGGTTTCGGCGCCGTTGGGCAGGGCGAAAGGATGGCCATGTTCACCAGCATCAACCCCGCGACCGGCGAGACTGTCGCGACGTTCGAGGCGTTCGGCGCGGATGAGGTCGAGCTTGCGCTCAAGCGTGCCGACACGGCGTTCAGGGCGTGGCGGACATCGAGCCTCGACCGGCGCACCGAGTTGCTCGCTGCCATCGCCGACCAGTTCGAGGCGAACAAACAGCATCTCGGCGAGACCGCGACGCGCGAGATGGGCAAGACGCTCGCTTCCGCCATTGCCGAAGTCGAGAAGTGCGCGGCGGCGTTTCGCCATTATGCCCAGCACGGGCCGAGCTTTCTCGAGCCGATTCAGACCAAGACGTCGACCGGCCAGGTCGTCGAGCATTGGCTGCCGATCGGGCCGGTACTCGCGATCATGCCGTGGAACTTCCCCTATTGGCAGGTGGTGCGCTTCCTCGCGCCGGCGATCATGGCGGGCAATGTCGGGCTGCTGAAGCATGCGTCGAGCGTGCAGGGCTGTGCCGCGCTGCTCGAGCAGATGGTGACCGCAGCGGGCGCACCCGACGGGCTGTTCCAGAATCTGCCTATCAAGTCCGACCAGGTCTCCGACCTTCTCGCCGACCCGCGCGTCGCCGCGGCGACGCTCACCGGCAGTGAAGGCGCGGGCAGCCATGTCGCAGCGACCGCCGGCCGCCATCTCAAAAAAGTGGTGCTCGAGCTTGGTGGGTCGGATCCGTTCATCGTCATGCCTTCGGCCGATCTCGGCAAGGCGGCGAAGACCGCGGTTACCGCGCGAATCCAGAACGCCGGCCAGAGCTGCATCTGCGCCAAACGCATGATCGTCCACGCTGACGTCTATGACGATTTTCTCGACCTGTTCGCCGCGGGGATGCGCGACGCCAAAGTCGGCGATCCGATGGACAAGGTCGACATGGGCCCGCTGTCGAGCGTGGCGCAGCGCGACACGGTGCTCGAGCAAGTCGCCGCCGCGCAAGCCACGGGGGCGAAGCTGCTGGTCGGCGCCGAGAAGATCGACAGGCCGGGCGCATGGATGACGCCGGGTGTGCTGGTCGACGTCGATTCGGAGAGCGACGTCGCCAGGGAGGAAGTGTTCGGGCCGGTGGCGATGGTGTTCAAGGCGGCCGATATCGACGCCGCAGTCGCGCTGGCGAACGATGTGCCCTTCGGGCTCGGGTCGAGCGTGTGGACCTCGGACCAGGCCGAGCTCGACCGGTTCACACGCGACATCGAGGCTGGGATGATCGCGGTCAACGCGCTGCTCGCGTCGGCACCGGAGGCACCCTTCGGCGGAGTGAAGCGCTCGGGACATGGGCGCGAGCTGGGCCCGTGGGGGATGCACGAGTTCATGAACCTCAAGGCAGTGATGTTCACCCGGGATGGGCAGAGGGTGCTGGCGGGCGATTGAACGCAGGACGCCGAACATTTCCTTGTCTCATACACGCCCGCTGAGTAGGTCTCCTCCGATCGACGGGGGACAGCGGTGCGCGCGCACACGAACAATATCGGCTTGCTGCGGCTGTTGTTTGCGTCCCTGGTCATCATCGGCCACGCACCCGAAATGATCGACGGCAATCGCAGTCGCGAGCCGCTGACGATGTTGTTTCATAGCGTTTCGCTCGGGGAACTATCGGTCGACGCCTTCTTCCTGCTCAGCGGGTATCTCATCACCAAGAGCATGGTACGTGGCGGATCGCTTCCGCATTATTTCGAACGTCGCATATTGCGGATCTATCCAGCCTTCGTCGTGGCCTTCGCAGTGTGTGCGTTCGGCCTGGGCACATTGCTGCGCGTCTATCCGTGGCAAGCCCCCGCGCAGATGGTCATCCGATTTATCGCACTTTCTGCGCCGCCGATCCCGCCGAACTTCAGCGGGACGATTCCCGTTCCCTCGCTCAACGGGGCGATGTGGTCGATCGGTTATGAATTTCGTTGCTACCTGATCGTTGCATTGCTGTGGAAGCTCGGGCTGCTGAAGCGACGAGGCGCGATATTGGGTCTGACGCTCGCCGGGCTCGTCCTGAGCATAGCGCGCACCTTTCCAGCGGGCGAAGCCTTGCTCGGCAAGCTCGACCACTTCGGCCCGTTCTCACCCATCTCGGGCTATGCGAGCCTGTCGGTGCGCATGTATACGATCTTCGCGGTCGGAATGTGCTTCTATCTCTACCGGGCTGAGCTGGACCGGCTGTTGAATGCCCCGGTGGCAATCGCCTGCACGCTGGTGGCGGTCGTGCTGCTGTTCTTTCCCCATGTCGCCGAGGCCGGACTGGTGACTTTTGGCGCGGTATTGCTGTTCTGGCTAGGTCTCCGTGCGAATCTGGGTCCGGCGCAGAAAATCAACGACAGCTGGGATATCAGCTACGGAACCTATCTCTACGGCTGGCCCGTCGCCACGGCGATCCTGTGGTATTATCCGGGCATAACGCCCTGGCTGCTCGCAGCCGTTGCCCTGCCGCTCGCCTTGGTCGCTGGCGCAATCAGTTGGTGGGGCCTCGAGCGTTATGCGAAGGACGTGCGAATCTTCGAGGCTCGCCCGCGTCCGCTCGATTCGATACCGCCGCCCGCGCAAGCGGCGCAACACCGCTCAGGCGGCAGCATTCCCTGATCTCGACTCCGCCCGGACCTGCGCGATCAGATCCTTGCGGCTGAGCTTGCCGATGATCGTCTTGGGCAGGCTGGCGCGCACCACGACCTGGTCGACACGCTCGTGCTTGCCGAGCCTGTCGTTGAGCCAGGTCCTGAGTTGTTCGCCGGTTACCGCCTCGCCGTCGTGAAGCGTGACATAGGCACGCGGCATTTCGCCGTGGTAGGCGTCGGGAAGGCCGATCACGAGCGCCTCCTTCACGGCCGGATGGTGATAAAGCACGGCTTCGACCTGGCTGGGGAACACCTTGAACCCGCCGACCGCGATCATATCCTTCAGGCGATCGACGATGCGGATGAAGCCGTCCTCGTCGATCTCGGCGACGTCGCCGGTGCGCAGCCAGCGGCGGTCGGGGCCGGGCGCCGCCCGATCCTCGACGAACACCGCGGCGTCGGTTTCCGGGCGGTTCCAATAACCCTTCATGATCTGCGGCCCGCAGATCACCAGCTCGCCCGGCTCGCCGTCGGGCGCGGGGCGCGTGGGGTCTTCCTTGTCGACCAGCCGCAGGTGCGTGCCGGCGAGCGGCTGGCCGATCGTTCCGGGTTTGTTGCGCGCCTCATAGGGATTGCACGACACTACGCCCGAGCTCTCCGACAGGCCATAGCCCTCGACCAGCCGCGCGCCGGTCGCCGCTTCGAATCGCGTCTTGAGCTCGGCAGCGAGCGGCGCGCCGCCCGAGATGCAGAACCGCAGGCTGGCGAAGGCGTCGCGGGTCATCTTGGGATGGTCGAGCAACGCCTGGTACATCGTCGGCACGCCGGGCATGGTGGTCGCCCGAGTGCGCTTCATCGTCGCCAGCACCTGCCCGGCATTGAACCGCGGCAGCATCACGATCTCGCCGCCGGTCAGCACCGTGCGGTTGAGCACGCAGGTGTTGGCGAAGACGTGGAAGAACGGCAGCACCCCCATGATGCGATCGACGCTCCTGCCGCGCTGCGGGTCCATCAACGCGACCTGGCGCGCGTTGGCCGAGAGGTTCTGGTGGCTGAGCATGGCCCCCTTCGGCGTGCCAGTGGTGCCGCCGGTGTATTGGATCAGCGCGAGATCCCGGTCGGGATCGAGCCGAGGGTGGACGCAACCGCCGTCGTTGGCGATCAGCGCCGAGAAGGCGAGGATCCGCGCATCGTCGGGCCGCTCGGCAATGTCGCGCCGACTGAACAGGCGATAGAACAACGACTTGGCCGGCGGCAGCGCGCCCGCTATCGAGCCGACGATCAGCCGCTCGAGATGGCTCTTCTCGAGCACCGCGAGCGCGGTCGGCAGCAGCGCCGTCGCCGAGATGGTGAACAGCGCGCGGGTGCCCGAATCGAGCACCTGCGCCGACAGCTCGTCGATCGTGTAGAGCGGCGAATAATTGACCACCGTGCCGCCGAGCTTGAGGATGCCGTAATAGGCGGCGACGTAATGCGGCACGTTGGGCAGGAACAGGCCGATGCGGTCGCCCTGCCCATAGCCGAGCCCGCGCAGCCCGCAGGCGACGCGGTTCGCGCCGTCGAGCACTTCGCGATAGCTGTAGCGCCGGCCGAGGAACTCGAGCAGCGGCGCATCGGGCGCGCGCGCCACGGACTGCTCGAACAGATCGACCATCGACATCGGCGGGAAGTCGCTGTCCCACCGCCCCGGATGAAGATAGGCGCTACGCCAGATCTGCTCGGGATCAATCATTTACAAGGTTGTTAGCAGCGCCGGCAGGCCCGGCAAAGCTCAATAGCTGGCGTGCCGGCGGGTCCAGGTGACGAGCACCGAGATCGCGACCACGCCCGTATCGATCGCCGCCTGCATCCGCGCCGGCGCGCGATCGCCCAGCTCCTCCAGCTGGAGCACGAGGTTGGCGTGCGGGCGGGCGATGGCTCCGGCGACCAGCAATGTGCCGACTGCGAACGCCAGACCGATCCTGCGCCGTTCCATGGGCTCCCCTTTCGTTGCCCCGGATATAGACGAAGCCGGGGGTGAATGGGAGGTGAATTAGGAGGATCTTCACGCCGCCCGCGCCGTCTCCGTGCTCGTCCGTGTGCGGTCGCGGCCGGCGGATTTGGCTTCGAACAGCGCGCGGTCGGCGCCGCGGTAGAGGGCTTTCCAGTCGGTCTCGCACGCGAGTGGGCCGGCGCATACGCCGATGCTCGCCGTAACGGCGATGTCGAACGGCATGCGCGTCGCGCGCAGTCGGGCGAGCACGGCTTCGGGTTCGACCGGTTCGCGGGCCTCGGCGAGGATTGCGAACTCCTCGCCGCCGATCCGCGCGACCAGTGCGTTCGCGGGCACGGAGGCGCGCAGGACGCGGGCGAACACGCGCAGCACTTCGTCGCCGCCGTCGTGGCCAAGCGTGTCGTTGACGCTCTTGAAATGATCGATATCGGCGATCAGCAGCTGCTGCGTGCCTTCGCGCCCGATCGCGTGCTCGAGGAAGGCTCGCCGGTTAAGCAGGTCGGTGAGCGGATCGGTCTCGGCAAGGCGGCGCGCGACGGTCTCGCTTTCGCGCGCGACATCGCGCTCGCGGCTGAGCACGCGCATGCGATAGGCGATCGCGACGCTGGACAGCATGGCTTCACACGCCATCGCCAGGATGGTCGAATTGTCGAGCCAGAAGTTCCAGGGAATGACGTGGATATTGGCAAGCTGGCGCAGGAACGCCGTGGCGACGGGCGCCCCCCAGGTTACCGAGAACAGCCAGAGATAGCCGCTCCGGCAGCGCCACGCGCGCCACAGAGTGGGGAACAGCACCACGCCGATGCCGAGGAAGATGAAGGCAAAGGTCGCGTCCGCAGCGAGTGGCGCGAATGGCGCGACGCAGAAGAACAGCACGCCCGAACCGAAGATTGCGCCCGACACGATCAGCGTCGCTTTGTCGAGCCATCCGGTGAACACGCGCTCTTCGAAGAAGGCACGAGCGAACATCAGCGCCGCCGCCGCCGCGCTCGCGAGCAACAGGTAATTGAGCCGCAGCCGGTCGTTATTCTCGAGGCCGTGGATCATCCAGGCGAGTGCGCCCGATGAGGTGGCGGCATACCCGAGCAGCAGCGCCGCCATCACGCAATATGCGAGTTGGAAATCATAGCGCAGCGCGATCCACAGCGCGAAGTTGTACACGAGCAAGGCGAGCGCGAGCCCGCCAAATCCGGCGTAGAGCGCGGCCATCAGCAAGTTCGAGCGATCGCTCTCGCTGCGAGTCGCGAGCCGCGGCCCGACCAATATGCCGCGCACGTTGGCGGCGCTGTCGACATGCCACAGCAGCCGCGCGACCGGTGCGGCATGCGCGGGCACGCGATGTTCGACGATCGCGCCGAGCTGGATCAGCCGCGACACGCCTCGGCCGTCGGCGTTCTGGCTTACGATGCGGCCGTCGGCATAGAGGATGTGCAGCCCCAACCCCGCCTGCCACAGGCTCGCGACACGCGCGCGCAGCGGATCCGCGACGGTGGAGACTCGCCCGATTGGCTGCGAGATCGCCCAATAGCTGCCGGCGCCGAGCCGGTACTGCGGCGTAGTGCAATCGAAGCGTTCGGGATGGCGCACCAACGCCGCGACACTGTCATGCCCGCTGTCGCGCAGCACACAGACCTGGAGCGGACGACCGGCAAGTCCCGCCTGGGCAAGCGCGGTCCCCGGCGCAATCCACAGTGCGACCAACGCGACAATCAACGCCAGCAGATGCGGCACGCGCCTACTCGGACCCATGATGCGTTCTAGGGAGGATATGGGAAACTAATCGTAAAGATTGGTGGTTTCCGGAGAATTGCTTAGTGAGCGAAGTGTGGCTTTCCGGCATTGGCGTAACCAGATCCTCCCCGGGGCGCGAGGATCGAAGTGGGAACCATGTCCTCCCCGGAACGCTAGAAGCCGCTGCGTCGCCCTCGGTGCTTTTGAGGGGTCGACGCGGCGGCAACGCGGCGGCTAAGGGCGCGCGGATGTCGTAATCGGCATTGGGTGCGTAACCTGGTTGGTAGGAATGACAGTGAGTTCGAACGCTTCGGGACGGCTGGGCGCAGTGGACGCGATGCGCGGCTTCGCGCTTGCGGGCCTGTTCCTGGTGCATATCATGGAGAGCTACGAGCTCTATTGGGCGCACCCCGTCGCCAACCCGCTGACCGACGCCGTGTTCCTGCTGTTCATGGGCAAGTCCTTCTCTCTGCTCGCGATGTGCTTTGGGTTCAGCTTTCACATATTGATGGCCGGCGCGGCCAAGCGCGGTGAGGATTTCCGGCTGCGCTTCGCGTGGCGGCTGCTTCTGCTCGCGGCGATCGGCTATCTCCATTCGCTGATCTATCGCGGCGACATCATGGTGACGCTCGCCGCGCTGGGCATGGCGCTGATCCCTGCCGAGCGCATCCGCAGCAACCGCACGCTGTTCGCGATCGCCGCGGTCTGTTTCCTGGGACCGACGCTGATCGTGCAGATGCTGGGAGCGATGGCCGGCGCCGATTGGGCCAATCGCGAGGCGCTGTCCTCGACCGATCCGGCGATGGCGATCTATCTGAACGGCAGCTGGGACGCGACGTTGCGCGTGAACCTGTGGACCGCACAGGTGCCGAAGTTCGCCTATTTCATCGAATTCGGCCGGCTGCCGCAGATCTATGGCCTGTTCCTGATCGGCATGCTGCTGGGCCGCACGCGCTTCTTCGGCCGGCTGCACGAGTTGCGCAAGCAGCGCTGGATCGCGCTGGCAGTCGCGGTGGCATTTGCGCTCCTGCTCCAGTTCGGACGCGAGCCGGCGCGGCTGGCGTTCGCGGCGGAAGGCTATAGCCCGGCGGCACAGCGCGCGTTCCACACGCTGACCGGCACCTGGCTCGAGCTGGCCGGCAGCGCAGTCTGGGGGCTGCTCGTGCTCGAAGCCTATCAGCGTGCCGGCCGGCTGCTCGCGCCGCTGGTGGCGATGGGCCGGCTGACGCTGACGCTGTACGTCGCGCAGTCGATCGTGTTCGTGCCGTTGTTCTACAGCTTCGGGCTGGGCCTGCACGACGACCTCGACAGCGAAGCGCGGCTGTGGCTTGGCCTCGGCGGCATCGCCGTGCAAATGGCGTTCGCGACGCTGTGGCTGCGCTATTTCGCTTATGGGCCGCTGGAATGGGCGTGGCGGGCGCTGACCTATCTGCGCGCGGACATTCCGTTCCGGAAGCGCGAGGCGGCGGGCAGGCCCGCGGGTGGGTCGAAGCCGCAGATGGTATGAAATCGTTGTTTTCAGAGACTTTTTTCCGGTTTCAAATCCAACGAAGTTGACGAAGTTTACGGCTCCCATTCGTCGCCGCGCTTCCGCCCGCGCAACGGCAATCGCGCACGTTGCGCGCGACGAGATTGGCTGTGCTGCACACTGCGCATGCAAAGCGCGGGGTGCCGGTTCAATGACTGCGCCCGACATGTTCTCTATATGTTCCACAGGGCGGTGCTATTTGGGATTACCCTACAAAACAAGCCGCGGCTCATGGGCGCCGCCATTCGCACACGAAGCCCGATGTATGCCTGACGAAGACCGAGCCGCCTTTCTGGCGGATGATGCAGGTCCCACTAGCGGATTTCGAGGCCGGCAGACTCCCGGGTGCGCTCAATCGACACCGCTTGACTGGAAAATGCGCTAATCTCCGTCGTACACTGCCGAACAGTCCACATCCGAAACTGCCGTTTGCGTAGACTCCAAGGGGCGGCACCATAGTGATGCACGATAAGTGCTGGCGCATATTTCGCCAGCAGCCTGGAACCAGTTCGTCTGGATTGAGTCTTGCGCCGCGCCGTGGGAAATGGAGTCACAGCCGATGAAGTGGGGAAAGCCAATGCACTGCAAGAGCGTCCTTGCTCCGCTTGCCCTGTGTCTGCCCTTTGCAGCGCAGGCGACCGTCGTACTGGATCCGATAGCGCATATTGGCGCGGGCCGGACTGCCAAGATCGAACTCTTCACGCATGTTCCGCCCACCAGCACCGGGGCCGCGCCGCACACCGGTGCACAGGGCCTGCAAGGCTTGACCGACGGCTCGGGCCGCATTTTCATCAACGATACCCGCGGGGTATTGTATGTAACGAGCAAGACCGGAGCGCCGCCGACGCCGTATCTGGATTTGCGGACGGCCGGGATCGACTTTTCCAACGCCGCCGATGCGACCCAGACGGGCCTGATGAGCTTCGCCTTCCATCCCAATTTCAACAAGGATCCGCAGAAGCCGGGCTACAACGTTTTCTACACGATCGATACGAGGGCTGCGAGCAACAGCAGCAAGGCGTGGGGCGTACCCGGCGCCCCGGTCAATCACGACGATGTCGTCCACGAATGGCATGTCGCGGATCCTTCGGCCGCCACCGCTCAGGTAACGGCGGTGCGCGAAGTGCTCCGCATTGCCCAGCCGTACAAGGATCATGGGCCCGGCACGATCGCCTTCAACCCTGCGGCGCACGCGGGAGATGCCGACTATGGAAAGCTGTATATCGGCATGGGCGACGGGGGTTCGGCAAATGACCCGCTCGATTCGGCACAAAATCTCAGGGTGCCTTTCGGGAAGATTCTGCGCATTGACCCAGCCGATCCGGACGGCGCCGGCCCGCTCCGTTACGCCATCCCCGCCGACAATCCCTTCATCGGCAGTGCGGACGCTCGCGGGGAGGTGTGGGCGCTCGGCCTGCGCAATCCACAGCACTTCAGCTGGGATGCCAAGGGTCGGATGATCATCGCCGATATCGGGCAGGCGCAGATCGAGGAAGTCGATGTCGGTCGGCCGGGCGCGAACTATGGTTGGCCGGCGCGCGAGGGCACCTATGCGCGTGGAACCGACAAGGCCGATTTGGCCATCTACGATACGCCCGCCAACCCCGGCTTCGCCGATCCTATCGGGGAATATGATCATGAAGAGATTCTGCGCTATGGCGGCAAGCTGGCGAGTATCGGTAGCGCATTCCTGTACGAAGGCAGTCTCATGCCGGATCTGTTCGGCGACGTGATACTGACCGACCTGGTCGCGGGCCGCCTGTTCTACTTCGATCCCGATGATGCGGCGGCCGGAACGCCGGCGACGTTGCACGAGCTCACGCTGACCCTCGATGGCCTGCCCATCACGATGCGAACCCTTGAGGGTTATTCGAGCTCCAATCGCGTCGATCTCCGGCTCGGACGCGATGGCGACGGCGAACTCTATATGATCTCCAAGGGCGATGGAGCGATCTATCGCTTCCTGGGCCTGGCAGTCCCAGAGCCCGCAAGCTGGGCCATGATGCTCGCCGGGTTCGTCGCGATTGGCGGCATGATGCGCGGGCGCCGGATCGCGGTCATGGGACGAAACGGGCGGCCCGGCAGTTTCTTGATGCGAACTGGGCGACAACTTGGCGCCGAATTGCGGCCGTTGATTCCAGACTTTGCAATTCCCTGAAGCCGCCTTTCGTAGATTGCGCGATGTGCATTCGTTCCTGGCAATAGCCATTGACCCAGCGTGTCCCGAAAGGCGGTAAGGGTGGGCGGCTGGATGCAGCGCGCAACGGGCAAGTGCTCTGCACCAGAAACCCACCGCCGTTGGCCGCGTTCAAGGTTGTTTATCCGCCGTAAAGCGGCAATCGAGTCCCGCGCGATAGCGCGACACGACGGTTGGGCTGCGCGGCGGACAGTTGCTGAAGCTGCCGGCTCCATGGTCATCGCGATCATGCCGTCTGGCCCGCGCGCCCGCCCATTGCCCAGATCAGGGCGGCGCTCCGTCGAGAAGGGCCGAGATTGCCATAAACCCCAGGGTGCCTACGCGCCTGCCGGTGAGGATTTCCGCTCCAGTGCTTCAGGTGCACCAGCAAGGTTCGGAATTGCCGGGAAGCACGCGGTCACCGTCCCGTCGTGCGACGGCGTGATCGCGAGGGTGTGCGACAGAGCGAGATGGCTGATGCCGCCGGGGCTGGTGATGCGGAAGCGTTGGGCTCGACCGCGCGTGAGTCCGACGTGCCGACGTGACGGGGGCCGGACGCGGGGTCATTGTCTCGGTGCTTACTGCGAGTGGCTGTCCGGATCGCGCGACACGGCGAGCACCGGCGCGCTCGCCCTGCGCCTGGCTATTGTGGCAGCATCGCGACGTAAGGCCGGAAATCGGGGAATTTGCCGCGCGCGGCAATTTCGGCGGTAGTCCCCAATCTTTGCACTGTGTCCGGCGTGCCGTCGAACACCGTCCACTTGGGCAAAGCGCCGCCATTGGGGTCGCCGGCCTTGGCGAAATTGGTCCAATAGTCGAGCATCCGATCCTGCAGCGCGAGATCGTCGGTGCTCCAGGCGCGGGCCTCGCGCCACAAATGACCATAAGCAAAGCGGATTTCGGCGGTGTGGCCGGCCTTGCAGCCATAGCCGCAGGGCTGGCCGGCTGGCGGCTCGACGGGCGAATGGACGAAGTGATAGAAATAGACCGGTTGGGTATGCGTCTTCTGCTGCATCGTCGCCCAGCCGTAGTGCTCGAGTCCGATCATGTCGCTGACCAGGCGCTGCGCCGACACCAGCGCCTGCGCGTCGGTGCCGCCGGGATAGAGTGTCGTCACGAACGGCGGAATCTGCGGGCCGAAAAGCTTGTGCAGACCGCTTTCGTAATTCGCGGCGGTGATATCGCGCGTGCCGAAGATATCGGGAGCCAGATCGAGCCCTTCGTCCGCGTTCCAGCCGAGCAGCAGCGGCACCTGGTTCTGATGGCCCGCCGCAAAGGCTTGCGCCGGCGCTTCGGCGAAGACCGCACCGTCCAAAGAGGGCATTATCTCCCACTTCTGCTGGAGGAGGTCTTCGGGGCTGCGTTTGCGCAGATCGCCGATGTGCGGCGCCTTGAGCGTCTCACCAAAGTCCGCGGCGCGCTTTTCCGCGAGAGCCTTGGGCGCCAGCCCGCCGGTGACGCCGCTCTCGGCAATCGCGCTCCGGAACAGGCCGCGGGCCATCGGCGAAATCGTCAGAGCAGCCACGGAGGAACCGCCGGCCGATTCCCCCGCGATCGTGACGCGCGCCGCATCCCCGCCGAACGCGGCGATGTTGCGCTTGACCCATTGCAGCGCGGCGATCTGGTCGCGAAAGCCCTGGTTGCCGGCCGCATGGTCGGGCGTGTCCGCGGCGAGTTCGGGGTGCGCGAAGAAGCCGAAGATGCCGACGCGGTAGTTGATCGTGACGAAGATCACGCCCTTTTGCACGACGCTCTTGCCGGCTTCGGGACCCCATTCGCTGCCATGGCCACTGGTGAGCGCGCCGCCATGGATGTACACCAGCACGGGATAGGGTTTGGCGGCCTTGGCGGCTGGCGCCCAGACGTTGAGCGTCAGACAGTCCTCGCTCTGCGGCAGCTTCACCCATTCGGCGGTCTGGCGGCAGACGAAGCCGAATTCGGTCGCCGGACGCGTTCCCGGCCAGGCCTTGACCGGCTGCGGCGCACGCCAGCGCAGATCGCCGGTGGGCGGTGCCGCATAGGGAATGCCGAGAAACGACACCATGCCCTCTTTGGCCGTTCCCGCGAGCTTGCCGCTGTCGATCGTGACGATCGGCGTGACAGGCTGCGCGATGGCCGTTCCGCCGACACTCACAAGCAAAGCGGCCGCGGCAAGGACCCGGTGCAACGTCACGGCATTCTCCCCCATTTTCATCGGCGGGCGCTGCTATCAGGCGGGGCCAGCCAATGGACTTCGCTGCAGCTGTATTATGTTGATAATACAGTGTCAATGGCGGAGGCGGATCCGCGCAGCACCGCCAGGTAGCGGCGACACGAAAACCCCGGCCGATTGCTCGGCCGGGGTTTCGCATTTGGTCAGGCGTGTGGGCGTCAGGCCTGTTCGGCCTCGGCCTTTTTGCCCTTCTTCGGCTTCTTGGGCGCAGCCGGAGTGATTGCGAAGCTCAGGGCATTGTCCTTGAGCTTCACATTGACTTCGCCGCCATGCACCAGCTTGCCGAACAGCAGCTCCTCGGCGAGCGGCTGCTTGACCTTCTCCTGGATGAGGCGGCCCATCGGGCGCGCACCATAGAGTTTGTCGTAGCCGCGTTCGGTTAGCCAGGCCTTGGCCTCGTCGTCGAGGCTGATGTGGACGTTGCGGTCGGCCAGCTGCAGCTCGAGCTGGAGGATGAACTTCTCCACCACCCGCGCGACGACTTCGGTCGGCAGATAGTCGAACGGCACGATCGCATCGAGGCGGTTGCGGAATTCTGGGGTGAAGAGCTTCTTCACGGCCTCTTCCTGCATGTCCTCGCGATTGGCCGCGCCGAAGCCGATCGATTCGCGCGCCATGTCCGATGCGCCGGCATTGGTGGTCATGATCAGGATGGTATTCCTGAAATCGACAGTCTTGCCGTGGTGATCGGTGAGCTTGCCGTTGTCCATCACCTGCAACAGGATGTTGAACAGGTCGGGATGCGCCTTTTCGATCTCGTCGAGCAACAGCACGCAATGCGGCTGCTGGTCGACCGCATCGGTGAGCAGGCCGCCCTGATCATAGCCGACATAGCCCGGAGGCGCGCCGATCAGCCGGCTGACCGAGTGGCGCTCCATATATTCGGACATGTCGAAGCGCTGGAGCGGGATGCCCATGATCTCCGCCACCTGCCGCGCGACTTCGGTTTTACCGACGCCGGTGGGGCCGCTGAACAGATAATTGCCGATCGGCTTGTCGGGATCGCGCAAGCCGGCACGGCTGAGCTTGATCGCCGACGACAGCACCTGGATCGCCTTGTCCTGGCCGAACACCACGCGCTTGAGATCGGT
>Ga0068859_100001403_pt1 | contig 24458 bp, 23 predicted proteins | sample KBSSwiS22_FD_66585 | JGI IMG/M metagenome (GOLD analysis project Ga0068859, IMG submission 66585) | Switchgrass rhizosphere microbial communities from Kellogg Biological Station, Michigan, USA - KBS Switchgrass S2-2 | ecosystem: Host-associated > Plants > Roots > Rhizosphere > Soil ...
TGCAGGGCAGGATTGTTTTGATTATTTCATGGATAAAGCCAACAAGAATAACTGGCGGGTTTTCTTCATGGGGTCTTCACCTGCCACGCTTGAAAAAATGACGGCCCGGGCTGCAAAGGAATACCCGAGCGTCAGCCTGGGCAGTTACTCACCACCATTCAAACCGATCTTTACAGAACAGGATAATGCTGCCATTGTACAGCATATCAATGCTTTCAGGCCCGATGTATTGTTTGTGGGTCTTACTGCGCCCAAGCAGGAAAAATGGGCCTATGAACATAAAGACAAAGTAAACGCCCGTATCATCAGCACTATTGGAAATGTATTCGACTGGTATGCGGGGAACAGTTCCCGGCCTGCAAAAATATGGATCAAGCTAAGACTCGAATGGTTTATACGTATTTTCCATCGCCCGGAAATTTTCCGGAGAAATACCAAAAATCAATTAGTATTCCTGAAAGATGTAATGCTGCATATCTTATTCATCAAACGTGTTAAATAAATAAAATGACAAAAGTTGCTTTAATCGGTGCCGGCAAAATGGGCATCTCGCATTTGGCTATACTGGGTGCGCATCCCGGCGTAGAAGTTGTCGGCGTAAGTGATACGTCCAAAATGGTACTCGACGTGTTTAAAAAATATTCTTCCTTCCCCGGGTTCACTGACTATGAAGAAATGCTGGCTTCATCCAAACCTGATGCAGTAGTAGTGGCTGTTCCTACAAAATTCCATGCAGGCATGGTGAAAAAAATACTGGACCAGGGTAAGCATGTATTTGCCGAAAAGCCACTGTGCATGACCGTGGAAGAAGGGAAGACGCTTGTTGAACTGGCCAAAGAAAAAAAACTGGTCAACCAGGTTGGCTACCATAATAAATTCCTCGGAACCTTCCGGGAAGTGAAGAAACTTATTGATGGCGGATTCCTGGGAGAGCTGTTTCATTTTGAAGGCGAATCGTATGGCCCGGTTGTTATCAGATCTAACCAGGGCAACTGGCGGGCCGATCCACGTGAAGGCGGTGGCTGCCTGATGGATTATGCTTCACATGTCATAGATCTCATCAATTATATGTTCGGGCCGGTAACAAAAGTAAAAGGCAGCCAGCTGAAATCTTTTTATTCCAAAAGCGTAGAGGATTCCGTTTTTGCATTGCTGGAAGTGAGCCCTGCACTGTCGGGCACTTTATCGGTCAACTGGAGCGATGAAACCTATCGTAAAATGTCTACTTCCATCACCATCCAGGGCAGCAGGGGAAAAATCATTTGTGATGCAAACGAACTTAAAGTGTTTTTTAAAACGGCCGAATGCCCCGCCGGCTATGAAAAAGGCTGGAACGTAAAATACCTGACGGCGCTTACTGAGCCCGTTGATTTTTACCTCCGGGGCGAGGAATATTCGTCTCAACTGGATTATTTTATAAAAGCGGTAGAGGGTAAGGTTCCCAATACCATCAACACATTTCAATCGGCATGGGATACCGATAAAGTTATCTCGCTTATCAGGGATCGCGCGGCCATTTCAAATTAACTAACAATCAATATAGCAATAATGGAAAGAATACTATTTGGAGACAACCAGTTTTTTGCAGTCAATCATATTTCGGATGAAAAATCGCGTGCGCAATCCATTCAGTTTAAAGATGACAGTGCTATTATCAATACCCTTAACATAGCCAGGAGCACCGGGATTAATACGTTTATGTGTACCACACACGACAGGATCGCCAATATATGCGATATCATAAGAGCCGATCCGGGCAAATACAGCGATTTCAACATTTTTCCCTGCATGCCCTATGCCCATAAGTATGCCAATGCTGTGACAGAGTTGGGTATTACGGGCACCTTGAAACAATATGTACCGGGCAATTTTTTTGGCTCTTTGTTCAAAGGCGGTGTTGCATACCTGTCTAAAGATTATATCTCTATTATGGAGCTGCTGATAGATGCAGAAATGAAAATGTTTAAAGGATTGAATACACCTGTTATCTTCCTGCAAAATGTGATCACAGACCTGCTGCTGGGGCTTGGCATGATAGATATATTAAAAGGCTTTCATGCCTATGTAGAAAAAAAATACAATGCAGAAGCCGGGTTTATAACCATGAATATGCCGTTGCTCCTGCAAAAACTGGAAGTTGCGGGCATTGAAAATCCGATCATTTGCTCCTCTATTAATCTTGCAGGATTCCGGATGTCGGGCGGGAAGGAATTATACGAATCTGTATTGAAAACCAAAAAAGTTCGTGCCATTGCGATGCAGGTGCTGGGTGGCGGCGCCATTCATCCTAAAGATGCCATCGAATATGTCTGCAGCCTGCCCAACATTGAATCAATTTTGTTTGGTGCTTCTTCAAAGGGAAATATTGCACAAACAACCGCGTATATCAGGGAGTTTGATGGAAAATATGCAATCCAACATCAAACTGCCGGGTAAAGGACAGAACAGGAACATCAGCTGAAGACATTTAAAAACATTTCAATTGGGTTCACCTTAATTCACAATTATGAACCGCCGATTTATCAGATTTCTGCAAGCCTCTATTGCCGGGCTTGATTTGCTGACGCTGAATTTAGCTGTATCGCTGACGCTTGTTTTTAGCACAATACCAGCCAATTTTGTGAACTACTATTTCCGGTTCTGGTTGCTGCTGAATACCTCGTGGCTGGCGTTGTGCTGGATATCTGCGATTTACAATGAGTACCATATTATGTCTTTTGAGATATTTTCGAAAAAGACAATGCGTGTTTATATTATGTGGATAGCAGTAATTATGATGTATCTATTCTTCCTGCGCCAGACTGATATTTCGCGTATTTTTATTATTTCGGTTATACTGGGAAGCGGCATTTTTCTTTTGATCAACCGTTTTATTTACCTGATGCTGCGGCATTATTTCAGGCATGGCGAACACCTTTCACGAAAGGTCATTATTCTCGGTTACAATGATATCGCAAAAAAACTGGCGTCCTATCTTGAAGAAGAAAGTCTGAATACGCAGATAGTAGGCTTCTGCGAAGACGAGCTCAATGTGCATGAACTTTCCAACTACCCCATCCTGAGCAATATCCGTAACGCCATGATGGTTTCGAAAGAAATGGATATCAATGAAATTTATTCAACCATTGCACCCGAACAGGAAACCGTTATTTATGATTTGATGCGGCAGGCCGATCAGGAATGTATCCGCTTTCGCATCATACCAGACCTACGTTATTTTGTAAAGCAGCCGGTGTATATCAATTACCTGCGCGATATGCCGGTGCTGTCTATGCGCAGTGAACCGCTGGACGATGTGAGCAGCCGTGGACGAAAAAGACTCTTCGATATCGCAGTGAGCTTCATGGTAATCGTATTTATTTTATCCTGGATGGTGCCCTTGCTGGGCCTCATTATCTGGCTTGAATCCAAGGGACCCATATTTTTTACGCAACAAAGAACAGGCAGGGATAATAAAACATTTAACTGCCTTAAATTCCGCAGTATGCGTGTAAACAACGAAGCCAATATCAGGCAGGCAGAGCGCAATGACGACCGTCTTACCCGCATTGGTAAATTTATGCGCCGTACCAGTCTTGATGAGTTTCCGCAGTTCATAAATGTCTTCAAGGGCGAAATGAGTATTGTGGGACCCCGGCCGCACATGCTTCGTCATACAGAAGATTATTCAAAAATTATGGGACAATACATGGTTCGGCAGTTCTTAAAACCAGGTGTTACCGGTTGGGCGCAGGTACATGGATACCGGGGAGAAATTAAAGATGAGGAACAGCTGATTAAACGTATTGAACACGATATATGGTACATGGAAAACTGGAATCTCTGGTTAGATGTACGTATCATGTTTCTAACGGTATACCGGACCTTCAAAGGCGATAAGAATGCTTTTTAGCGTAATCCCGGTGTTTTCTCTCAAAGGAATCAAACTGCCAGTTCATATAGCTGGCCTGGTTGCCATCGGCCTCTTCGGTTCAGCAGCCTAAGATTGCAAACGGGCAATCGCCGCTCCTAACCTGCTTTGCCAGTCTTTGATAACCAGGTTCCAGCTTGATTTAATCTTGTTCGTATCGAATACAGAATATGCAGGGCGCCTGGCCGGTGTTGGATATGCTGAAGTTGGAATGGGATTGATATGACAACCACTGCCTGTTAATGTTTTAATAGCCACAGCAAAATCGTACCAACTGATAACTCCTTCGTTGCTGTAATGATATATTCCCGGTGCCCAGTTTTTGCTATCAGCGTTGCTTGCAGTAATGATATCAAGTATTGCTTTTGCCAGATCGGCAGCATAGGTGGGTGATCCCAACTGATCATTGACTACGTTTAAACACTCCCTCTCTTTCATCAGCCTTATCATTGTCTTCACAAAATTATTTCCGTATTCAGAGTAGACCCATGAAGTTCGGATGATCAGGCTTTCTTTATTGTTTGCCACAGCCATTTGCTCGCCTCTTAACTTGGTCAGACCATAATAATTAACCGGGTTAGTGGGGTCTGCTTCTCTATACGGAGCAGTTGCAGTGCCATCAAAAACATAATCCGTTGAAATATGAATAAAGCGGGTGTGGAACGATTTACAAACGGAGGCCAGTAAGCCTGTTGCATCAGCGTTTATCTGCATGGCCGCATCCCGGTCGGTCTCGGCTTTGTCTACGGCTGTATAAGCAGCACAATTGACACAAAAAGCGGGCATTAACTTTTTGAAATACTGCTGTACCTGTTCCGGCTGCTCAATGTCTAAGTTCTCTTTCGACAAAAAAACAAACTGGAATTGAGGATAAACTACTGATGCAGCGTTCAGTTCTTTACCCAACTGGCCATTTGCGCCCGTAACTATCACAACGGCTTTCGGCATACGATTGTTTATGATTCAAAAACGAAATGATGAGAGCAGTTGGCTAATGACGGGTATAATAAATCTTTTTGTGACAATATCATTTTATCAGCAGGCACCTTCCAGTCGATGTTAAGATCTGCATCGTTGTAAGCCAGCCCCCCTTCAGCCTGCTTGTTATAAAAATTATCGCATTTATAAAATACTTCCGCGGTTTCGCTTATCACAGAATAGCCATGGGCGAATCCCTGGGGCACCAGCAGCTGTTTTTTATTCTGGGCGGAGAGTTCTATTGAAAACACTTTCCCCTGCGAAGGAGATCCCACGCGCAAGTCTACCACCACATCCAGTATTGCGCCTTCGAGGGCCCTTATTAATTTTGTCTGCGCAAAAGGATTATCCTGAAAATGAAGTCCCCTTACCACGCCGAACACTGAACGCGCCTGGTTATCCTGCACAAACCGGATATTAATACCTTCTTTGGAAAAAGCATTGCTGTTATACGATTCAAAAAAATAACCGCGCTCGTCGCCAAAAACGGAGGGCTCAAAAATTAATAAACCGGGAAAATCAGTTTTAGTAAATGGCATGTAACTGATAACAATTTTGATTAATGTATTGATCCAACTGCTGCTGGTAAACAGCGGGCAGGTTATTTGCTATTCGCATATTGCTCGGCGTAATAATGCTGGTAGTCGCCACTCGTAACATGGTTAATCCAATCCTGGTTGTTAAGGTACCAGTCCACCGTTTTTTCAAGCCCTTCTTCAAACTGCAGCGATGGCTGCCAGCCCAATTCCTTATTTAGTTTACTGGCATCGATAGCATACCGCAAATCATGGCCCGGCCGGTCTTTTACATAAGTAATCAGCTTTACGCTGGTACCTGCCGGCCGCGACATTTTCCTGTCCATAATATTGCAAAGCAAATGAACGATATCAATATTTTTCCATTCGTTAAACCCGCCTATATTATAGCTGTCGCCCGTTTTACCATTATGAAAAATAGTGTCAATGGCCCTGGCATGATCTTCAACATATAACCAATCCCTTACATTTTCTCCTTTGCCGTATACGGGCAGGGGCTTATTGTTTTTGATATTGTTAATCATGAGCGGTATCAGCTTTTCCGGGAAATGATGTGAGCCATAGTTATTAGAGCAATTGCTCAAAACAACCGGAAGGCCATACGTATCGTGGTAGGCCATAACAAAATGATCCGAAGCTGCTTTGGAAGCTGAATAGGGAGAATGCGGATCATAAGGTGTTTCTTCTGTGAAAAAACCTTCCGCACCCAGCGAACCATATACTTCGTCTGTAGATACGTGGTAAAAGCGCCTGCCTTCAGCGGCATCCTTCCAGTGTTTACGGCAGGCGTTCAGCAGGGTAACGGTACCCATCACGTTTGTTTTTACAAAAGACAGCGGATCCATTATACTGCGGTCTACATGGCTTTCGGCCGCCAGGTGAATAACAGCATCAAAATGATACCTGTTAAATAGTTCATCTATTTTTTGTTCATCTGTGATGTCTCCTTTTTCAAAAACATAATTAGGCCTGTCTTCAATATCCTTCAGATTTTCGAGATTACCGGCATAGGTAAGAGCATCCACGTTCACCATGCGGTAAGCCGTATATTTGTTTACAAATAAGCGCAGCACGTGAGAACCGATAAAACCAGCCCCCCCGGTAACCATAATTGTTTTTGAAAAATTGCTCATGCCTTGATCTATCATTTATTTAATCCACCCAATCATTACATAACGCTTACAAATTCTTTGGGCTGTTTAACCAATTCTTCTTTGGGTAAAGATTTAAAATAGTCGTACGTAATTTTCAACCCTTCGGCGCGGTTTACCTTTGGCGACCAGCCCAGCACTTCATTTGCCCGGGTAATATCAGGCTTGCGCTGTTTGGGATCGTCGGTGGGCAGCGGTTTGTACACAATTTTCTGTTTGGTGCCGGTAAGCCTGATAATTTCTTCCGCAAAATCTTTCAAAGAAATTTCATTGGGATTGCCAATATTCACCGGCAGGTGATAATCGCTCATCAGTAACCGGTAGATACCCTCTACCAGGTCGTCTACGTAACAAAAACTCCTGGTTTGCGAGCCGTCTCCAAAAACGGTTAAATCTTCTCCGCGTAAAGCCTGCCCAATAAAAGCAGGCAGCGCTCTTCCATCATTTAACCGCATCCTCGGACCATAGGTATTGAAAATTCTTACAATTCTTGTTTCAACACCATGAAAATTATGGTAAGCCATGGTAATCGCTTCCTGGAAACGTTTCGCTTCATCGTATACACCACGCGGACCAACCGGGTTTACATTACCCCAGTACTCTTCATTCTGCGGATGCACCAGCGGATCTCCATATATTTCCGAGGTGGAAGCGACGAGTATTCTTGCCTTCTTTGCTTTGGCCAGGCCAAGACAGTTATGTGTTCCCAGTGAACCGACCTTCAGCGTTTGAATAGGGATTTTAAGGTAATCAATGGGGCTTGCGGGGGATGCGAAATTTAAGATATAATCCAGTTGCCCGGGAATATGTATAAATTTAGACACATCGTGATGATAGAACTCAAACGCTTCCAGTTTAAAAAGATGTTCAATATTCCTAAGATCACCGGTAACAAGATTATCCATTCCTATTACATGAAATCCTTCGCGTATAAACCTGTCGCATAAATGCGAACCCAGGAAACCGGCCGCGCCCGTTACCAAAACCCTTTTTTTGCTCATGCCATTTGTTTATGTTGGTTAGTGCCCGTTGGTACCGCGGTAGCCCTGCCCACACTTTCATAATAAAAACCCAGCTCTTTAATGGCACCTGTATCGAAAAGATTGCGGCCATCAAAGATAACCTTAGTCTTCAGTGAGGTAACTATCTTTAAGAAATTGGGGGTGCGAAATTCGTTCCATTCGGTAGCGATGATTAAGGCGTCGGCATCTTTAAGGCAATCGTACTGGTTCTCTGCATAACTTATCTTATCGCCCAGCAGTTGTTGTACATTGGGCATGGCTTCAGGGTCAAATGCACAAACAGAAGCCCCTTCCGCAATCAGCGCATCAATCATATACAATGCCGGTGCTTCGCGGATATCGTCGGTATTTGGTTTAAAAGCCAGCCCCCACATTGCAAATTTCTTTCCCTTCAGCTTGTTGTTGAAATATTTTTTGATCTTGGGCAGCAGGTGCAGCTTTTGTTTTTCATTAATATCCATTACCGCGTTCAGTATTTTGAATTCATACTGAACATCAATGGAGGATTTGACCAATGCCTGCACATCTTTGGGAAAACAACTTCCACCATAGCCAATCCCCGGAAAAAGAAAGCGTTTACCAATACGTTCATCACTGCCTACACCGCGGCGAACCATATCTACATCCGCACCCAGCTTTTCACACAGCAGGGCAATTTCATTCATAAATGTAATCTTGGTAGCAAGAAATGAATTAGCGGCGTACTTGGTAAGTTCCGCTGAACGTTCATCCATAAAAATAATCGGGTTGCCCTGCCTTACAAAAGGGTTGTAAAGATCGCCCATCATTTTCCTGGCTCTTTCCGAAGAAGTTCCCACCACTACCCTGTCGGGTTTCATGAAATCATCTACAGCCACACCTTCCCGCAAAAATTCAGGATTGGACACCACGTCAAATTCTCCTTTATAATTTGCCGCAATGGCCGCGCGTACTTTTTCAGCAGTTCCAACCGGCACGGTGCTTTTATCGATGATTACCTTGTAATCTGTAAGTATTTTCCCCAGGTGATCCGATACACCCAGTATATATTTCAGATCTGCTGAACCATCCTCGCCAGGCGGCGTAGGCAAGGCCAGGAAAATAATAGCCGCTTCTTTAATACCGTCTTCGAGCGAAGTAGTAAATCGCAGCCGTTCCTCTTTCAGGTTACGGAGAAAAAGCTTTTCCAATCCTGGTTCGTAGATAGTAATCTGCCCATTGGTTAGTTTCTCTACCTTGCCTTTGTCGATATCGACACAGGTAACGTCATTGCCTGTTTCCGCAAAACAGGTGCCTGTTACAAGACCAACATATCCTGTACCTACTACAGCTATCTTCATTGGGAGGGGGTTTAATTATTATAATTTGTTTATTTATTTAAATATTCCAGCACTTTCATAGTAATCAATGCTAATTGCTCATTGTCCATTTCTGTATGTACCGGCAGTGAGATTACTCGCTCTGTTAGCCAGTCTGTAACAGGCAACTGGTAACTGCCTCCTCCAAATGCGGCAAACATCTGTTGCCGGTGCGCAGGAACCGGATAATAAATCATGGAAGGAATATTGTTGATGGCAAGAAATTCGTTCAGACCGTTCCTGTCCGCGTTTTCAACAACCAGCGTATACTGGTGAAAAACGTGTTTGGTAAATGCTGATCTTACCGGGATACTGAGTTTTGGATGATTGGCGAAGGCCTGGTCGTAAAAGTAAGCAACTTTTCTTCTTGCGTCAATATACGTGTCCAGCTTTTTTAATTTCACATTTAGTACCGCCGCCTGCAAAGTATCGAGCCGGCTGTTGCAACCCACCATTTCGTGATAATAGCGTTTATTTTGACCATGATTGGCAATCATTTTCAGCTTATTGGCTAATAGGTCGTCGTTCGTGAACATTGCTCCCCCATCACCATAACAACCCAGGTTTTTGGAAGGAAAAAAAGAAGTGGTACCAATAGTGCCGATCGTACCGGTTTTCTTTACTGTTCCATTGGAAAATGTAAAATCGCTGCCGATGGCCTGGGCATTGTCTTCTATTACATGCAGGCCATGAGCCGATGCGATTTCCATAATCGCTTCCATATTTGCAGATTGCCCGTACAGGTGCACGGGAACAATGGCTTTTGTTTTGGGGGTTATCGCTTTGCGCACAGCCTCCGGATCGATGCAGAAGCTTGCTTTGTCAACTTCTACAAAAACAGGCTTCAGGCGTAGCAGCGCAATTACTTCCGTGGTAGCCACATAGGTGAAAGAGGGGGTGATTACCTCATCGCCGGGTTGCAGGCCCAGTGCCATCATTGCTATCTGCAGCGCATCGGTTCCGTTGGCACAGGGTATAACATGCTTAACGCCGAGGTAAGTTGCAAGGCTTTCAGCAAAATCCTGCACCGGCTTTCCATTAATAAAAGCTGAGCTGTCGAGCACCGCTTGTATCCCTTTGTCGACCTCTTCCTTAATATCCAGGTACTGCTGCTTAAGATCAACCATTTGAATGGGCCGCATGTGCAAACTTTTATAATTGCCGCAAAAATAATAAAATATAGGTAGGCTGAAAGTTTGATTTTAGATTTGTAGACACTTAATTCATTACCCATAGTGGCAATAGGATTTTACAGGCTGTTTTTATGGTTATACCGATGGGGGGCAATAATGCTATCTCCATTTAACAACAAGGCAAGGCGCTGGTTATCAGGAAGAAAAGATTTATTTACTCATCTTGGCGTATTTGCGGGTGGCACACAAAAACCAATCATCTGGTTTCATTGTGCTTCATTAGGAGAGTTTGAGCAGGCCCGGCCATTATTGGAGGCTATCCGGCAACAGTATCCCCGTTACAATATATTGCTCAGCTTTTTTTCGCCTTCGGGGTATGAAATCAGAAAAGATTATGCGGGTGCCGATTGGGTAAGTTACCTGCCAATGGACAGTGCCGGCAATGCCAAAAGATTTCTTGATCTGGTTAAGCCCGTGCTGGTAGTCTGGGTAAAGTATGAATACTGGCATTTTTATCTGCAGCAAATTAAAAAAAGAAATATACCGCTACTGCTGGTATCAGGTATTTTCAGGGCTGAGCAGCCTTTTTTCAGGACCTGGGGTAATTTCCATCGAAATATGCTGGCCTGTTTTTCCTGGCTGTTTGTACAGAACCAGGAATCAAAAAAATTATTGGGCACGATTGGGTTTTCGGAGAATGTAACCACAAGCGGCGATACCCGCTTCGATCGGGTTATAGCCATTGCCGGGGGCGCCGACACTATTCTGCCGGTAGAAAAATTTATCGCCGGATGCCAGGTTATTGTGGCCGGCAGCACCTGGGCGGAAGACGAAGAAGAATTGGATCATTTTGCAAATACACACCCGGAAATAAAACTTATTATAGCCCCGCACGAAATTGATGAAGACCATTTGAAAGACATCGAAAAACTGTTCCATCACAGCATCCGGTATTCGAAATTAAATGCACAAGCCAGCATGAATGTGCCTATCCCAAATTCAGCGTTGGGTCCCCACCCAAATGTATTGATAATCGACAATATTGGCATGCTTTCGCGCCTGTATAAATATGCCACTATTGCATATATAGGTGGCGGGTTTGGCGATGACGGGGTGCACAATGTGCTGGAAGCCGCGGTGTACAGCAAGCCGGTACTGTTTGGGCCAGTATATGAAAAATTTGTGGAAGCGGTTGAGTTGATTGATGCCGGTGGCGCATTTAGTATTGACAATGCACTTGACCTGGAAGAAATCCTGCTGGCACTTTTAAAAACCGGCGATGAATACCATACCGCTGCAAAGGCTGCCGGCGATTATGTATATGCCCATACAGGCGCAACCAATAAAATACTCAGTTATATTCAGGAGAACCGTCTTTTGACCAATTGATAGAAATGCTGGGTAGTGGCCTTGCCATCATCCCAGCCCAGCTTTACTTTCAGCTCGCGTTCCATCCAGTATTCGGCCTCTGCCAGGATGCGAAAACCGTTGATGGTTTTGATACTTCTTTCATACATGGCTTCATCGCCCCGGAACAATTCATTTACAAAAACATAACGGTCGTTGATGCCGATACCTTTCTTCAAATCCCTGATAGGCGAATCGGTTAATATTTCTGCCAGCTCTGTTTTTTCGGATTTCAATTTGTCGTTAAGCGATGTTCCGTTCTGCCCGATAATATCATTTAACTCTTTGCCGGTTACCTGTTGCGTCAGCGTGGGAATTTCTTTCATGGGATCGAACAACCAACCGGTTTCTTCATTTTTTCTGGGCGATGGGATATTCTGTGCATAAGCCGCCTGCGAAATTTCTTTTGGGGGCGCCGCTGGTACCGGTTCAACAGGAGGCACCTGTTTTACAACATCGGCTGTTTCGCGAACAGGGGGCATAAACCTGCTGTGACTGGGCATGACCACCGCTACTTTTGCGGTACCCAGCTGACGCGACTCTGCCGCAACACCGCCGGTTAATTCAAGCTGCAATTGTTGCAGCGTGGCCAGCAAAACAGCCGGGCCGGCATTCTGCTGCGCCTGTTCCTGCAGGGTGTTGATAAGGGCCTTAACTCTTTCCATGGGTTATACTACATTTGAGTTTGAATCTCAGCTAAAGTTAATAAGTATTTTTAAGCAAATAATGTTAAAGCATGTTTATTGAACCCAGTCTTTCAGGTGAGCGGCGCGGCTGGATCGAGGTCATCTGCGGTTCCATGTTCAGCGGTAAAACCGAGGAACTTATCCGCCGGTTAAAAAGAGTGCGCATCGCCAACCAGAAAGTAGAAATATTTAAACCCGGTATGGATACCCGGTACGATATCAAAAACATTATTTCACACGATGAAAACGCCATTCTTTCAACGCCTATCGATAACTCTCAAACCATCCTGCTGATGGCCAGCGATGTGGATGTGGTGGGTATTGACGAGGCGCAATTCTTTGACGACCAGCTTCCCGATGTTTGCGATCAGCTTGCGCTGCGTGGCATACGGGTAATAGTAGCAGGCCTGGATATGGATTATACCGGCAAACCGTTTGGGCAGATGCCTTTTTTGCTTGCCAAGGCAGATTATATTACCAAGTTACATGCCATATGCGTTAAATGTGGAAACATCGCCAATTACTCGTTCCGTAAATCGGCACAGACCGGGCAGGTGCTATTGGGCGAAAAGGACATGTACGAACCCAGGTGCCGGTATTGCTATCACAAGGTGAAATAGTATAAAGTATTGAGTACTTAGTATGCAGACCATCGCTTTTCGCCTGGTCTTCGTACTAAATAGTATAATCTTTGGTCTGTATTAAAACTTATACTCCAGCGAAGTTGAATAACTATAATAAAATTTAAAAATGGGTACAACCGGCCCGGCATCAAACAAGCCGTTGTACTTAATGCCCAATGCAAAATGTTTTGATATTTCAGTATCAAAATTGACAACGCCCGAAATCCGTGGTTTGAAAAAATCATTGAAGGCTGCCTGATAAAAAACAATGATAGAGATATTACTGGTAGTTGAAATTTTTCCTTCCCATTTTATATAGTTGTTTGATTTTAGCTCCCTGCTATGCTGGTTCGTTGCAGGCACCGGTATCTTTGATGAATCCACCGCGGTATAATTCCACAATTCATCTTCATACATAACGCCCGTGGCTACACTCATTTCCCATGCGCGCCTGTGCCAGAAATTATACCGCAGGTTTTCGCCCGCAACAAACCGATGCAACATACCCAGCGCATCATCCCATTGGTATTGCACAAAACTTTCCGGGTGCAATTGTGCTTTATAATTATGGCGCCAGCGCAGGTGTACATACCCCTTGTTCAGGTAATTATTGCTACCGGCATAGGTAAACCGATCGCTCGCTGAAAGAATAAAAAGCTCGTGCCATTTCTGAAGGGACATATTTAGAAAATTACTGGCGTCAAACAGGGTCGATTTTTGTTTGTCTGCTTCCAGGTCCAACGAGATATTACCGTTCCAGGCCGCTTTCCTTACGTACGCCGTGGTATCTGTTTTATCGATATTAATAATTTGCGCATTGCCTGTAACGGCAAACAACACAAGTAATAAACAAACGGTTAAATGGGTCCTTTTCATCAGCCAGCAGGTATAAATAAAATTAACTGAATTATGTACAAGCTATTTACTTTTGTTGCAAATAAGTTGTTATCAGTCAATCCAGCCATATTATAGCCCTGCTAAAAAAAGATCTCCTGCTGGAGATAAGGCAGCAATACAGTTTTTATGGTGTGCTGCTGTATGTTGCCGCTACCATTTTTGTGTTATTTCTCGCAATGGGCCAGCCAGATGCCAGTGTGTGGAACGGGCTTTTCTGGATGATACAATTGTTTGTTTGCGTGAACGCGGTAGCCAAAAGTTTTCTGTCGGAAAGCCGTGGGCGGATGCTGTATTTTTATTCTATCGCCGGTGGAAAGCATTTCATCATCGCCAAGCTTGTGTTTAATGTATTGTTGATGATCGTTATGACATTAACCAGTTGGTTGCTGTTCTCAGCATTTTTGGGGAACCCGGTTATCAGGGGATGGCAGTTCTTCGGCATCAGTATATTGGGCGGAACCAGCCTTAGCCTGGTATTTACTTTTTTATCGGCCATTGCTGCCAAAGCGCAACAAAATGCCGCACTTATGGCCATTATGGGCTTCCCGCTTATCATTCCGCAGCTAATGCTTCTTATGAAGATATCCAATATCGTTTTTTCTGATGTATTACAGGGCGGGCTTCTGCAAATTATACTGTTGTTATGCGGGCTCGATATCCTGGTAATAGCACTGGCAATTATATTATTTCCTTTCCTGTGGAAGGACTAACACAGCATTCATTAAAAACGATTTCAACTATTCAAAAAAATTGCCTGCCTGTTGCAGTTGCTATATCTTTTATGTATTTACGAGGCGAAACCACTAATGCTTTTATAACGCCTGTTGTTTCCATCTAATTTTCCTTTCAGCGATGGTTTATTGAACAGGTTTATCCTACATTTGCAGCGCCTGAGCCCAGTATCCGGCCGGTTGCCATGGTGTTTGCCAGACAGCAACGGATAAAATAACTAATCAACATCATGCGCAAATCCTGGTGGAAAATAATTTGTGTTTGCATTCTTTTTTACACATTTACCGGCGGCCTCCTGTTCAGTGTGCCCGCACGTGAAATATTACACGAAAGCATCCGGAATTTATTTTTTCATGTATGCATGTGGTTCAGCATGATGATACTGCTGGGCACTTCCGTTGTTTATTCCGTTAAATACCTGCGCACCCAACACCTGCAGTATGATATTTACGCTGTAAACTTCGCTAAAATTGGTATTCTTTTCGGCGTACTCGGTTATGCAACCGGGGCAGTATGGGCTAAGTATACCTGGACAGAATTTGCAGATGCCTCCCAAATTTTTACAGAACCCAAACTTACCGGCGCCGCTATTGCGTTGCTGATTTATTTCGCTTACCTGGTGCTGCGCGGATCGCTGACCGACATTGATAAAAAAGCAAGGATCAGCGCCGTCTATAATATTTTTGCTTTCGCGATGTTATTTCCTACTATCTGGATTTTACCCAGGTTGATGGAAAGCCTGCACCCTGGCAAAGGCGGTAACCCTGCACTTGATTTTAAAGACCTCGATGGGCGGATGAGGATTGTTTTTTACCCTGCCATCATTGGTTGGACGCTGCTGGGTGTCTGGATCACTTCATTAAAAATCAGGCTTGATCTAATAAAAGAGAAAAGTTTATTGAATGGCTAAGAAAATATTTTTACTGTTTACGTGTTTATACATCGCATTGCCGGCTGTTTTGATGGCACAGGGCGTTGATCCGGAAAAAGAATATACCGCCTTCGACATGCGCCATAACGGAAAAATATACGTGGTGGTAAGTGTCATTCTAATCATTTTCACAGGGCTTATTTTATACCTGGTTCGGTTAGACAGGAAGATAAGCCGGCTGGAAAAAGAGCAACGCTGAGTTACTATCAATTGTAAACGGCAGCAAAATAACCCGTGATTCCGAACTTTTACGTTAGCAATTCCGTTTAAACAAACGGCAATGCACAAAGCCCGGCTCACGTTAACTAACAAACGATTGTGACTATATAAAATTAAAAACAACATTATGGCAGGACAACATGAATACAGTTTTTTCGGAGCCGTGGAAAAAAGCTTCGACAAAGCTGCAAAATTCACCACTATCGATCCCGGTTTACTGGAGCAGATAAAACAATGCAATTCGGTTTACCGGATGCATTTTCCCGTTAAGATCGGTGACAAGATTGAAGTTATCAAAGCATACCGTGTTCAGCATTCACACCACAAAACACCCTGTAAAGGCGGTATCCGTTTTTCTACATCGGTTAACCTCGATGAAGTGATGGCATTGGCGGCGCTGATGACGTATAAATGCGCCATTGTAAACGTACCATTTGGCGGTGCAAAAGGCGGTATCAGCATCGATCCAAAAAAATATACGGCCTACGAACTGGAAAAAATTACCCGGCGCTATACCCACGAACTGATCAAAAAGAATTTCATTGGCCCCGGTACCGATGTTCCGGCACCCGATTATGGCACGGGCGAACGTGAAATGGCCTGGATACTGGACACCTATACCAGTATGCGCCCCGGCGAAATAGATGCGTTGGGCTGCGTAACCGGCAAACCTGTTACGCAGGGTGGTGTACGCGGCCGCAGGGAAGCAACAGGCCTGGGTGTTTTTTATGGCTTGCGCGAAGTATGCCATATGCCCGAGACAATGAAAAAACTGGGGTTAACACCTGGTGTAGAGGGAAAACGCATCATTGTGCAGGGCCTGGGTAACGTGGGTTACCATGCTGCCAAATTCTTCCGGGAAGGCGGTGCAAAAGTAATTGCACTGGCAGAATTTGAAGGTGCTATTATGAATTCAGACGGGTTGAATGAAGAAGAGGTATTTCAGCACCGTAAAAAAACAGGCTCTATTTTGAATTTTCCCGGTGCCACCAATTTTCCGAAATCAAGCGATGCGCTGGAACTGGATTGCGATATACTAATTCCGGCAGCACTGGAAAATGTAATTGATGGCAGCAATGCATCCAACGTAAAGGCCAAGATCATCGGCGAAGCCGCAAACGGACCACTTACACCAGACGCAGATGAGATATTTATCAAGAAAGGTGTACTGGTTGTGCCCGACATGTACCTGAATGCCGGTGGGGTAACCGTTAGTTATTTTGAATGGCTGAAAAACCTTAGCCATGTCCGTTATGGACGCATGGAAAAACGATTTACCGAAAATATGAACAGCCATATACTTGGCCAGATGGAAGAACTGTCCGGCAAAAAAGTAAGTGAGAAAGAAAGGGATTTTATTATGCATGGAGCAGACGAAGCTGACCTGGTATACAGCGGGCTGGAAGAAACCATGACAGCGGCCACGCGCGAGATCATGGATGCATGGAAAGCAAACCCTGCCATTCCCGATATGCGCACGGCTGCCTATGTGGTAGCAATTAATAAAGTAGGAACCAGCTATGCTGAACTGGGTATTTTCCCATAATAATTTACCAGAATGATATAAAAGAGGTTGTCTCACAATCGATGACAACCTCTTTTATCCCGGATACCTCTACTATCTTCCTGGTTTTAAGCATTCGTAGTTAGCGCTTTCTTATTTAGCGCTTTCTTCACTGCTGGTGCCACTTTCGTTCCAAACAATTCAATTGAATGCATAATGGATTGGTGCGGCATGGCGCCCATACTCATTTGTGCCAGGAAGCGATCGTGTTTGAACAATTCGTGTTCATATAAAATTTTATCGACCACCTGCTGCGGGCTACCCACTACCAGCGAGCCTTTTTCTGATCGAAGGTATTCAAATTGATCGCGGTTCATTGGCGGCCATCCTCTTTCACGGCCGATACGTCCCATTACATCAGCGTAGGCAGGATAAAATTCGTCTGCAGCTTGCTGCGAATTATCGGCTATATATGCCTGTGAATTGATACCAACAACGGCCTTTTTGCCGGCTGTGCTCCTGTATAAATCTACCAGGGGTACAAAACGATCGGGCATACCACCGATTATTGCCAGTGCCATGGGTAAGCCCATTACCCCCGCGCGCAATACAGATTCAGGCGTGCCTCCCACTGCAACCCAAATGGGCAATGTTTCATGAAATGGCCGGGGGTAAACGCCGAGATTATTAATGGCCGGCCGATGCTTTCCTTTCCAGCTCAGTTTTTCGCCTGCGTTTAGTTGTACCAGCAATTGTAGTTTTTCGGCAAATAGCTCATCATAGTCTTTTAAATCGTATCCAAAAAGAGGAAACGATTCAATAAAAGAGCCTCTGCCCGCCATTATTTCTGCCCGTCCTTCAGATAAGAGATCAACTGTGGCAAAATCCTGGAATACCCGAACAGGATCGTCGGAGCTTAGCACAGTAACCGCACTGGATAGTTTTATTTTTTTCGTTTTAACAGCGGCTGCAGCCAGTATCACTGCAGGAGAAGAGACCACGAAATCGGGGCGATGGTGTTCGCCTACGGCAAAAATGTCCAGGCCAACCTGTTCTGCCAGTTCAATCTCTTCCATCAGGTTACGAATCCTTTCTGCCGCAGTTATCTTTTTCCCGGTCACAGGATCGGCAGTGATATCGGCAAATGTATAAACGCCTATTTCCATACTTATAACAGCTATTTCAACTGCAATACATTCCTGCGTTCATTTGGTTCGGAACCATCAGTTATCGAGTAGCCGGCGGTGATAATTTACCTGCCCGAGATGGTAGTCAAGGTGCATCGCCAGGTGAACAAGGAAATAACCGGTTGTCATTTCTTTGTCAAACACAACGATGGGGTATAGCTCATTAAGCTTTTGTCCTTCCAGCCCTTCAAGCGTTGACTCAACAACACTGATAGTTTCATCGACCATCCTTACCAGTTCCGCGGCAGGGATATCTTTTAGGGAGAATTCAAGGTCACGTTGCCGCACGTATCCAGTATCTCCCAGCACGGCGCCGATAAAGGTATTCAGGTTGCCCACGAGATGAAGGCAGAGATTACCTGCGGAATTAGGGATCGCTTTGTCTTTCCGCCATATAACAGATTCGTCTTTGTACTGTGTAATCTCAGATTGAAGTTTTTTGAGATCACGAACCAGCAATATTTTTAAATCCTGTGGTAGCATTTTCAATAATTTTATTGTTCTCCTTTGATAAACCGGGCCCAATTTGCAGATAGCATTTCCTGCATAAAATTATAGGTTCCCCCTGAGAGTTATCATATCCTGTTTTACGAAACGGGGAAATCTTAGTAGCTTAGGCCACTGTTTCGCAATTCCTCCCTTGAAACAATATCATTTCATCATCTAAAATCATCAGTAAAATGAAAAAAAATCTCATTCCAACGGTATGCTTTGCTATCTGTTTAATGTCGTGCAACAATGATAACAAACCTGTGGTGGCCGCTGACGCAGCAGCAACCAGCAGTACCATCAGCCCTGCGGCCCAGAAAAACCTGGATGCCATGCACACTGTAACCAAAGCGTTTGAAACGGGAGATGTGAATAGTATTGATAGTGTTATTGCACCCGGGTTTGTTGATCATACTGATAAGGGCGATAAAAAAGGGGTAGACAGCCTCAAGGCCATGATTAAGATGAGCCACGATGCCGACAAAACCATGAAAATGGAAATCGTTAAGGAACTGGCAGACGACGACTATGCATTCTCCCTGATGCATTACAGCGGAACCGGAGATGGAAAGATGATGCCGGCCGGACCATATGATATGCATTCAATGGAGGTGGTAAAGTTCAGCAACGGCAAGGCAGTTGAACACTGGGGTTATATGGAAATGAGCGAGGTATCAAAAATGATGGCGGCCATGCAGGGTGGGGACAAAATGAAAGCGCCTGATGCAGGCAAGAAGAAATAAAAAAAACAGTTCAGTTAAAAGCAACAGAGGCATCCGCGAAAGGGTGCCTCCGTTGCCTGACTGTTGCAATAGAGATATTCTTCTATTTCAGATTGGTCTCAAAAAGTTTAAATATTCTTTTGTATTCATCTGTCCAGCTGCTGGCTTCAACAAATCCATGGTCTTCCATGGGATAGCCTATAATGTCCCAATTGTCTTTCCCAAGTTCAATTAAACGCTGCGACAATTTCAGCGCATCCTGGAAATTTACATTGGTATCTACAATACCGTGGCAAATCAATAAATGACCTTTTAAGCCATTGGCAAAATACAAAGGAGAACTTCTGTGGTAGGCAATGCTATCTGTAAAAGGTTCATTTAATATATTGGATGTATACCCATGATTGTACTGCGCCCAATCGGTTACCGGTCTTAATGCGGCACCAGCGGCAAAAACATCCGGTGTAGTAAACAAAGCCATTAATGTAATAAAGCCTCCGTATGAACCGCCGTACAAACCGATGCGCCTGGCATCGATGCCCAGCGAGTCAACAAGGTATTTTGCAGCATCCACCTGGTCGGTTAGATCCTTACCACCCATAAAGCGATAAATGCCGGTGCGCCAATCGCGGCCGTAACCTGCGCTGCCGCGATAATCAATATCCATGACCGTATAGCCATTATCTGCCAGTAAATTATTAAACATATATTCACGGAAATAGCTGCTCCACCATTTATGCGCGTTTTGCAGGTATCCCGCACCGTGTACAAATATCACCGCTGGTTTTGAAGGTGCTGATACAGCCGGCTTATATAGCCGCGCGTATACCGATGCACCATCTCTTGCGGTTATGGTTATAATTTGCGGGTCTTTCCATGCATACGACCTGAACGCTTCGCTCGCAGCTTTGTTCGTAACCTGCTTTGGAACGGCTCCCGGTTTATTTTCCTGCAGGTAGAGTTCCCAGGGTTTATTGCTGTAAGAATATAAAAAAGCAATTTGTTTTTCGTCGGGCGATACGCTCACAAGGTTGGCACCGGTAAGCCCGCTGATGCGCTCGGGCCTGCCCCCGGTTACTGGTAAACGGTAGAATTGCTGCTCGCCGGGATGTACTTCGTTGCTGCTGATAAAAAAATATTTTTTATCCCTGGATAGTTGCGCATCCTGTATTTCAAACTTCCCGCTGGTGATCGCTTTTTTTTCATGGGTAGTTACGTCGATTGTATAGAGATGCGAGTACCCGCTGGCTTCCGACTGAAACCAAAAAGTGTTTTCATCAATCCAACCGGAGGCCGAACCGCCAAAGCCGCCCCCAATTCCCGGCCCTCCAATCCAGGCGTCATCGTGCTGACGGTCGAGCAGGATTGTCTTTCCGGTGCCCGGATCCAGCAGCAATAACCAGCGATCTTTATTGTCCTGTGCATGCACATCGACTACTGCATGAGTACCTTTTGCTGACCATGTAGGATTGGAAAAGCTTAAGGGCCTGCTCAGCGAATCCTTTAATTTCTTTTTGTATAACTCCGGGTAGTCTTTTAAATAAGCAGGAATATCCTTTATACCTTCAATCTCATTTGCTTTGACCAGCAACACCGAATCTTTTTCTGTATCAAAAACATACATATCCTGGGTGCCCTGTACTGCTCCTACCTTTGTACGACCGGGTATATCTTCTGTAAACCCGCTCTCCGTAACATAGTTGGGAACGATGGTGGTTTTACCTTTCCCGGGTTTATATAAACGATAAGTGATATAACGTCCATCCGGGCTGATTTGCGCGCCCAGTAAATTTTTATCCTCTGTATAAATGGCTTTCAATGTTTTATTTTTAGGCTGGGCTTTACGCATCGAGTCTGATACGTCTCTTTTTTCTTTGCGGCTCCGCAGTACCTCAAAATTTTTTAGTTGATCTTCCGTCAGCCATTTCTCCTGCGCGTTCAGGTTATCTTTTGCGGGCGTTTTTGGTGGCGGATTGCCCCTTTGAAAATTGCTGAGCTGTACAGTAATTCCTGTCGCAATTTCCCAGGCGTACAAGTTCTGGTTAAGGGTGTATACAACTTTTGAATCATTAAATGAAAAGGCCGGGTCGCTTTCAATATCCTCTGTTTGCGTAATACGCCGTTCTTTACCGGTTTTGGCATCTGCAAAAAAGATATCCCCATCTCTATCATAAACAAAATTGGTCCGGTTGCTATTGTACGTTATATCCCTTGCACGCAACAGGGATTGCCTTTGCTGGTAACTGGTTTTTTGTGGAACAGGGTTTAGGCCGGAAATGTAGTACAGGGAATCCGCAATGGCTTTTTCGGGGTTCCAGTTAAAATAAACGTACTTGCTGTCATAGCTCCAGCTCACATTGGAAGGCGAGCTACCTATCCATTTCGGATCACGCATAATTTTCTCCACGGTTAGTTTGCCCAATTGGGTCTGGGCAATGCAGGGTATGCTTACCAGCATCGTAAAAAAAATGACTGATTTCCTCATAGCGGTTGTTTAGTGTAAGATACCATTCATGAAAAAAAGTGCCACGTTAAAATAAATGATCAAACCGGTTACATCTACCAGCGTAGCTACAAAAGGCGCAGAAGACGAGGCAGGATCGGCACCCAGTCTTTTAAGCAGGATAGGCAACATACTTCCTGTAAGCGTTCCCCAGAGCACCACCCCCACCAGTGAAAAACTAACAGTAAGGCCTACTGTAAACCAATGTACGCCATAGATGTCGGTAAACACTCCCCTCACCATCAGCAGGTGCCACAAAAAAATGCGGATAAACCCAATCAGGCCAAGTATCGAACCCAGCAGGAACCCAGAGAAAATTTCACGGCGCATCACTCTCCACCAGTCTGTTAATGTCACTTCCTTTAAAGCCATAGCCTGTATAATCAATGTGGAAGCCTGTGAGCCGCTGTTGCCGCCGCTCGACATAATCAGCGGTATAAAATTCACCAATATCAGCATTTTGCCCAGTTCGTCATTATAATAGGCCATAGCCGTAGCCGTTAGCATCTCACTTAAAAAAAGAATGATCAGCCAACCTACTCTTTTGCGTATAAGTTTAAGAAAAGGGGTTTCGAGGTAAGGCTCATCCAGCGCTTCGGTGCCACCGATCTTTTGTATATCTTCCGTGTATTCTTCACTGGCCACCCATAATACGTCATCGATGGTAACAATGCCCAGCAATAAATTATTATTATCCACTACGGGCAATGCCACCCGGTTATTCATTTTAAATGTTTCATAAGCAATTTCCTGGTCATCATTAACATTCAGGGTAATGTAGCGGTTGTCTATCAGCTCTCCCATCTTTTTATCAGGGCTGGCCAGTATAATCTCACGTATCCTCACGTCGTCAATAAAAATCCCCTTTTCATCTACCACGTAAATAACATCAATGGTTTCACTATCCTTTCCCACATGGCGGATCTGTTGCAGTACTTCGGCAACCGTCCATTCCAGCAATACCGCTATATAATCCGGTGTCATGAGCCGACCAACGCTGCTCTCGGGATACCCCAGCAGGGCCAGGGTTACTTTGCGCTCCTCGGGGTCAAGTGTTTTGATAAGTTCCTTTACCACTTCATTTGGCAACTCTTCCAGGAAGGCGGTACGGTCGTCAGCAGGCAGTTCGTTTAGCAGCTCGGCAGTTTTGAGCGGCGGAAGATCATGGATGATGTTTTTTTGCGTAGGCAGGTCAAGTATCTTAAAAACTTTGGCGGCCCGATGGACGCTCATATTGGCCACAATCTGGCTCTCATAGTCAGCATATTTATTGATTAGCGCTGCTACATCGCTGATGTTCTGGTGATTCAGGAATTCCTTCATGCGCAGCACGTCATCGCTTTGCACCAGCTCCAGGAACTGCTCTTCCATGGTTGATTCTTCTAACTCCAGGCTCATGCGCCAAATTTACCGTTTCTTATACTTAAACAGGCAATTGTTAATTGCAATTTGCTGAAGTAATTTCAGCTATTATTGAGTAAACATAAACCTGTTAAAGAATGATACTGTCCTGCCTGTATATAGCGCCTTCCGGAAATATGGGGAGAGGCGTTTTCACGGATGCAATGATAACCGCAGATACAATCATTGAAATTGCGCCTGTAATTGTAATGAGTATGGCAGACCGCGGGAAATTGGATCAAACCCTGTTACACGATTATATTTTTGAATGGGGAGAAGGCAATAAAGAATGTTGCATGGCCCTGGGTTATGTTCCCGTGTACAATCATTCTTATTCATCCAATTGTGAATATGAGATGGATTTTGAAGCGCAAACCATTACTGTTAAAACAATGCGGGAAATAAAAGCAGGCGAAGAATTATTTATTAATTATAACGGCAATTACGATGATCCGAAACCAGTTTGGTTCGATACCAATTCTTAATCAATAAGAGCGTCACTGATAAAATTGATGCGGTATTAGTCGGTAATATGCTTGCCTGCAGTAATCCAGGCAGTGATTTTATCGCGATCAGATTGTACCAGCGCCATCCTTGGTGGCTGCGGCATCTGTTCGCCGGTATTTGCCTGGTCAACGGCCCTCAATTTTATCAGATCAGCATAGTCAACTATTGTACAGTCAACCCTGTAATCAGGCGCCTGTGTTCCATTATGACAACCAGACACCGCGCAATTGGTAGTAATAATTGCTTTTACCGCTGTGAAAAGAGGGCCGGGCGTTTTCCCCGTACAGCCTGCGTCCTTTGAAACGACTGTAACATTTACAGTGCCAGTGCATCCGTTTGTATTTTTTGCAGTGATGCTGTACTTAGCAGCGGCCAGATTACTAAAAGTGCCGGAAGACTGGAAAGCGCCATTGTTTAAGCTATAGGTAAATCCATTACTGCCCGTAGCTGTGGCAGTAATGCTTCCGTTAGACAAGCCTGCATCGGCGGCTGTGGCATTTGCTGAAACAATAATGGTGATGCCCGCGCAGGGATCTGTGGGATTATTATTACTACCCTTACTGCAGCTATTGAGCATACAAAA
>Ga0068859_100001406_pt1 | contig 24435 bp, 21 predicted proteins | sample KBSSwiS22_FD_66585 | JGI IMG/M metagenome (GOLD analysis project Ga0068859, IMG submission 66585) | Switchgrass rhizosphere microbial communities from Kellogg Biological Station, Michigan, USA - KBS Switchgrass S2-2 | ecosystem: Host-associated > Plants > Roots > Rhizosphere > Soil ...
TGGCTGGAGCTGGAGCTCCGGTCGTCCGACAAGCATCCGCTCCTCGTCATCGGCGCGGTCTTCATCTTCCTGACCGCGATCAGCCCGTACGAGCGGGGGAACGGCCGGACGGCCCGGGCCATGCTGCCGCACCTCCTCCGCCGCGCCGGTTACGGGTTCGCGGATTACGCGAGCCTCGAGCGCGTCTTCGACGAGATGCGGCTCGGCTACTACGACGCGATCGATGCATCCCAGACCAAGCTGTGGACCGACGAGGCCGATCTGACCCCGTGGCTGACCTTCTACCTGCGGGCGCTTTCCGTTCTAGCGACCCGGCTGCAGGCGAAGGTCGATCTCGAGCTCCAGGCGCGCGAGCTCCCGCCGCTCCAGCGGGCGATCTTGGAGACGATCCGCGAGCACGGGACCGGGGCGGCGTCGCTCCTGCTCACCGCGACCGGTGCCAATCGCAACACGTTGAAGGACAACCTGCGGCGGCTGGTCGATCGGGGGCTGCTCGAGCGTATCGGCAGCAAGCGCGGGACCTTCTACCGCATCGCCACGGGCGAAGCACCCGTGGCCGCCGTCGCCGCCGGAGACGAAGCCTAGCTCGAGGACGCCGCCGCCTCGAGCACGCCGTCCACGACCTCCGCGACCTCTTTCGCCAGCTCCCGCGCATGCCGCAGCGCGAGCTGCCGCCGCGCCTCGAAGTCCTGCGCGACCGTGCGGTCGGTCAGGCCCGGCAGGTTGATCCGTACGTTGAGCGAAGCGCCCTCGGCCGCCGCCAGGGCACAGGCACCGGCGACGCCCGCGTCCGAGACGGACGCCGGATTGCCCTCGCCGGCGGCCGAGCGCGCCAACCGCAGCGCCTCGACGCTCGCCTCGAGGACCTCGAGCGGAACGAGCGCCGCGCCCTGGCTCGCGATTTCGAGCGCCGCGGCGCGTCGGGCGACCTCGTCGGGCGACTTCTTCGGGAGACGGCCGGCGGCGAGGACCGCGTTGAACGCGTCGGTGTCGCGGTCCACCGCGGCGAGGAACCAGTCCTTGAGGCGTTGACCCTCGACACCGTGCTTCCCCATCGCCGGCCGGGCCGGCTCCATCCCCTTCTTGGACCAGGTGAGCGCCGCGACCATCGCCGAGAGCGCGCCGGAGAGCGCCCCACACAGGGCGGCGACGCTCCCACCGCCGGGTGCCGGCGAATCGCTCGACAGCTCGTCGGCGAAGTCCCGGACGGACGCGGCGACCAGACCCTTCGGGGCGCCTGCATAGCGGTACTCGATGACCTTCTGCGCCGGGTCGAAGGGTCCCAGCTCCGAAAGCCCCAGCGAGAGGACGGCCGTGTGGACGCGCTCCGTCTCGGGAACACCCGCGGTTTTCCCCTGCTTGGCCAGGAAGTGATCCCCCGCGTCGAGGATCGCCTGCCGCGGGATCAGCCCGACCAACTCGCTCCCGGTCACGCGCAGGCCGAGTCGCGCCGCTTCCTCACGGCACGCCTCGAACACCTCGTGGAGTGGCGTGATCCTGTAGTTCGTCAGGTTGATCGAGACCTGTGCGCGTCCGAACTCCTCGATGTACCAGCCCACGGCCCGGCAGTGGATGAACCGTCCGGGGACGGTCTGGCGCGATCCATCCGCCGCCTTCACGGTCTTGCCGGCCTCGCGGATCGCTTGCGCGATCGCGTTCGCGAGCTTCTTGTCGCGCGTGTTCAGGTTGACGTTGTAGGCGATCAGGAACTCCCGGGCGCCGATCACGGTCGCGCCCGCGCCGGGGTTGAACGTGTTGGGCCCGAAGTCGGGGACGAAGGTGGGATCTTGGTGCTTCGCGGCGAGCGCCTCGTACTCGCCCTTGCGGATGTCGGCGAGGGACTTCCGATCCGGACGCGCCGCCGCCTCCTCGTACAGGTAGACCGGGATGCCGAGCTCCTCGCCCACGCGCCGCCCGACCCTCCGTGCGACCTCGACGCAGTCCTGCATCGTGGCCCCTTGCACCGGGATGAACGGGCAGACGTCGGTCGCCCCCATCCGCGGGTGCTCGCCCCGGTGCTTGGTCATGTCGATGAGCTGCGACGCCTTGCGGATCGCGCGGAACGCCGCTTCCTCGACCGCGTCGGGCGGTCCGATGAGCGTCACGACCGTGCGGTTCGTCGCCGCCCCGGGATCGACGTCGAGGAGCAAGGCGCCCGGCGTCCCGCGGATCTCGGCGGCGATCGCGTCGATCACCGACCGGTCTCGGCCCTCGCTGAAGTTGGGAACGCACTCGATGAGCTTCATGGCGCGCATTGTACGAAAACGTCCGTAGAATGGCGCGAATGCCCGCCGGTTACTCCACCCGTCCGCTCCCGGACAAGCTCGGCATCAAGGCGGGGGCTCGGATCGCGCTGGTGGGCGCGCCGCAAGGCTACGAGGGGACGCTCGGCAAGCTTCCGCCCGGCACCCAGCGCGCGAAAGCCCTGCGCGGCCCGCTCGACCTCATCCAGGCGTTCGTGAAGAGCCGCGCCGAGCTCGCTCGCCGCTTTCCCGCGCTCAAGAAGGCGATGGCGATCGACGGCGCTCTCTGGGTGAGCTGGCCGAAGAAGGCCTCGGGCGTCGCGACCGATCTCGACGAGAACGCGATTCGAGAGATCGGCCTCGCCCAAGGGCTCGTCGACGTGAAGGTCTGCGCCGTGGACGAGACATGGAGCGGGCTGAAGTTCGTCTACCGCCTCGCCGACCGGGGAAAAGCAACTCGAAATTAACTTTAGCGACACCCCGCTGTGATGTTCAGGACGGCATATTGAGGGCGGAGGACGCGATGACCAACCTGAGAGACATCGAGCGGCTGCTGAAGGACGCGATCGCGCTTCTCGTGGAGAACGGCTTTCCCCTCGCGGCCGAGAACCTGAAGGACAACCTGCGCGCGATACGGACCGCGCCGACCGCAGGCGCGCGCCGGCGCCGGATGTTCCAGCTCCGCGACCTTCTCGAGGGGATGGGCTCGGCCTTCGACGTCTTCTTCTGCACCCCCGATCAAGCGCCTCACGGCCTGCGCTTCCGCCAGACCGAGATGAACCGCCGCGACCAGGAGCGCTACCGCCGCACCCTCGACTCGATTCAGGAGCTCCTCAGCTTGGGGCGCTACGATCCGGACGGCGACCTGCAAGTGGCCTGATAATCGCGCGCCGGGGGGCGCGTGGGGATTCCAAGGGTCGCCGCATCGCTGATCGCTCTCGCGGTGGCCTCGCCCGCCGCAGCGATCCCTCCCGAGGGGGAGGTTTGGCGGGGCCTCGACACCCCGGGCTTTTCCATCATCGGCGACGCGAGTGTTTCCGAGCTGACCTCGGTCGCTCACAACCTCGAATCGCTCCGCCTCGTGCTCTCGCGCATCGGGAGTGGCGCTCCGGCTCCGAGCGAGCCGATCCGCGTGATCGTCTTCGAGAACGCGTCGGCGTTCGATCCCTACCGGCAGGGGATGGGGAAGAACGCGAAGAACGTCGCCGGCTTCTACACCGAGTGGATGGGCGACCGCTTCATCGCGCTCAACGCGGCCGCCGGGAATTCGCCGTACCCGACCGTCTACCACGAATACCTGCATTCCATCGTCCGCCAGCAGTTCGGCAAGGTGCCGCTCTGGTTCAACGAGGGGATTGCCGGGGTCTACGAGACGTTCATCGTCGAGGGGAAAAAGGCGATCGTCGGGAAGGCGTCGCGCGACCGTCTGGGCTTCATGGCCGACCATCCGTGGCGGCCGCTCTCCGACGTGATCTTTGTCAGCGAGAAAGTCGGCCTGCACGAGCACGACGACGATGCGACCTCCACCTTCTACTCCGAGTCCTGGCTGCTCGTGCACGACATCCTCTTCGGCCATCCCCAGCGCCTGAAGCAGCTCGCGGCCTTCTTGGATGCGTACTCAAGTGGCGTGCCGCACAAGCAGGCGTTCGACAAGAGCTTCGAGGGCGGCGTCGCCGGCATGGAAGCCGAAGTGCGCGAGTACCTTCGCGGACGTCAGCCCTACGTGACGCTGACGTTCGAGGACCTGAAGGTCGCGGAGTCGGGCGCGGTCCAACCGATCCCACGCCTCGACGCGCTCCTCACGCTCGGAAGGCTTCAGACGATCGCCGAAGGCGGAGGGGGCGGAGAGGCGGTCAAGCACTTCGAGGCCGCGCGAGAGCTGGCGCCCGACGACGCGAGGGTCAAGGCCGGGCTCGGGCTCGTCGCCTACCGCGACGACCGGAGGGACGAAGCGAGGAAACTCCTCGATGCCGCCGTCGACGCCGGATTGGAGGACGCCACCGCGTTGACCGCGGCGGCAAGGATCGCGCTCCATCAGAATGACGACACGCGGGCGCGGGATCTCGCCTCGCGTGCGCTCCTGATCCGCCCGGCCGACGCCGACCTCCTCGCGCTCTACGGCCTCACGTTCGTGGGGGATACCGTCGATGCGACCCAGGGCATCGCCGCGCTCGAGCGCGCGGATCAGATCGAGCCCGGCCGCGGCGACGTGATTTCGGGTCTCGTGGCCCTGTGCGCCGTCGCCAAGGACCGTCCCAAAGCCGAAGCTTTCGCGCGGCGTGCGGAGGCCCTGAACGAACCCGCGGTCTCCGAGCACGTACGCGAGTCGCTCGCGCGGCTGGATGTCATGGAGGCCGAAGACCGGGCGAAGGCGAAGGACTACGAGAAGGCGGTGGCGCTGCTGCGGGCCGCCCGTGACCGGACGGCCCGCGACGATCTGAAAACACGCATCGACGACCGCATCTTCGAGCTCGAACAGATGCTGTCGCGGAAGCCCAAAGCGAGGCCTTAGCCCTTCGGCGGGACGTCTCCCTTCTTCATGCGCCCGAACAGCTCGTCCCGCAGCGCCTGGGCGTGCGGGCCCCGCGGCGACTTCGACGCCTCGCCGGCCAACGCGGAGAGCTTCTCGGTGAGCATCGTGCCGAGCAGCCCCTCGATGAGCCCCGACCCGTGGGAGCCGTTGGTTCCCATCGTGATCTTCGGGACGACGTCCACCTTCGACTGCTCGACCGCCTCCGCGAAGCGGTTCATGACCTGCTGCACCAGCTGGAACTGCGGCCCGCCGTAGGCGCGGACCTGCTCCTCGATCGCCATCGCCTGCGCGACGCCGACGCGTGCGGCACGCTCGGCCTCCGATTCGGCCAGCACGCGGATCTTCTTCGCCTCGCCTTCGGCGACCAGGCGAATCCGTTCCGCCTCCGCTTGCGCCATCGTTTGGATCTGGGCCGCCTGCTGTTGCGCTCGCGCGTAGTCGGCCTTGCCTTGGTTCGACAGCACGTTGATCGAGATCTCGGATTCGGTGAGGAGCGTCTGCTGCTTGGCCCGAGCCTCGGCCTCACGCAGCTCGCGCTCCTTGGCCGCGGCACGCTCCTGGCGCGAGTACGTCTCGACCTGCTCCTCGGCGATCTGCCGTGAGCGGAGCTGGATGAGGATCTGCTCGATCTGCGTGCCGCCGGCCCCCGAGGTCGGGGTGCCGATCAGGACTTCGAGGAGCTCCAGGTTGTACCGGGAGAACTTCTCCTTCATCTCGTCGCCGGCCTGCTGCTGGATGGCACTGCGGTCCTGGATGAGCTGGATGAGCGTGCGCGTCTGCGCAACGTTCTTGAAGTACGCGGAGACCATCGGGTCCAGCGTCTGCTCGACGAGCCGCTTCACGTCGCCGAAGCGCTGGATGACGAGCGGCGCCTTCCGGTAGTCGATGTGCACGACGACCGACAGCGGGAGCGAGGGCTCGAAGGCGTCCTTCGTGATCAGGCTGACCTCGGCGAGATTCTCGTCGTAGCGATGCTCGCCCGCCTCGTTCCTCACCCACTTCAGGATGAAGTTGGTCGTCGGAACGTGCAGGACGCGCCCCGCGAACGTGTTGAACGCGTACTTCCCGGGGAGGAGCGGATCCGTCCACACGCCGCGCCGGTTCGTCTCGACGAGCTCGCCGTGACGATACTGCTCACCGGACATGTCGGCGCCCGCCTCGCCGGTGTAGGAGACGACCACGCCGACGGTCCCGACCTCGACGACCGTCTTCGGGATCATCTCGATCGTCGCGAAGAGGCGGTTGATGTAGTAGGTGCCGTCCACCAGCACCTGGAGCTGGCGGCCGCGGAATCCGCCGGCGGCCAGGAAGCGGTCGGCGTCCTGGAAGTTGTTGTGGTACGTCGCGGCGTGCTTCGGGTCGGTGCCCACCATGGGCGCGATGATCTCGCCCGGGAAGAGCGACGGCCCGTCGTGGACGGTGACGATCCCGACCTCGTCGTCGGTTCCCTTGATGACCTTCGGACGGAAGCCGTCGCGCTCGGCGATCAGCGCGGCCATGCGGGTGAAGATCTCGGTCTCGGACCGATCGAGCTGGAGGGCGAGAACCTGATCCGGGGTCAAAACGACGAACTGCGCGAGGTTGATCGCGTACGTGCCCTCGCGCAGGATCGCGCGCTGCGGGCCCTTTTGGCCTCCCCCTTTGAGGAACGCGGCCGCGTCCTGGAAGTGGGCCGCCGTCGCGTCGCCGGCGAGCGACTGCGTCGGAGGCAAGTCGCGTCCGTCCCTCGCGAACACGTACCCGATCTTCCCCTGCGGGATCGTCACGAGCGGCATGCGATGGACGCGGTACTGGAACGGTGTCAGCAGATGCCATCCGCCCCGCAGCACGTAGGGCTGAAAGCCGGCCTCGCCGTCGAGCGCGATGAAGCCCGATCGCACCGAGCCTTTCGCGGACACGAGCTTCTCGACGACGCCGACGCGCGTGTTCGGGATGTAGCGGATCCAGGTGAAGAGAAGTGAGAAGAGGAAGAGCCCGGCCACCACACCCAGCGCGGCCAGGAGAGGATTCGCGGTCAGCCAAGAGATCATGGGAGCCCCCCTATAGGAGTGTCGGTGCTTGGAAGAGCCGGGCCGGAGCTGCCGGCGGCGAGTCAGGCTCGCGCGGGCATCACGGACGCGAAGACGTGCGTCGGCTCATGACCGAGACTACGCGCTGCGGGGCGGGGGGTTCCGGCTACCAGACCCGGCAGACGTCCTCGGGCTTTTTCACCAGCGCTTGTCCTTCGTGGCACTGAAAAGCCTCGGAGAACTCGGGCATGTTCACGACGACCCCGTTGATCCGCGGCCGTGGGGGGGAGTGCGGGTTGACCACGGCGTTGACGCGGAGGTTCTCCGGCCGGTCGTTCGCGCAGTCCCACTGAGCGAAGCCGACGAAGAAGCGCTGCTCCGGCGTCAGGCCGTCGACAGGCTGGAGCCTCTGCGTCTTCGTCTGAGCCTTCCAGGCTTCCCAGGCGAGGATGAGCCCGCCGAGATCGGCGATGTCCTCGCCGGAGGTGAGCTTTCCGTTGATCTTGATGTCGTCCACGATGACGTACTGCGAGTACTGGTTCCGGATGCACTCCGCGCGCTTCTCGAACTCCTCGGCGTCCTTCTTCGTCCACCAGTCGCGCAGGTTGCCCTCGCCGTCGTACTGCCGCCCCTCGTCGTCGAAGCCGTGGGTCAGCTCGTGGCCGATGGTGCCGCCCGTGTTCCCGTAGTTGGGCGCGGCATCCATCTTCGGGTCGTACAGTGGCGGGAGCAGCACGCCGGCCGGGAAGTTCATGTCGTTCATCGGGGGGTTGTAGTACGCGTTGACGGTGGGCGGTGACATGCCCCACTCGCCACGGTCCACGGGCTTTCCAATCTTGGCGAGCTGGCGCTTGGTCTCGAACGCGACCGAGCGGCCGACGTTCCCGAAGAAGTCGCCGCGCTTCACGTCGAGCGCCGTGTAGTCGCGCCACACGTCGGGGTAACCGATCTTGTTCCGCATCTTGGCGAGCTTGTCGAGCGCCTGCTTCTTCGTCTTGGCGCTCATCCAGTCGAGGGCCTCGATGCGGGTCTTCATCGCGTCCTGGATCGCCTGCGTCATCGTCACGACGTCGGTCTTGAGCTCCTTCGGGAATGCGCGGTCGACGAACTCCTTCCCGAGCGCCTCGCCGAGATTGCGATCCACGAGGCCGACGCACTTCTTCCAGCGCGGCGGCTGCTCCTTCACCCCGCGCAGGTAGCGACGGTAGAAGTCGAAGTCGGCCTCCGCGATCGGCTTGGCGAGATAGTCGGCCGTCGCGTTGACGAGCCCCCAACGCAGGTAGGTCTTCAGGTCGGCGAGGCTCTCGGCCTTGAGGCGCGCTTCGACCTCCGCCATGAAGGCGGGCTCGGTGACGTCGAGCTTGCCGGGCGACGCCATGCCGAAGGCGGCGAAATAGTTGTTCCAGTCGATCGACGGCACGATCTTCGAGAGCTTTCCGACGTTCATCGGGTGGTAGAGCTTGTACGGATCCCGCTTCTCCACCCGCGTCAGTGAGGCCTTGGCGAGCGCGGTCTCGATGCGCACGACGGTCAGCGCGTTCGCCTTCGCGATCTCCGGCGCATCGCCGAGCAGTCCGAACATCGTGCCGAGATGCTGGAGATAGCGCTCGCGCGTCGCCTTCGACTTCTCGTCGTCCTTCACGTAGTAGTCGCGATCGGGGAGGCCGAGGCCGCCGGCGTAGACGGCGCCGATGACCTTCGAGGAATCCTTGGCGTCCTGCTCGGACCCGCTCGTGAAGAACATGCCGGCGCCCTCGGTGCGCGCGTGCAGCATCCCCAGGATGCGGCCCAGCTCCGCCTTCGAGCTCAGGGACGAGATGGAGTCCAGGTCGGAGCGGAGGGGGCCGACCCCGGCCGCGTCGATGGCGCTCTCGTCCATGCAGGCCGAGAAGAAGTCGCCGATCTTCTGCGCGGTCGGCGCGCGCGAGGCTTCGGGGCGCGCCGCGTCCTCGAGGATCCCCCACAGGTACCGCTGATTGTCCACGTACAGCTTGCCGTACACGCTCCACGACGCCTGGTCCGCCGGGATCGGGTTCGCCTTCTGCCATCCCCCGCATGCGAATTGGTAGAGGTCGTCGCACGGGTTGGCCGCGCGGTCCATCGCCGCGACGTCCAGGCTGGGCGTGTAGGGGAGCGCCGTGTACGGCGCGTCCTCGGCGAAGGCGATGGTGGCGAGGAGGGCGGCGAGGCAGGCGGTCGGAAGGGTGCGGCGCATGCGGGGTCCTTTCGGTGCGAGCTCCGGTCGACTCTTACGTGCCCGACGGCGCGTGAGTTTAGACGGTCGCCCCGAAAAGGACGAAGGCCCCGGGGATCCAGCGCCCCGGGGCCTCCTTCGAGGGGTCTTCCAGCGGCCCCTTCAAGTCGATGCGCTCCGGCATCCAGCGGCCGGACGAATCAACGAAAGCGATCAGAACTGTGCGGTCTCGGTGGACTCCTTCAACGCGATCGTGGAGGACGTCCCGCTCGAGATGACCTGGGCGACCTCGTCGAAATACCCGGTCCCAACCTCGCGCTGGTGCTTGGTCGCCGTGTAGCCCGTGGATTCGGACGAGAACTCCGCCTGCTGCAGCCGTGAGTACGCCGCCATGCCGTGCGCCCGGTAGCCCCGCGCGAGCTCGAAGGTGGCGTGGTTCAGGGCGTGGAAGCCGGCGAGCGTGACGAACTGGAACTTGTACCCCATGGCGCCCAGCTCCCGCTGGAACGTCGCGATGGTGGCGTCGTCCAGATGCTTCTTCCAGTTGAACGAGGGGGAGCAGTTGTAGGCCAGGCGCTTCCCAGGGAACTTCGCGTGGATCCCCTCCGCGAAGGCGCGGGCCTCGGCGAGGTCGGGGGTCGACGTCTCGCACCAGAGCAGATCGGCGTAGGGCGCGTAAGCGAGACCGCGCGCGATCGCCATCTCGATGCCCCCCGAGATGCGGAAGAAGCCTTCCGCGGTGCGCTCGCCGGTGCAGAACGGCTTGTCGCGCGGGTCCACGTCGGAGGTGAGGAGTCTCGCGGAGTCCGCGTCGGTACGGGCGATGACGACCGTCGGGACGTCCAGGACGTCCGCGGCGAGACGGGCGGCGACGAGGGTTCGGACGAAGTGGCCGGTCGGGATGAGCACCTTCCCGCCCAGGTGGCCGCACTTCTTCTCCGAGGAGAGCTGGTCCTCGAAGTGCACGCCCGCGGCGCCGGACTCGATCATCGCCTTCATGAGCTCGAACGCGTTGAGCGGCCCGCCGAAGCCCGCCTCCGCGTCCGCCACGAGGGGCGCGAGCCAGTGGTGGCGGACGCCGCCCTCGGCGTGCTCGATCTGATCGGCCCGGAGCAGGGCCTGGTTGATCCGCCGCACGACCCGCGGGACCGAGTCCACCGGGTAGAGGCTCTGGTCGGGATACGTCATGCCGGACGAGTTGGCGTCCGCCGCGACCTGCCATCCGGAGACGTAGATCGCTTCCAGGCCGCCGCGCACCATCTGCACGGCCTGGTTTCCGGTCAAAGCACCCAGCGCGTGCACGTAGTCGCGCGTGTTCAGGAGCTCCCAGAGCCGGGTCGCTCCCAGGCGCGCAAGCGTGTGCTCCACGCGCACGGATCCGCGGAGCCGCTCGACGTCGGCGGCGGTGTACGGCCGCACGATGCCGTCTCCCACGGCTTTGAGCTGAGGCTTCTTGCGGGACGCCTTCGCGGCCCTCCTCGCGGCGACGTCGGCTCTGGCGTTCGTCTCGAGCATGGGTCGGGTCCTTTCGTTCAGCTCTGCCTTGCTGCGGCAGGTTCGAGGTGGTCGTAAGCGGGCAGGGTCAGGAATTCCACGAAGCGGTCCGAGAAGAGGAGGGACTCGAAGAGGGCGAGCGCCTCCCGGTGCTTCCCGCCTTCGAAGCCGGCCGTCTCGGACGCGAGCAGCTCGCGCACGAGATCGCCTGTGATGGCACGGCCGTCGTCGAGGGCCGCGCCGTGTCGCAACCACTGCCAGACCTGGGTGCGGGCGATCTCCGCGGTCGCGGCGTCCTCCATGAGGTGATCGAGCGGGACGCAGCCGGCGCCGCGCAGCCAAGCCTCCAAGTAGCGCACGCCCACGCGGAGGTTGGATCGCAATCCCGCCTCCGTGCGCGTCCCGTGCGGCACGGCCAGGAGCTCCGCGTCGGACGGCGGCGCATCCCGGCGCGGGACGCCGATCTGGTTCGAGGCCGGCATGTGACGATCGAAGATCTCGCGGGCGACGGGGACGAGCCCCGGGTGCGCGACCCAGGTGCCGTCGTGCCCCGCCCGGACCTCGCGCAGCTTGTCGGCGCGGACCTTCGCCAGCGCGGCCTCGCTCGCGGCGGGGTCCCCCTTGATCGGGATCTGGGCCGCCATCCCTCCCATCGCCGAGGCGCCCCGGCGGTGGCACGTCGCGACCAGCCGCCGCGCGTACGCGGCGAGGAAGCCGTGGTCCATCGTGACTTGGGAGCGGTCGGGGAGGACGGCGCCGGGATCGGCGCGCCTCACCTTGATGAAGCTGAAGATGTAGTCCCACCGCCCGCAGTTGAGCCCGAGCGCGTGGTCGCGCAGCTCCCAGAGGATCTCGTCCATCTCGAACGCCGCCGGAAGCGTCTCGATGAGGACGGTCGCGCGGATGGTTCCCACCGGAAGCCCGAGGAGCCGCTGGGCCTCGACGAACACGTCGTTCCACAGCCTGGCTTCGAGGCGGCCCTCGAGCTTCGGGAGATAGAAGTAGGGGCCGGTCCCCTTCGCGAGGAGCGTCTCCGCGTTGTGGAAGAGGTACATCGCGAAGTCGAAGAGGGACGCGGGGATCGGACGGCCGTCCATCTCCACGTGCTTTTCGAGCAGATGCCATCCGCGGGGACGTGCCATGAGCACGGCCGTGCGCTCCGCGAGCTCGTAGGCCTTACCGTTCGCCCGATCGTCGAACGAGATCGTCCGGCGAAGCGCGTCCTGAAGGTTGATCTGACCCTCGATGAGGTTGGTCCAGGTCGGGGCGCACGAATCCTCGAAGTCGGCCATGAAGACCGACGCTCCCGAGTTCAGCGCGTTGATGACCATCTTCCGATCGGGCGGGCCGGTGATCTCGACGCGCCGGTCCAGGAGGTCGAGGGGCAGCGCCCGGACCCGCCAGTCGGCATCGCGGATCTCGCGGGACCCTTCCGGCGTCCCCGGGAGCTGCCCGCGGTCGTACTGCGACTGAAGGCTTCGCCGGCGCGCCAGCAAGTCGTCCACGCGGGACGCGAAGCGCCGGACGAGGGCCTCGAGGAACTGGAGCGCCGGGGCCGTCAGGACCCGTTCCTGACGGGGGTGCTCCCCCAGGATCCTGAGCCCGGAAAGAGAAGCGGTTCTAGCGGCTGCCTGACTGGGTGTCACCGCCAAGTGCTCCTGGGAAGACGTCACTGACCTCGACATCAAGTTTTCATAACAGCCGCATCCCGCGCCACTAAATCCTTCACGCATAAGCGTTAAGTGCGATTCATGCTGTAAACGACTTGCTGTCAATCTGTAATGGTCGTAAATTGCGGTCGTGAAGGAAAGCGCGAGACTCGGCGCTCAGATCCGGTCGCTCAGACGCCAGCAGGGGCTGACGCAAGCCCGAATGGCGGAGCGGCTCGGCATCTCACCCAGCTACCTCAACTTGATCGAGCACGGCCGCCGCCCGCTCTCCGCGGAGCTGCTCATCAAGCTCGCCCAGTCGTTCAACGTCGACCTGAAGGCCTTCGGTGGCGAAGACCAAACGCGCCTCCTCGCCGATCTCCTGGAGGCGTGCGGCGATCCGCTGTTCGAGCCCTATGCGTTGTCCGCCGACGATCTCCGGAACTTGACCACGCATGCCCCGTCGGCGGCGCGAGCGATGCTCGGGCTCTACCGGGCCTTCCAGGGGGCGACCGAGTCGGCGCGCTCGCTGGCCGAACGGGTCTCCGAGGAGGCGGCCGACCTCTCGGGCGGCGTCGCCCCCTTCCGGCAGCCCTCCGAGGAGGTCAGCGATCTCGTCCAACGGCACCGGAACTACTTCTCCGACCTCGAGGAGGGGGCCGAGAGGATCCGGAAGGACGCCCGGCTCGAAGGAGAGGACCTGTTCCAGGGCCTCGCCCGCTACCTCCTCGAGCGACACGGTGTGGACGTGCGGATCGAGAAGGTGGGGGCGATGCGGCGGGCGGTGCGCCGTTTCGATCCCGCGCGGCACGAGCTGCTGCTCTCCGAGGTCCTGCGCCGGGGAAGCCGCAACTTCCAGCTCGCCTACCAGGTCTCGATGCTCACCGAGCGCCGCACGATCGAGCGCCTCGCCGACGATTCGACCCTCACCACTCCCGACTCACGCGCGCTCGGCCGCGTCGTTCTCGCGAACTACTGCGCGGCCGCGGTTCTCATGCCGTACGAGCCCTTCCTCAAAGCCGCGCAGGAGGAGCGCTACGACATCGAGCTGCTGGGCCACAGGTTCCGCACCAGCTTCGAGCAGGTCTGCCACAGGCTCACGACCTTGAGGCGCCCCCAGCACGAGGGGGTTCCGTTCCATCTGGTTCGCGTGGATGCCGCCGGGAACATCTCCAAGCGCTTCTCGGCCTCCGGGATCCGGATCGCGCGCTTTTCCGGGGCGTGTCCCCGGTGGATCCTCCACAACGCGTTCCTCACCCCCGGGATGTTCAGGCGCCAGGTCTCCCGCATGCCGGACGGGACCCGTTACTTCTGCATCTCCCGGACGATGGACAAGGAGAGCGCGGGGTTCCACGGCCCCCACGCGGCCCATGCGATCGAGCTCGGGTGCCCCATCGAGTTCGCGCATGAGCTCGTCTATTCCGACGGGGTGGACCTGGGCAATCTCACCGCCGCCGTCCCGGTCGGGGTGACGTGCCGGTTGTGCGAGCGCATGGATTGCGAGCAGCGCGTCTTCCCGGCCCTGCAGAACCCGCTCCGGGTTGACGAGAACGTCCGGGGGATTAGCTTCTACGCGCCGGTCCAGGATTAGCGAAGCATCCAGGCCGTTGGACGATTCGAGGATTTGGAAGCCGAATCGCCGAATACCCCCATAGGAACGCTGAAGTTTTGGGCGCTCACTCCATAACATCCTACCGAATCAATAACTTACACATAACTATCTAGCCTCTAGTAACGGGGCACATCACTTGCTGTAACAACCCCGCGAGGGCAAAGCCCATCGATCAGGGGGACATTAGAGAGATTCGAGATCGGGCCGGAACCGGGGATGGTCCCCGGACTGCGAACCCCCGCGCCACGGCCGCGGTCTCGCCTGCTGGGAGGCTGGGAATGAAGAAGGGTCTACTACTGCTCGTCGCAGCGGCGATCTTGGCCGCGCCGCTCGCCCCGGCGCTGGCCGACGATTCCGAGAACAAGATCGTCGTGAACGGCATGGTCCGCGGGCGCTACGAGTACTTCAACAACTACTTCGACTTGACCGACAACGATGAGTCCGGGGACGTGAACGACGACTCGTTCGGGCTCGCCCCGTACCGCGCCGTGATCGGCGTCACCGGGAACTTCTCCGAGAACGTCAGCGCGCACATCGACCTCCAGTACGCGGGCGTCTTCGGCGACGAGTTCCAGCCGCAGAAGGACATCGCTCTGCCCGTCGGCCAGGGTTTCACCCCGTACCTGTTCGCCACGCAGGGCGTCCAGCTCTACCAGGGGTACATCGACATCAACAAGATCGGCGGGTCGAACATCGGCGTGCGCGTCGGCCGCGCGGAGCACACCTACGCGACCGAGCTGTTCCTCGGCGACAACGACTACTACAACGGGACGTCGTTCGACGGCGCCCGCCTGTGGTGGCAGGCCGGGAAGAGCGACCTCAACGCGTTCTACTACAAGATCGCGGAGGACAACCTCTTCGACGCCGGCGCCGTGGACAGCGACCTGTTCGGCGTCACCTACGACTACGGCATGGGCGGGAAGTGGGGCACGTTTGGCGGCTACGTCATCGCCGCCCAGGACATGAACGGCTTCGGCCCGATCTTCATCCCCGACTCGAAGCTCTACACGATCGGCGCGCACTGGATGCGGCCGATGATGTCCGGCGAAGGCACGATGAACGCCTTCGACTGGAACGCCGAGGTCGCCTTCCAGACCGGCGACGCGGGCGATCCGTTCGCGGCCCCCGGGGTCGACCTTTCCGGCTACGTCTTCGAGGGCTGGTTCGGCTGGAACTTCGGCGGCGACAAGAGCCACGGCCGCATTCACGCCGGCGTCTTCATGACCTCCGGCGACGATCCGGACACCACGGACGAGATCGAGGACTTCGTCGGCCTGTACGGCGATTTCCACGCGAACAACCGCCTCGGCGACCTCGACTTCATCGAGGGTGCCGTGGGGCCGCACAACATCACGAACGTCAACGTCGGCTACCAGCACTGGTTCGGCGACCACTCGTTGATGGCCGCCGTGCACTACAACATGCTGACCGAGGACACCGGCTTCACGGACGACAAGCTCGGCCTCGAGGTCGACCTCGGCTATGCGTACCAGTACAGCAAGAACCTCGCGTTCGAGGTCAACGCCGGGCAGTTCATGCCGGACGACGGCCTCGAGGAGTTCGCGGGCCTGACCGACAGCGATCCGGTCATGCGCATCAACGGCGGACTCAAGCTGACCTGGTAAGCCCCGCCTTCAGACCGAACCATGGAAAGCCCCCGCGGATGATCCCGCGGGGGCTTTTTCTTTTCAGGTCTGGAAGGGGTTGAGCCACGCTTCGCGAAGCGCCGCCTGAGCGGGGGTCGCCCCGGTCTTCCCGGTAATCTCCAGCGCGTCCGGCGGCGGCTCGGCGAGCGGGACCTGGATCTCGTGGAGCTCGTCCCGCCGGAAGAGCGCCACACGGACCGTCGCCCCGGGGGCACGCTCCGAAAGGCGCGCCGCGAGCCTTCCCTCGTCCACCCGGTGGCCGTCCACAGCGACGATCTCGTCTCCGGGGTAGATCCCCGCACCGTACGCCGGTCCGTCGGCCCGCGACGTCGCGACGACGACACCGGTCGTTCCGGGCCGGCCCGTGACGCCGAGCCAACCCCCCATAGATTCCGGTCCCTTCCGCGACCACTTCAGCGTCAGCCCCGCATGGCCGAACGCGCGCTCCACGTCCAGCTCGTCCGTGCCGGCGACGTAGCGCTCGAAGAACTGCCGGAAGGCGCCGTGCTGATCGCCGCAGACCTTCTCGACGGTCGCGAGGTACCCGTCGGGCTCGGCGAACCCGGCGTCGTCGAGCGTCGCCTGGTGCGTCAGGTGCTTCACGACGTCGTCCAGGCTCTTCTTCCGCGACGTCAGCGCCCGAATCTCCAGATCCAGGAGGAGCGCGACGACCTCGCCCTTGAGGTAGTACGACACGCTCGAGTTCGCGCTGTTCTCGTCGGGCCGGTAGTGCTTGATCCACGCGTCGAAGCTCGAGGATTCCAAGGACTGGCGTGTCCGGCCCGGCTGCGCTTGGAGCTGCGCGATCGCCTCGCCGAGCCGCTCGAGGAAGCGGTCCTTCCCGTAGAGGCCCGCCGCGAGCACGAACCGCTTCTCGTAGTAGGAGGTGACCCCCTCCATCGTCCAGAGTTGGCGGGTGTGGTTCTCCGACCGGTAGTCGAACGGCCCGAGGGGCCGGGGACGCACGCGCTTGACGTTCCAGACGTGGAAGAACTCGTGCGACACGAGCTCCAGGAACCTCTCGTACGCCCCGGCGGGCCGGAACCCCCAGCGGTCCACGAGGAAGACGGCGCTGTTCCGGTGCTCGAGCCCGCCTCGTCCCTGCGCCAGGTGGTGGATGAAGGTGTAGTGACGGTAGGGAAGGCCGCCGAAGAACTTCTTCTGCGCCTCGACGATCCGCTTCGTGTCCTCCACGAGCCGGTTCTCGTCCTCGTTGCCCCGGCCCCAGAGCGCGATCTTGTGCGGAATGCCGTCGACGTCGAAGGGAAGGAGACGATGCGTGCCGCACTCGAGGGGGCAATCCACGAGCTCGTCGAAATCCCGGGCCTTGAAACGGAAGATGTTGTTCCCGCCCCCCTGGGGCTCGAGTCCCGTCGCGACCTGCCAGCGAAACGGGACCGTCACCTCGAGCGAGACCGGCTCCTTCACGCGGCCGGAGACGTACATGAAGACCGCGGCGCCCGTGGCGAACCCGTGGGTGCCGTCCAGATGACACGTCCTCACGGTGAGGTCGTGGGCGTAGACCTTGTAGCTCGCGCGAACGCGCCCCTGGAGCGGCGTCTCGATCCGCCACGTGTCCTTGGCGGTCTTCTGCCAGCGCGCGGCCTTCCCGTCCGCCTCGACCGAGAACTCCTGCACGTGCCGGGCGTACTCGCGGATCATGTAGGAGCCGGGAGTCCACGACGGTATGACCAGCTCGATCGCCGGCTCGTTCCAGCCGTCGATCGTCACCGTCACCTCGAAGAGATGCGAGTGCGGCTTGGACATGCCGAGCGTGTAGGCGATCCGCGGTCCGCTCACGATTCGTGCACCCCGCCCACCCGCCCGTCGGGGACGACGGCCGCTGCGGGACGCACGAGCGATGCCACCGCCACGAGCGTCGAGGCAGGCCGCACGTCCCGGAACACCTCTCCGTGCGCACGCCCCACTTCTTCCCAGCGGGCGATGTCCGTGACGAAAATGCGCGTACGAATGACGTCCTCGAATCCGCCGCCGGCCTCGACGAGCGCCCGTCCGATCTTTTCCAGCGCGAAACGCGCCTGCGTGTAAGGACTGCCGGGCGAGATGTTCTTCCTCACTCGAACCCTCGCGCCGACCGCACCGCGCTGTCGAGCAGCCCGCTCGGCAGCCACCTCACGATCCACATCGCCGTCGCCATCGGCCTCGGGAAGTTGTAGACGCGCCGGCGCGCGCGCGCCGCGCGGAGGATGCGTCGGGCGCACTCGTCGGCGTCGAGCAGGAACGGCATCGCCCCTCGGTTCTTCGCGGTCATCGGCGTGCGCACGAAGCCGGGGCAGACCGTGGTCACGGCGATCCCGTGATCGGCGACCTCGGCACGCAGCCCCTCCAGGAAGGTGTTCATCGCCGCTTTGCTGGCGCAGTACGCGTGGGTCTGAGGGAAGCCGCGGTAGGCCGCGAGGCTCGAGACGCCGACGATCTGGCCCTGGCGTCGCGCGAGCATCTCGGGCAGCACCGCCTCCACGAGATGGACGGTGCCCATGAGATTCGTCCGGACGATGTCCTCGAACAGACGGGAGTCGAACTCTTCGGCGGGGATCACGTGGCCAACGCCCGCGTTGGCGATCGCCAGGTCGATCGGTCCGAGCTCCTTCGCGGCCTCGGCGACCGCCGCCTTCACGTTCAGCAGGTCACGGACGTCGCACTCGACCTCGTGGGCCACACCGCCCTTACCGCGGATCTCGTCCCCGACACTGGCGAGCAGGTCCACCCGCCGCGCGAGCAGGGCGACCTTGGTCCCGTCCGCCGCGAGCTGCCGCGCGAGCTCGACACCGATCCCGGAGGACGCGCCCGTGACCACGGCGACGGAGTACCTAGGCATGTCGGGCTAGTTAAGGGGACTCGCCCCCAAGAGTCAAAGGTTCGTTGCGTTTTTTTCGGCGACCGTGCCGTGGCGGGCGGCCGTGACGGCGGCGGCGAAGAAGCCGCCGATCGCCCCGATGACGACCACGCCCAAGAGCGTGGTCCACCCCGAGAGGTCCTGGGGCTGGGTCAGCGCGCGCAGCGATTCGGCGAAGTCGAACGGCCGGGGGGGCGTGGCGCGCAGACCGTTCATCGCGTCGAGGAGCGCGGCCAGCAGGGCCGTGACGATGCCGATGACCAGGGCCGCGGCCGCGCCGCTCGTCGCCAGCGCCCGCACGCTCGCGGGTTTCCCCTCTCGTGGCGGCAGAACGTCGAACTCCGGCTCGCGCACGCTCGGGGGGCAGATCCGGTACAGCAGGGCGAGCCCCGGAAGCCCCGAAAAGATCGTGAGCCACAGGAAGTTGGTCCAGCCCATGGCGTGAACCAGGTAGCCCGTGATCGGTCCCGCGATGACGCGCGGGAGGCTGAAGATGCTGGAGAGCACCGCGTACTGCGTCGCCGAGAAGCGTTTCTGCGTCAGCCGCAGCAGGAGAACCGAGAACGCACCGGTCCCCATGCCGGTCGTGAAGCTCTCGAAGACGACCGATCCGTACATGAGCGGCAGGTTCACGCCGGTGCGCGACACCAGCACGTAACCGAGGTTCGAGCCGACCTGGAGGATGCCGGAGATCCACAGCGAGCGGCCGACCCCCAGCGACTGGGTCATCGCGCCGCCGAGGAGCGTGCCGGTGATCTGCGCGACGAGCGACCACATGCCGGTCCCGATGCCGCGGGCGGAGGCGTCGTACCCCATGTCGCGAAGGAAGGGTCGAAGAAGCGCCCCCGCGAGATTGTCCGCGAGCTTGAAGCAGATGACGAAGAGCAGGATCTCGAGCGCACGGTGCCGGGCGAGCAGCCCGAGGAACGGCTGCCACACCGCTTCCTTCAGCGTCTTGGGTCCGGCGATGGGCGCCTCGGGCTCGGGCGCCTTCCACGTGACGAACATCAGGGGAAGGAAGAGCAGCGCCAGCGCGACGTTCACGGCGGGCCAGGAGAAGCGGGCGGCGGCGGTGATCGAGAACGATCCGGCCACGAGCATCGCCATGCGGTAGATCGCGATGCGGGCGCCGACCGCGATCCCCTGCTCCTCCTTGCGGAGGACGTCCACGGCATAGGCATCTACCGCGATGTCTTGCGTCGCGGCGGCGAATGCGATCGCCAGCGCCAAGGCCCCCACGACCCACGGGGTCTCGGGGCGCGAGCCCACACCGGCCAGGGCGAGCGTTCCCATGAGGAGCGCGACCTGGGCGATGAGCGTCCAGCCCCGGCGCCGGCCGAGGAACGCCGGGGTGTACCGGTCCATCAGGGGCGACCACAGCATCTTGAAGGACCAGGGCGCCTGCGCGAGCGTGATGAGGCCGACGACGCGGATGTCCACGTCGATGGAGCGCATCCAATCGGGGATCGCGATCCAGACGAGGCCGAGGGGAAGTCCCGAGCTGAAGGAGAGGAGGGCGACGGACGCCGTCCGCCAGGACTTCATGGCGGCGAGGAGGCCGGTCTTGGGACGCTCGGGGGAGTCGCTCACCCGCTTCATGCTAGGTTCCGAAACGGGGGCGTTCAAGCGGGGACGGCAACCGACGTTGCCGTCCCCTCATCCTCAATAGCAGAGGGCGTTCTCTCCGGAGTTCTCGTCGCCGCCCGACGCCTTGTTCTCGCAGGTGCCGAACGACGGATACATCAGGGACGACGGGGTGTTCGTGTGGCACAACCCGGCCACGTGTCCGAACTCGTGCTCGGAGACGGCGTTCAAGTAGAACGCCGGTCCCGCCGCGCACGGGCACTGCCCGCCGCCGGAGGTCCAGCGGTAGGTCGTCGTGATGCGCACGTCGGCCTCGTAGAGGTTGGCGAAGAGGTTTCCGCCGCACGACACGGTGCGATTGCGGTCGTAGCTGAGGTAGTTGGTGACGCCCAGCGTCCCTCCGCCCAGCCTCGCCCAGCCGACCGTGTTCTCCCCATCCCGCTTGTTCGCTTGCTTCGTGGTCGCACCCACGTACCGAAGAGGTCTCCACGGCGTGATGCCACCGGTGACGGCGGAGTCCATCTGGGAGCTGCTGATGCACTGCCCCGACGTGATTTTCCCGCCGGAGTTGTAGCGGATGTCCCCGGTGCCCGGCCAGCGCACGCCCGTCAAGCAGTAGGCGAGCGCAGCGGGCGCGACGAGGGACGCGACGGCTGCGACGAGGATCGCCCTTCTCACGTTGCGGCTCATCGCTGCCTCCCTTCCCCGAACACCGCTTCGACGGTCGCGTTGTCGAATCGCGGATGACGCTCGGCCCAGCCGACGCGGGTCCGAATGTCCTCGAAAGTGAACGGACCCGGCCCGACGCCGGCGTCGTCGACGATCTGAAGGTCGTCCTGGACCGCACGCACGAAGGTCTGCCGCCCACGGGCGTCCTCGAGCGCGTTGAACACGCCGTAGGAGAGCCCCAGGTTGTACAGCCGGCCGTCGATGTCCTCGACGAATACGAGGATCCTTTGGCCGGGCCGCAGCACCGTCTCGCCGATCGCGACCGACGACTCGCCGTTCAGCTCGCCGCTGCGCGTGTGGAAGACCAGGTTGGAACCCGGCCGCACCGCGCCCTTGAGGGTGTTGGTCACACGGAGCGTGACGGCGGTCTCCAGGCCGTTTTCGGGATGGTCGATTCCCTGTTGGCCCGTCACGATCCCCACGACCACGTAACGCGACAGCCGGGTCTGGTCCTCCAACGTCAACCCCAGCACGCTGCTGGCGGAAACGTTTCCGGCACCCAGGGCGGCCGCCACGGCCGCCAACAACAATCCGGTTCTTCGCATCGGTTGCCCCCCTATCCAACAATGGACAGACCATGTCCGTATACCGACCGTCCGCAGGGTCCGTCAACCTTAAAATCGATGGACTTGGCCTCGCCCTTGACCATGGGATAGCATGTGCCGGTTCCGCACGTGGCTTCGGCTACAGGGGTCCCGGCGGTGCTGAGGCGAAGCAGCGCCGGGCGCCGCCGACGCTGGCAGGACGTCGTCCCTGCCGGGAAGATGCTGGTCGCGAGGAGACGCGATGACGAGTCGTCACGTAGTGGCACTGGCGGTCGCCCTCATGGTGGTGACTTCGGGTTGCAAGTTCCAGGAGCGGATGCACCTCAAGAACGGCAACGCGCTCCTGAACGCCCAGAAGTACGAGCAGGCGATCGAGGAGTACAAGAAGCTCCTCGCGGTCAATCCCGACAGTTGGGACGGCAACTACAACACCGCGATCTCGTACCTCGCGCTCTACCACCCGGGATCGGAGCACCCCAAGGACAAGGAGTACGCGCAGAAGGGGATCGCGGCGTTCGAGAAGACGCTCTCCCTGACGCCGCCGAGCGACGAAGCGCGTGAGAAGACCGAGAAGTTCTACCTCGGCTTCCTGGACTCGACGGGCGAGAAGGACAAGGCGATCGCCTACCTCGAGGGGCAGCTCAAGCAGCGTCCGAACGACCTGCCTCTGATCAACCAGATCGCCAACCTTTACCAGAAGAAGGGAGACTTCGAGAACTCCCTGAACTACTTCGAGAAGCGCGCGCAGATGGAGCCCAACAGCAAGGAGGCCTGGTACACCCTGGGCGTCAACTGCTGGGCCCGCTCCTACCACGGCGGGGTCGCGGTGAGCCAGGAGGAGCGCGAGAAAGTGGTGAATCGCGGGATCGCCGCCTTCGAGAAGGCGCTCGCGATCGACCCGAACTACTTCGACGCGCTCTCCTACATCAACCTCACGTACCGGGAGAAGTCGAAGGCGCTGGCGGCCGTCGGCAGAATCGACGAGGCCAACGCGGCGTATCAGAAGGCCGAGGAGTACAAGAAGAAGGCGACCGATCTGCGCGCCGCGCAGTCGCCGAAGCAGAAGGCCGGCTGATGTTCGACACGATGCTCGAGAGCACGAACACGAAGGTCGGCGACCGGAGCCGGTGGTCGTTGTGGGTTGCGGCGGGCGTCCATGTCCTCATCATCGGCGGCGTCATCGGGGTCTCGTACCTGATCGTGCAGGCGGTGCAGGATCCCGACTTCTCGATCGCGTTCATCGGGGCGGCACCTCCGCCTCCGCCTCCGCCGCCTCCGCCGCCTCCGGCCGGCTCATCCAAGCCCAAGCCGAAAGACGAGATCCCCAAGCCGACGCAAGAGGTCGTCCAGCCCCAGGTCACGCCCGAGTTCATCCCCGAAGCGCCCGCGGCCCCCGAGGATGAGGGTGTCGAAGGAGGCGTCGAGGGCGGCGTGCCGGGCGGCGTCCCGGGTGGCGTCGTGGGCGGCGTGGTCGGGGGCGTCGTCGGCGGCGTCGAGGGGGGTGTCGGCGACGAGCCGGTGCTCCCGACCGCGGACATGGTCCTGCCGGTCCTCGTGAAGAAGGTCGAGCCGTCCTACCCCGACGTCGCCCGGCGTGCCCGGATCGAAGGCAAGGTCATCCTGCAGGCCGTCGTGGACAAGGAAGGCAACGTCAACGAGGTCACCGTCCTGTCCTCCAACAACCCGATGTTCAACGACGCGGCCATCGAGGCCGTGAAGCAATGGAAGTACAAGCCGGCCACGCAAAACGGCCGGCCGGTCTCGGTCTTCTACACCGTTCGCGTGGATTTCCGACTGCGCTAGAGCGCGGTCGAGCCGGCATCAAGGAGCCGATTCATGAACATGTCGCTGACCCAGATGTTCATCGAGGCGGGGTGGATCGCCAAAGGCGTCATCGTCGCCCTGCTCATCATGTCGATCTATTCGATCGCGGTGATGATCGACAAGTGGCGCAGCTTCCGGGCGGCGCGGGCCGAGTCGATGCTGTTCCTGCCGCTGTTCGTGAGGGCGCTCAAGGACAACAACTTCGCCGGCGCGCTCGACGCCGCGCGGAAGCACAACAAGTCCCACCTCGCGAAGGTCGTCGCGGCGGGCCTCATCGAGTACGACAACGACAAGTTCGAGATCAAGGACGCCCACGACATCGTCGGCGCCGTGGGCCGTGCGCTCGACCGCGCCGTCTCTCTCACTTCCGCCGAGATGAAGAAGGGGACGGGCGGCCTCGCGACGATCGGCTCGACGGCCCCCTTCGTCGGCCTGTTCGGGACCGTCGTCGGCATCATCAACGCCTTCACGGGGATCGCGCTCTCGGGCTCCGGCGGTCTCGCGGCCGTGTCCGCCGGTATCGCCGAGGCGCTGATCACGACGGCCTTCGGGATCTTCGTCGCCGTCCCCGCGGTCATGGCGTTCAACTACTTCACGACCCGGCTCGAGCGGTTCCAGATCGAAATGTCGAACTCCTCGGCCGAGCTCCTGGACTTTTTCTTGAAGAAGCACGAATCCATTAATGCAAAGCGTTAAGGTCGAGAGCGTCCGCTCGGACATCAACGTCACGCCCCTCGTGGACGTGGTGCTGGTGCTGCTCATCATCTTCATGGTGGTGACGCCGATGCTCCAGAAGGGGCCGCCGGTCGTGCTCCCGAAGGCGTCCGATCCTCCCAAGAAGCCGGAGGACAAGACCCAGATCCTCATCGTCGTCGCGAAGGACAAGCCGCTGTACATCGAGAAGGATGCGATGAAGGACGAGGCGGCCTTCGTCGCGCGGCTCGGCGAGGAGTTCCTGCGCAACAAGAACGCGTCGATCGTGATCAAGGGCGACGCGCGGCTTCCCTACGGCGACGTCAAGAAGGCCATGCTGAAGGTGAAGGAGACCGGCTTCGAGCAGGTCGGCCTCATCACCCAGAAGCAGGAATAGCGGAACGAGGGAGGTTGTCCCATGGCGATGGCAGTCGGCGGAGGCGGCGGACTCAACTCCGACATTAACGTCACCCCGCTCATCGACGTCGTGCTCGTGCTCCTCATCATCTTCATGGTGCTCGTGCCGCTGGCCCAGCGCGGCTACGACATCGAGATACCGAAGGAGTCCGAAGTCTACGTGCCGCCCGATCCGGACAAGCCGCCGGTCATCCTCGCGGTCAACGCGGGGGACTGCCCCATCGAGGGCATCCTCAACACGCCGGGTCTCCCCGGGGGGTGCCGCGTCTGGCTCAACAAGGAGCAGATCGACGTCACCCAGCTCCCCCAGAAGATCGGCGACATCTTCAAGAACCGGAAGTCCTCCGACAAGATCCTCTTCCTCGCCGCCGAGGAGAAGCTCAACTACGAGGGGATCATCCGGATC
>Ga0068859_100001409_pt1 | contig 24411 bp, 21 predicted proteins | sample KBSSwiS22_FD_66585 | JGI IMG/M metagenome (GOLD analysis project Ga0068859, IMG submission 66585) | Switchgrass rhizosphere microbial communities from Kellogg Biological Station, Michigan, USA - KBS Switchgrass S2-2 | ecosystem: Host-associated > Plants > Roots > Rhizosphere > Soil ...
AATGGCATCAAAATGCTTACACTGTAACATTTGTCACTTACAGCTACATGATGTATTTATCATTTCAGAAAAATAAAGTGTGCAGATGTGCAAATAAAAAAAGTACTGTTTAAGATGTTACCATCAAACAGTACTTTGCAATTTCAAAACCAAAAAACAATACCAATAAATTTATACAGCGAATTTTTTAATGATGCTTATCAAACCAGCCTTGGGCACCACACCACTCTGCCGCCACAACGGTTTACCATTTTTAAACAAAATTAATGTGGGCACACCCTGCACCTGGTATGCTTGTGCAGCTTGCGGACTTTTATCTACATCTACTTTTATAATACTGGCAGCATCGCCTATTTCATTTTTCACCTCTTTAAGAATGGGCGCCATCGTTTTGCATGGCCCACACCATTCTGCAAAAAAATCCACCAGCACGGGTTTGTCGGATTGTATCATTTCATTAAATGTCATGATTACCTCTTTTTTTTTTAATAATGATGAGTTACTTATCGTTAACCACTTCTTCGTAAATAATTTCTTTTGCTGAGTCTGTATTTTCTTTAACGGGAGCATAGCAATTACCTGTGCCACAACAGCCAATATTTAAAAGTGCCAGACCCGCTAATACTATACCAATAACGCTGAACCATATATCGCTTACCATCACCGCCTGAATTATTATAGCAATGCCTATGCCTAATCGTAACAATCGAATAAAATTCCAGTTGCTTAAAATTGCCTGCTTCATAATCTCACTGTTTAGATGCCGCAAAATTACCGCTTGCAGCATGGCTTTAAAGTAACAAAGGTTACAAATGTAAGGTTGGCTAAAATTGTGGTGGTGGTTCATTAAAAGTGCCGGAACAAAGCCGGCACTTTTTAATGTTCATTCATCATCAGAAAGAATAATTCATTCCTATCATCACCAGGTCAGTAGTCATCTTATACGAAACATTGCTGCCGGGTATTGCGCCGTAAGGATTGGATGCTGTGATCATCATCGGGCTTAGTAACGGACCACTTGTTGAGCCATCGCTTGTGCCATGATGATAAGCAGCATTCAGTGTGAACCTGCTATTAAATTCGTATCCTGCACCAAACTGAAAGGCATGTTTAATAATGGCTGTTGCCGGAACAGAAAAAAATGCCAGATCGCTGTTAATGGGATTTGAACTGTAAGTATAGCCCACTCTTAATGGTAATTTATTTACGCCCTTATACTGAAGCCCTGCTGAAATAATGGAAATATTTTCCCATCCAAAACCAGCTACAGCTGCGGTGCTTGTCCAGCCTTTTGCTTTAAAGCCTTCTGTGTTTTTATAATTTACAAACCTGTAGTCGAGTGCTGCATCAATTTTATTTTTTGAGTAGCCAATGCCTGCTGATATAATAGCCGGGTAATCCATTTCAAATTTTGCATTGGGTGCAGCACTTCCATCGGGGTAAGTATTTTTAAAATCGAAGCTGCCAAATTTTTGTGGCGATTTATAAGATGCACCTAATTTTATTCCTTTGCCCGAATTGTAAAATATACCCAACTGTCCGCCATATCCTAAAGCTGTTGCTCTATCGCTTACGGGGTATCCCAAAGTTTGGCTGGGCGAAGCAATGGGATTGGGCGCCAGTTTAAGTGATGAATAATTAAATGTTGGTGCAATGCCTATTGAAAACTGGTTGGAAATTTTGTATGCATAAGTAATTCCAACCTGCATCAACTGGTAATCAGATTGTATGCGGCCAAACCCTCCCGAACTTTGCGGCATGTTGATGGGGTTTACATTATTCTCAGGAAAAGTTACTCCAAAACCACTTATCCCAAATGCAGATACACCAAATGTATGTTTGCAGTTTTTATTGCCCCATACCATTGCCAGTGCAGGCATTACTGAGGCACTTCTTTCATCTTTTGTTACTCCGCTAAAAGGTCCGTCGGGTGTTGGTACTGTTGATGATAAAGACGGTGCAGAAAAAAACAATCCTGCATTAACGGAAAATATTTTTTTATCAAAAGCTGATATTGCTGCCGGGTTCCATTGTAATGCACCATTAATATCAATTGGCTGTGCTGTAGCAGCGCCACCCATCGACATATTGGTTGCGCCAATCCCCTGCATTATGTGGCCTGCCTGTGCCAGTAACATAAAGGGTAATATTCCTAACCCCGCTGTTATTATTAGTTTTTTCATGATCGTTATTTTTATTCTGCAACTATTGCAAAACTTATGTTGATAAAAATTGTTTACTATCCATTTTTATTCAACAGTAACTATTGCGCCGGGCAATAATTTTTCTGATCTAAAATTTATCCCGGTTATTTTAAAACCTCTTCTTGTAAGGAAAACAACCGCAAACACATTCAATTTATAAAGTGCCGTTTTATATAAATAGCATGTGCACTCCTTCTCCTTCGCTTTGCTTATAAAAATCACCCACTGTTATCACATCGTCAATGCCTTCGTACATATCTTCTTTTTTATAGTGAAACATATCCATGGCTAATTTACAAGCCCATAATTTTACGCCTGATGCTGATAATATTTCAAGAAATTCAAGCACATCAGGCATGTCGATCTTTTCCATTTCTTTTTTCATCATTGATGTTGCCAGTGCTTCCATGCCTGGCAAACCACCCAGCATGGTAGGCATGTGCATGGCGGGGTTGCCCACGGTAGCAATATGCAAATGCTCCAGTTTCTTTTTATGCACTGCTTCAAGCCCGAAAAATGTAAAGAACATTTCTGCTTCAATGCCTTCCATCCTGGCACCATTGGCCAGTACAAATGCGGCGTACACATTTTCCAATGTTCCTTTAGATAAGATGATCATCATCTTTTTAATAGCGCCTTTATTCTCTTTCATGATCTTCATTTTTAAATGTTAAATACAACTTGCTGGTTTGGGTATACCGGCAATTTTAGTGGCGGTTTTTAATGGTGCTGTTGGAAAGAGCTGGTAGAACTCCTTAATATCAACGATACCACTTTTACCAACCCGCCTTATACTTAGCGGCACCTGGCTTTTTTGTTCATTTTGTAAATACTTCACCACTTCCCAATGCCTGGGAGATAAACTGATATCAGATTCGGTGGCCAATGCTTCGCCTACCTTTTCATCCCATTGATTAAAATCAGTTAAGTAACCTTCTTCGTTTACGGTAATGTTTTTACCTGCTATTATTTTTTCCATGATTGTTATTTTAATGTTGAGTAATTGCTTCATAATGTTTTCCACTCTCCGACATGTTTGCCGATACGAATGGTATATGTGTTCCTTTTAATAATACATTCCAGTATATCCAGCGAAAGGCCAGTTTACCCATGTGATTCATCCTGCTTTCTTTTAATAACCTTAATGGGCCAATACCTGCAAATGGAAAATTGCCTTCAACCGGTTCATGCGTATAATTAAAATCTATCAGTAAGGCTTTGCCTCCGCCTGTTTCAATAAAGCAATTGGCATGTCCGTCAAATGCTGCTTTTAATGGTTCTCCTTTTATATAGTGAAGAATATTGTCTGTTAATATCTCTGCTTCAAAATGCGCAACAGAGCCAGCTTTGGATGCTGGTATATTACTGGCATCCCCCAAAACAAAAATGTTGCTGTAGTCTCTTGATTGTAATGTTGCTTTGTTAGTGGGTACATAATTTAAATCATCTCCCATGCCGGATCTTTCCATTAAATCGTCACCTTTATTGGTGGGCACGGTTACTAAAATATCAAACGGAATTGCTCTGCCGCCATAATCCACAATGGTTTTGTTTTCATTATCCACCTGCTCAATGGCAAAATCACTTTCTATATGAATACCTTTTTCATCAAGCAAATGCTCCAATGCTGCTGTGGCTTTTGGTTTTGTAAATGCACCACTTAACGGTGTTACATAAGTGATCTCCACTTTGTCACGCAGGTTTTTGTGTTTAAAGAACGAATCAGCTAAAAATGCAAACTCCAAAGGTGCCACCGGGCATTTGATCGGCATTTCGGTTATATGCACCACCAGTTTACCACCTTCCCAGTCTCTTAGTTTATTTCTTAAAGCCAGTGCGCCTTCAAAAGTATAAAAGTCAAAAACTGATTTTTGCCATTCAGCGCCTTTCATACCTGCTGTTTCTTCGGGAGCAATTTTAGCTCCGGTGGCAACAATTAAAACATCATAGTCTATCCCTTCGCCATTACTTAATTGTATCAAATTTTCTTTGGGCAAAATGCGGTTGATCTTTTGTCTGATGAGTTGCACATCTTTTGGTATAAACTCTTCAATGGTTTTTACAATGTCTTCGGGTGCATAAATATCAAAGGGTAAAAAAAGATAGCCGGGTTGATAATGGTGTTCTTCACGTTCATCAACAATGGTTATTTGCCAATCGGGTTGTTTTAAATGATGCTGTAAATGATTAGCCATCATGGTACCCGCTGTACCGGCGCCGAGAATTACAAGATTTTTCATTTGTTTCATTTTATGTGTAAATAATTACACTGTAAAATTCAACATCATGAACATCTATTATTATGACAGCAGCAGGGTTATTTTATGAGTATTATCAACAAAAAATATGATTCCTCATCAAAAGAGGGAAGTCAATGCTCTTATGTAACAAATGTTACTTCTTTTTCTTTTTTCTGAAATTATTTTTGTGTATTTTTTTACAGGTTCTCACGGATCAGCTTCGCATTAGAGATGCTTACTATTACTTTTACCGCACTCCATATTTATTCAGCTGCTTTTAAACTTGAGGCATTTCTATTCGTGGAGAGACAATAGCCGCCAACTTCAGCTAGTAATTGCTGTTGGGTCTGTGCATTCCGTTCGGTGAAACACCGACCAGGGATATAAAAGAGTAAGTTTAGTTTTATGTAAAGGGCACCGGCAATTGCTGGTGTTTTTTATTGCAGTAATAAGGCTGTCAACCTCTTCCACAGACTGAAACTTTTGTTTATTACCTCAACATACCATTACATCCAAACATTAACACCACAAGCTGGCCTTTAAAGACTACCTTTCTGCAATTGCCGGTAATACTGCCGGTATAAAAATCAATATCATGTCAAATATTACACAGGTGGTAAACGTAGATAAAAACCTGAAAATTTTAAAGAAAGGAATACATGCCTCCGACCTGGATCAGTTGCTGAGCAGCACCGGCCCCTATACTTTTTTTGCTCCTTCGGACCTGGCTTTTGAAAAATTAGAAGCGGGTACAATGGATAAATTATTAGAGCCACAAAACCGTGCTAAAATGGCCGACCTTATGAATAATCATATTGTAAGCGGTAAAATTGCTTTTGATGCATTGAAAGATGGCGATAAACTTACTACAGTAAATGGCAAGTCTTTATTGGTAGAGGTAAAAGATGGCGTTACACATATCGGCAGCAGTACCATATTACCACGTGATGGTAAAATTTCTAATGGTGTTATGCACTTAACAGATACGGTAATGGCGTAAGATGTTTTTTATTTGGGGAAACCACTGGTGTAAGCTGGTGGTTTTTTTATTTTACTGCCATTGCATATTTATTCGTTTTAATCATCGCTTCACTTATTCTTTATTAAACCTAATCTATTCGCACTTGAATCCATCATTTCAGGATAAATGTCATCCGGTGTGCCAGGCAAGCCGTCTTTTCCAATAGAAAAGAGAGTATATTTTTCATTCATCTTTTTATAATAGAATTTTACTTTACTTTTCTTAAAAGTGTTATAAAATAAGGGGTCATATATCAATACAAACTGGTCATACTTTTGTATTTCTTCTAAACTATCCGGGTAAACATTCTTTCGGGCTTTATAGAGTTCGATATCCTTAAACAAAGTGTTAAGTTCTCTTTGACTAAAAATTTTAAAATTTTTTCTGCCGGCCTCGCTGTACTCAGTATAATATATAATACCTGAATACAAAATAACGGTGAATAAAACTCCAGCTATACCTATAAAAATCAATTTTTTATCTTTATATTGAAAAATACCTTTGAATATTAAAACGACTCCTGCAAAAAAACCTATTATGGGAATTAAGCCCAAATAACCTTTTTTATAAATTGATTTTAATTTCGCAGGTCTCGTGTTATCATTATTTTCTATTCTGTTTTCAATATTTTTAAAAAAACTAACAGCATCATTCTGAAAAGTAAATGATCTATTCGGAATTAAAATTGATCTCTTATCTGTTGTAACTAAAAATATGTATTGCCCTATTTTTTTAGCCGTTACAATATCTTGCCAGTTATACGCTATTGTGTCAGCCTTTACGGTAATAATAATACCATCAGGTGTTACTAAAAGCGTTCTCTTTTCATAAGGAAAGCTGTTCCCTCTGGAAATTGATTTATTGAACCGGTAAACAGTAAATAAAAAAGGTAAGAAGAAAAGCAGCGCTGTAAAGATTATCGCTATTATAATGAATACAGTTATGAAACCAGTTAATTCATATTTGTTTACAGAAATATTATAGGTAACTATTAATAAAATGGGGAGAAGAAAAAAATTTAATTTTTTAATCTGAGATAAATAATACAATTTAAAAAAAGTGTAGTAGTCAGTCTTGGTGTTTTCAATTTCCATATACGAGTTTAATAAAAGAATACTGCTTAGCCTTAAGATCGTTACTCATTCAACCCTTCCTCCACTGCATCCACCAATCCTTCTGAAAATTTATCATCCGACAATTCCCAAAACATTACACCACCTAATTTTTTGCGGCGTACAAATTTTGTTTTTTCGCCGATGGATTCGGGATCATCAAATGTGGCAAACAGATTTTTAATTTTATTGTATTGATAAGGCGCTTTGGCTTTTTTATCCCAGTAATGTGTAAAGCCAGAAGTATCGCTGAAGTAATTGTTGAAATTTTTATAAGATACGCCTTGTAAAAAATTACCACTTTGATACAAGCCATGATTGGTATCTGCAACATTTTGCCATACCCGTGCATAAAAGGCAGCACCAACCATGAGTTTATTGGCCGGAATTTTTTTATCCAGCAACCAGTTCACACATTTGGTGGTGGTTTCCTGCCCCGGCAAATTACCTGCTAACGGTGTATGGTGCCCGGTTACTTTGCTGTAACCACCCACCAGGTCGTAAGTCATCAGGTTGATGAAATCCATCATTGGAGTTACTTCATCCCATGCAATAGATTGTTCTAGATATTGCGTAAATCCTCCGGCAGCGAAACTTAGTAAATAATCTTTCCCCAGTTCGGTACGCAATTCTTTTACCAGTGAGGTGAAATTATTTTTATCCTGCGGCAGAAATTGATGACCGGGATAACCTTCGATGGCAGGATATTCCCAATCCAGGTCAAGGCCATCAATGTTATAATCTTTCAATAATTGCACGGCAGTTTTTACAAACGTAGCACGGCGTGCAACGGTATCAAAAAGGCCGGAGCAAACACCACAACCTCCCCAGCCGCCAACAGATACCATCACTTTTAATTGCGGATATTCTTTTTTTAAAGCTACAATTTGTTGTACCGTCTGCTGTTGCATACTGTCACGAAAAGTTAGTGAATCATTCCGCAGTCTTAAAAAACTATAAATTACATGAGTGAGTTTATCCAGCGGGTACTGGCGTAAATTTTCGCTGTTGCCGGTGTAATAAGCTATCACTTTATATTTGGGCTGGCTAAATGCAGTGGCTTGTAACAGCATAAGGCTTATCAGGAGTATTTTTTTCACAGGATTGAAGATACTACTCATTCGCTAAACAGAAAAAGCATGCCTGTGCAATAGGATTTTTTTAACAACGGTAATATTTTTCCATTTTAGATTCTTATTTTGCGTCATGCGTAAACCTTATCCCCTTTTTATTTTACTGCTGTTATGTAACTGTGCCGCTGCGCAGGACAATTACGAAATACAGGTATATGCGTCTCCCACACAAACCAAAGGCAGCACTATTTTTGAGCTGCACAGCAACTTTACTTTTGATGGAGAAAAAAATGTAGTAGATAAAGTACGCCCCAGTTATCATGCGTTACACGAAACGGTGGAGATCACCCACGGTGTTACCGAAAATTTTGAAATTGGCTTTTACATTTTTACCAACTACACCAGCCCCTATGGCTACAAATATGTTGGCTCACACATACGCCCACGCATACGGGTACCCGAAAAATGGCATTGGCCGGTGGGAGTAAGCCTTTCTACTGAAGTTGGTTTTCAAAGCCAGGATTATTCCGGCGATACCTGGAGTGTGGAGATAAGGCCCATCGTGGATAAGCAGTGGAATAAATTTTATCTTGCTTTTAATCCCACTTTTGGTGTTGGCTTAAAGGGAAGCAGTGATCATACACCAACTTTTGAACCAAATATTAAAACCTCGTACAGCTTTAATAAAGTAGCACTGGGGGTTGAATATTATGGTAGTGTTGGTCAGCTTAACCAGGTACCTTCCATCAATCAGCAAAGCCATGCCTTGTTTGCTGTGGCCGATTTAAGTATTGACCCACGCTGGGAAATAAATGTTGGGCCGGGTTGGGGATTGACTAAAGCTACTGATGGTTTTGTTTTTAAATTGTTAGTGGGCAGGCGTATTACGTGGAAAAAAGCGACCACTAAATAAAACAACTATTATACTTTTAATTTCGGAGCCTTATAAAATCCGTTCTTGAAAATGTGCCCGGTTGGGCGTGATCCCCTTCTTTGAATTTAAAATTAACAAAGTTGATGTCTTTTAATTCGGTAAGGTTATAAGTAGCTTCCGCCAGGTAGGCTTCTGAGCCAGTAGTACCCATTTGCCTGGTTAGATAATTGCTATTGGGAATTCTGACAAATATGGTATCGTTAGCAATTTTTGCAAGCCTGAGTTGTACCTGCGGATATTCATTATTGAGCAAGGCAATAATATTTGCCGCAGTTAATGAATCAGCAGATGCCGGTCTTATTTTGATCATCACCAGTCCTCCCGGCCCTAAATCTGCAGCCCAGAAATAATGGGTATCGGTTATTACTTTTGCTGAATCATTTTTTATAATAGTTGTTGCCGTGTCTTTAACCACAGCTTTTGTTTCCTGTTTTTTTGTGTTGCAGCTAAATAACAAGGCTACTACGCTTATCAAAGCAATATATTTTTTCATTGCTCTTTTTAATTTATTTCTACCACAGCAATCATACCTGTTCATTTATAAAATTACAACATCCTGCTCCCCTGCACATGATCCTTATCAGCAATGGTTCTGATTTAAAATGTTATTACCGATTTGGTGACAACCATCACCGGGTTAAAGAGTTTATATCATTGTTTGCCTGCAGGTTGTCTTTTAGATTTGGCGCAGTAAATAGATTTTCAGTATTGATGCTGCAAGAATAGAAACCGATGGTACGGGTGAGACAAAGCCGGTTGCCCCAATGATAACGGCACCAATAAAGCATTGAACCCAAGAGTGGAATTTGTTAAATTATAAAACTAACGATTATGGATAAGTTAGATTCCCCGGAGGCTAAGGTAAAAGGAAGATTTAATTCATTTCCTGTCATCGCCGTGGTACTACTGGCGATCGTATTGGTGTTGCTGGTATACCGGTTTAAAGGTGAAAAACGTTTTGCAGTAGTGCAACTGTATGGCAATGGTGTGGCATTAAACCTGTCGAAGAATTATAACCTTACCGGTTTTTCATCGGGCAACAAAACCAGGGGAACTATGCTTGCAGAACAAGGCGATGTGCTGGGTATCAATAATACGTTTATCCATTTTAAAAATATCAGCAAAGATTCCATGCATGTAACCGATGATGGTGATTCGCTTGTTTTAATAAATGGGAAAATAAACAGCATCGTAATATCAGGTAATGAAAACCTGTTGCCCTGGTTTCGGAGCATGAAGGCAGCAACCATCAGCGATTTACAGAGCATTCGTTTTAGCGATACCATTCCCGGCAGCTACATTTCTTTTTTAAAGGAAATTGCCCGGATAAAACCCAATACAGCGCTGGTGTTTGAAGCAGCTGATTCGCTGAACGTGCTGGATGATTATATAAAAAAGGCTGATTTTTTTTATCCGCAGTTTGTAAATGCAGCCATTACTCAACAGCAGTTCTCACAACTGGCTCGCTGGAAAACTGTTGAATGCTTTTACCTGGATATTATGGATTCCGCTGTAACAATACCACTCCCTGCAATGCCCGCATTAAAGCAATGTATAATTTTCGGTGATGATCTTAAAAGTATCACTGCTTCATTTTTCAACAATAATCCTCAACTGGAGAAACTAATCCTGGTCAAAAGCCTGGATAATTATGCATTACTGCAGCCGCTCAATCAATTACAGGAGATCTCACTTAATAACACCAATAAGAAAGCAGATATTGCGGTATTAAAAAAATCATTCAGCAACTTATCTGTACTTATCCTGGCCGGCGATTATAAAAATATTGATTCCTTAACGGATTTAAAAAAATTGCGCTGGCTCGGGCTTCCTGCAAATACAACGCAACGTCAATTCAATACCATTGCAGCACAAGCAAAAGAGCTGGAAGTGCTGGAATTGCAGGGAAATGATGCTATTACAAGTTTAACCGCACTGCAGCAATTACATAACTTGAGGGGATTAATAATTACTGATACAATTATCGATAAACAATTGCTTTACTCACTCAAAGAATTGAGATACCTCTCTGTTCCCAATAAAGATAAAACAGACAGTATTTATATGCTGGCATTACAAAAGGTTTTACCCGGTTGCATTGTTGTACCTAACAGTGGCGCCTGCCTGGGTTCTGGATGGTTGTTGCTGCTGATTCCATTAGCGCTCATCTTTTTTCTACTTCTTAATCATCGTTCGAAAAAAAATAAAACCAATGCTGCAAGCTGAACAATACCTGTTACCCTGGGTTGCTACAAAAAAATTAATGGCCGATGCATTACTGTGCACTATAGCCCTGGCTTTGTTTGCATTTTTCATTAACTATTCATTTCCACTGAAAGTTGTTGCTTTAATCGCAATTATATCAGCAGCATTTTTAGTTAGTCGTAATCTAAAAAAACTTGCTGCACCTTCATTTAAATATTTTTTTTCGTGGCAACTGATCGTCTATTGTGTCATCGGGTTGCAAATGGGCTTAGCTGGTGCCATGTATTACCGGGGAAGTTTTGGTATGCCTGTACTACCCGCTACAATAAAAAAATTTGCATTTGTTGCAGTGTGTATCGGCATAACCGAAGAGCTGGTGTTTCGTGGCTTTATACAAGGTATGGTAAGTAAGGTTCACCCCGGTTTTGCCATAGTATTTGCAGCATTTGCACACGCCACTTATAAAGCTGGTTTGTTTATTTCGCCTGCTGCAAATTATCATTATTCTATAACGTTATTTTATACCTGGTCATGGGGCGCATTTATTTTAATGGGCACTTTAAGATACTATTCAAAAAGCATTATGCCGGCAATTATTGTACATGCTTTATTTGACCTGCTGGTTTATGCAGAAAATATAAATGCACCATGGTGGGTTTGGTGATTTTTTTTAAAATAAAAATTACTCTATAATTATTTTCTTCAGGTAATACATATCCGGGTCCACCTGCGGCATAATATCACTGCTGATGATGATGGGCTTTTTTGAAAGCGTTAGTTTTTGCACGCCTTTTTCTGTTACAATATCCATGGGTAATGACATATCAATATTGTCAACAGATATCTTGTATTTATTTTGTCGTTGTGCAATGATATGCACTTCTAATTTTTGGGTGGTACGCAGGTACATATCAAACAGCGGTTTTAAATTGATGGCCGAAGCCTTGCTGAATAATTGTTCCACATCATCTGTAGTTACTAAATTGTCGTACGTGTATTGCGGATCAGAAGATAATTTTTTCAGCGTTGGAAAAAATATATCATCGCCAATAACATACCGCAGTGTATGCATAAAGAAAGCTCCTTTGCTGTAAATATCGCCAATGTAAGCTGTCACTTCATCAAGGTCTTTACCCTGTACAACAGGTTTTTGGTTGGCTATACCAAAAGCGGATTGCTTAAAGCGATTAATGTAAGCCTGCTCACCTCCCATTTCTCTTGTATACAAAGCATCACCATAACTGCAGATGCCTTCCTGTATCCAGTAGTCGGCCCAATCTCTAACCGTAACTTTATTGCCAAACCATTCGTGCCCGAATTCGTGGTTCATCAACCAGTCGTTGTCGGTGCCGCCAATAGCCTCATACCTGAATTTGTTACCGTAAGCATTCATGGTTTGGTGTTCCATTCCTAAATGCGGTGTTTCCACAATGCCTATTTTTTCTTTTATCCAGGGATATTCACCAAAATATTTTTCCCTCACTTTGGCAATCTGTTCCAGTATCTCTAAATGATGTGCGGCTTTGGCTTCATCTGCTTTCAATACATAAAATTGCATGGGTACTTTGTTACCATTAACGGTGGTATAGGTTTTGGTTACCACCGCATAATCGCCTATATTAAAAACAAGGCTATAATTATTGGTGGTGTAATTTGTTTTCCAGAAATAAGTATCTGTTTTTTTTTGGTGCGATACTTTTTGCAACAAGCCCGGCGCTGCCACCACTAAACCTTTGGGTACAGTAATGTTCATGTCTGCACCCTCGTTAGGTTCATCACTGGGATGATTTTTACAAGGGAAGAAAATTTGTCCGCCTGCAGCTTCTGCTGTAACCGCTACCCACGGATGGCCTAGGGTATCTTTTGTCCACGTAAAACCATCTTCCCAAGGCGGCCTGGTGGCAACATGTGGTTTACCGGCGTATTGAACTTTTACCGATGTTTTACCAGCTGCAACAGGCGCAGCAGGTGTGATTGTGATGAGTGCATTAGTATGTGTAAAGGGTGCTTCTTTGCCATTCACCCAAATTTTTTCCACCTTCATATCGTTGAGCAGGTCAAATAATAATACCGGTGTTGATTGAGAGAGTATAAAATCTATTATGGTATTTCCGCTGATGCTTTTTTGATCGATATCAACCGCCAGGTTAATGGTATAGTGCCGTATATCCATAATAGCTTGTTCCGGTTTTAGTTTACCGCCAGATGTAAGTTCCTGCGCATTGCTTTTACCAATAATGATAAGGCATAAAAAAATTATTGCTGTTCTCATAAAAAAGGTTTCTTAAATGTAAGTATTTATTTCCAGTGCTGCTATTCTTTGAGTTGTTGCAAATAAAAATAGGCTGTCTCGTAAATCCGAGACAGCCTATTTTTATTTGGGCTGGAAGCTGGAGCTTCCAGGTACATTTATTTTTTAGGTTCCAGTAATTTAAAGAACTGATCGAGCTGTGGCAGAATAACAATTCTTGTTCTCCTGTTGATGGCCCTGTTTTCTGCAGTGCTGTTATCCAGTACAGGGTTGTATTCGCTTCTTCCTGCAGCAGCCATTTTTGCGGGGTCAAGTCCATATTGGTTTTGCAATATCCTCACCACTTCCGTTGCTCTTTTTACACTAAGGTCCCAGTTATCCTTCAGTACACCACTGGAGAAAGGAACATTATCGGTATGCCCTTCCACCATAAATTCTATACCCGGTTGATTTTTTAATACTGCAGCAACTTTGCCCAATACTTGTTTAGCCTGTGCCGTTACTTCATACTTACCACTCTTGAATAGTAATTTATCGGAGATATCAATATACACCACGCCTTTTTCTACTTTGATATTGATATCCTTATCGTCCATATTACCAATAGCACCTTTAAGATTCATTACCAAAGCAAGGTTCAATGAATCTTTCCTGGCGAGTGAAGCCTGCAGGTCCTGTATGTATATATCTTTAGAACCAATATTATCCAAAGACTTTTTTATGTTTTCTGCCTGCGCAGATGAAACAACAGATAAATCCTGCAATTGCTTTAATACCGTAGTATTGTTTTCTTTTAAATAATCGATCTGTTTGTTCAGGTCAGCAACACGTTTGTTCAGGTTGTCTTTATCAGATTCCAATCCTGCTTTCTGACGCAACAGTTCAGTCTTAGCATCAATACAAGTGCTGTCATCAGTTTGCAACTGGCTGATCCTTGCTTCATATTCAGCTTTTGATTTTTTAAATTTTTTTGAACTGACACAGGAAAAAAGTAATAACGCCGATGCTGTAAATGCCATGAGATATTTCGTCATAATACAAGGTTTAAAAGTGAGAAATTATTTACTACCAACTATAAAATTAGCCTATAACGTTATTAATAAAAACTGGTATTTTGTTAAACATAATGTTTACAATAGGTTATGTTAGTCAACAAAATACAGTGCTATTATCATGCCATTTTTGCAGTGTATTTTTCCCGGCATCATTTTTACGCATACTGGTTGTAATTATTTTTTCACTAAAAACAAAAAACATGCACTACAATCAGTCATGCGCCGCAAAAGGCAACGCTTACGGAAATTCCGCCAGGGCGGGATTCATCCGATCTATGCAAAGGGCGTCAGTAAACATTTTTAAAACTGAAAACAGTTATGAAGTACTGGTATTTGCGCCCGGCAGAATTAAAGAACATTTTCATTTGGATGTCAATGGAAATGAACTCACGGTTTCCTACACCCCGCCGGAAGGCTTTCCCCGTCCTGAATGGATATTGAGGGAATACAGCCGCGGCGGATTTACAAGAACCTTTACCTTAAATGAAAGCATCGACACGGCCAACATCTCGGCAAAATACGTGGATGGTGTTTTACAGGTAAGCCTTCCCGTTATTGAAGGTAAGGAAGGTTTGAAAAAGGAAATTGTGATCAACTAAGCTGATGACAAAGTAAACGGGCTCCGTGGGGGGCCCGTTTTTATTTTGTAACACTTTTTCACTTGCTCAGCTATTTCCGGCTGTTCCTCGTCCTCGTCTCTGACGAGGATGCCGTGGTTGTAAGTCTACGACTTACAACTTTGAGACAAAGTCTCAAAACCAAAACATCCTCGTCAGAGACGAGGACGAGCGCATTAGCAGTCCGGAAGTAATTTCTCCAGGGGCCCGTTTTATTTTTTAACCCTTTTTCACTTGCTCAGATATTTCCGATTTATCAAGCCAGGTGCAGTTCTTTTTAGATGTCATATGACACTAACTGCGGAAATAATCAGAGCGGGGTAAGTGCGGAAATGATCAGGGCAATTATATTATTGATCTTTTTCCGGCGCCAGTACCAATTGTGCATGCAGTTTGGTTAGTGTTTCCATCGCATCGGTGCATAAGCCCGGATGTACTTTAGAAGTTTGTACAATCGTACTTCTTGTTGCAGTAAGCCAGCGAAAGCGTGAAGCCAGGTCTAATTTTGCAATTTCACCTGCACTGGTATCGCCGTTGCTTATTTTTTCAAACACACAAAGATGTTCGTATAAAGACTTCAAATCTAAATAACCGGCAAAGGCCCGCAATCTTTCTTCATCCACTGTAAACTTCGTTTGCAAAAACTGTAAGGATTTGCAATAGAGTATCACGCCCACATTCAGGAACTCTTCCCGCTCTACCCGTGGTACAATGCGAATAACGGCGTATTCAAATAAGTGCTGTTCTTGCATGTTGTGCTTCTTTTACAAAAATAGAAGATGATTGAATCCTGTTCATTAAAAACTGTTCATAAATATGCCGCATTTGTTCGGCTGTTGCATCAAAGGTATTTTCTGTCAGCCATTCATTTGGAATTAATGCAACAATGGCATGAATTTTTTCGCCTGTAAGTATCACACGAAAAGAGCTATCCACCTCTTCCAGTTCACTTGCTAATGGTAACAGCACATGATCTTTTATCTGCACAAAGGGTCGCTTCGCCTGCTCCTGCCAATTACCCCCCGAATGATGAAAGTATAATGCGGCGCCATGATCTATCAGCCACAATTCTTTCTTCCACATCAGCATGTTGGTATTTTTTGGCGTACGGTCTACATTGGTTAATAAAGCATCCATCCAAACAATTTGTGAAGCGGTTAATGCATCCGGTGTATTAATGGCTGCATCAAAACTAATAGCGCCGGCCAAATAATGCACGCCTAAATTTAATCCTTCGCTTTTACGAAGTAATTCCTGTATTTCTTCATCGGGTTCTGTTCTGCCAAAGGCGCTGTCTAAATTGGCAAACACAATTTCGGGTACTTTAAAACCTAATGCCCTTGCTATTTCACCACCAATCAAATCTGCAATCAATGCTTTTACACCCTGCCCTGCTCCACGAAATTTCAGCACGTATAAAAAGCTATCATCTGCTTCGGCAATGGCCGGCAACGAACCGCCTTCACGTAAGGGCATTACATAGCGGGTTACGTTTACGGTTCTTAAGTCGTGTTGCTGATGGTTCATGTAGTTATGCAGAATATTTTTTTAGATACCGAAGGTAGAAAGAAAGTGGTAACTATTGTAAGTACTGTTGCTTTATATAAAACAGGCTACTTAAATTAAATAAGCCAGCCTGTTTTAATAATCATTGATACGGTGCTTGCCGGTAAGAGAAAATTATTTACTACTTTTAAAAAAATATTTTATGGCAGCTATTACACTCACAATAAAAGATGAAACCGCAGGGGGTAAAACTATTAATGAAGTGGCAGTTTCTTTTGCCAGTGAATTAACTACGGTTAAAGAAATAATCAAAGCCAGGGTAACTGCAGAAGTGGAACTGTATAATAATAAAATGCCCGAATATTTTAAAGGGCTGGTGGAGCCGGGTGATGCTGAAAAAACATTGAACGGTTATAAGTTAAAAGAAAAAAGAAAAGTGGATGCCGAAAAGCAATGTCTTGTTGCGCTGGATGCATTTTTAAAAAATGGTTTTTTTATTTTAATAGATAATATACAATCAGAATCTTTAGAACAAATGGTGGTGATCAACAGCAGCACCAATATCAGTTTTATAAAATTAACTCCGCTGGTAGGCGGCTAATTATTGTACGCTATGGGAATTTTTAGCTTTATTAAATCTGCACTGAATAATAACGATAATGAAAAAACAAGTGGCAGTCAAGTTGCTACTACCGTTCCTTATGACATTATTATTGATGCAGGCTATGATGAAATGAAGGCCAAAGGCGATCGTTACTGGTGGAGCGTTAAGGCAAGTGAACTGCAATCATTTGCTGACAGGGTTTTAACATTAACCGACAAACAAAAAGCAGATTTTATTACACAGTCGCCCCGTAAAATTAACTCCTATCTTAAAGGCAAAACCAGTTATAGCTCCGACGACAAAGCGTATAAAATGTTCAACGTTGCAAATGCATTTTTACAGCACCTGCTTAAAACAAAACTGGTATTGGATGATGACGATATTGAAGCTATTGTCACCGCCTTTTCATCCTATTCGATGTACGATCATAATACACATATTCTTTACTGGCCAACAAATATGCTGGTTAATCAAATAGAAAAGCAGGTTAAAGAACGGGAAGTGTCTGTTAAATTGAAAGAAGTATTGCAGCGTCTCCATACCCGGGTAAATGAGCAGGCGCCTGTACATATGGTGAAAGACCAGGCCAAAGTGACCGCAAAAATTGATGCCCTACTTTTCAATAGCAATGAAGAAAATACAGGCGTAAAACCTACTTTTTTTCCGGGTGATGATGAGTTTGGCAGGTATGCAAATGACACAATAAAGGCACTGAATGATACTGATCAGCAAAACTGGTTTAAGCTGATGTTACATGCACAAAAAGCTTCGGGTGGCAAGCCTTCTAAAAAATATATTGATGCCGTAAAATTATTGTTTAAAGAATTTGGTGCCGATAAATTTAAGCAGCAGGTAAACGAATGGTTTTTATTTATCACTGCCATGAAAGAAAAAATAGAAGAACATCAATCGCAATACGGTGGCAACAATTATACTTACACTACTTCTGAATTTATTTGTTCTCCCAATATTGATATCATTAAAGGGTTTATCTGGAGCTGTGTTCATTTTCATGATAAAACTACTTTATTCAATATTGCACAACTTGCAGACAGGGCTTACCGTAAAATTCCGGGCAAAGGGCCTGCAGCTGCTTCCATTGGCAATGCCTGTTTATACGTGCTGGCCAATTCCAAAGGATTAGATGGGGTGGGGCAATTGTCCCGGTTGAAATTGCGGATCAAACAAAGCAGCACACAAAATATCATTGAAAAATATTTGCAGGAAGCTGCTGCGGAACAAGGTGTTTCCATTCATGAAATTGAGGATATGGCTGTTGATGATTATGGACTGGAGGCCGCAAAAAGGGAGTACGATTTTGATGGATATAAAGCGATACTCGAAATAACCGGTGTTGGTAAAACCACGCTCAACTGGTTTAAGCCCGACGGCAGTCCGCAAAAAGCTGTGCCTGCTGCCGTAAAAGAAAAGTATGCCGCCAAATTAAAAAAAATAAAAGAAACAGAAAAGCAGGTATCACTTACCGTTAGTGCACAACGTGACCGGCTGGACAGGATGTTTAAATCTAACCGGTCCCTTCCTGGTTTAAAGTTCAACGAATTTTATTTTTCGCATGGCTTGATGTGTTACCTGGCCCATAAAATTATCTGGACGGTTGAAAAAAATGGTACAAAAGAATCCGTTTTTTTCCTGGATGGAAAATGGTGTAACAACAAGAATGAAGCAATTGAAATGGTTATTGATGAAAGTGTATCATTTTCTTTATGGCACCCTGTTTTTGCGTCAGTAGAAGAAATAAAAACCTGGCGTGAGTTTATGATGCAGCATAAAATTGTGCAACCGCTTAAGCAGGCATTCAGGGAAGTATATCTTTTAACGGATGCTGAAATAAATACTGTAACCTACAGTAACCGTATGGCCGCCCATATTTTAAAGCAACACCAGTTTAATTCCCTTGCCAAAATAAGGGGATGGAAATACTCTTTAATGGGAGCTTTTGACAATGGTGGTTACAACCAGTTTGCTTCCTCCGATTTAAAAGAATATGGATTAAGGGCAGAGTTTTGGATAAATGAAATAAATGCCGATAATGCATATAATGATACGGGTATCTGGAATTATATTGCAACAGACCAGGTAAGGTTTACTGATATTGCAACCAGCACTGTAAAGCAGCTGATTGAAATACCTGCGATTGTATTATCTGAAGTAATGAGGGATGTTGACCTGTTTGTTGGTGTAGCCAGCGTAGGTAATGATCCCAACTGGCGTGATGGTGGCGGCTTAACCGGCTATAACGATTACTGGCAATCCTATTCATTTGGTGATTTAAATGAAGTGGCAAAAACACGTAAGGGTATTCTTGAAAATTTGATACCAAGATTAAAGATTGGTAAAGTTGCTGAATTAAAAGATAAGTTCCTGGTAGTTAAAGGTAAACTGCGTACCTATAAAATTCATATTGGCAGTACCAATATTTTGATGGAGCCTAACGACCAGTATCTATGCATTGTACCCGACAGAAGTAAAAAAGATACTCCCGAAAATATATTCCTTCCATTTGAAGGCGATAACGGCCTTTCGGTAATATTAAGTAAAGCCATGCTGCTGGCAGAAGATGATAAAATAACTGATACTACCATTACCAGCCAGATAAACAGGAAGTGATAAATACTGCACGATATTTATCACAAATGGTAACCCCCGCAATAGGGTTATAAGGTCAGGGAAATTGAGTTCAAATACTATCGTAAAAGCATACACGAAATATTATTCCTCATCGTCATCCACATCCGTATAAATCTCATACCCTGTTCCGGCTTTCCATTCTTCTTTAGGCACTTCTTTACCACCGATCAAATCTGCCACTAATGCTGTCCATCCTGTTTGATGGCTGGCGCCTAAGCCGCTGCCGGTATCACCATGAAAATATTCATAGAACAATACCAGGTCTTCATTGCCGGGCTTGCTGTAAAACCAGTTGTACTCGCCATACAATTTTCGTTTGCCTTTTTCATCTTTAGCAAAAAGGCTCACCACTCTTTTGGTCAACAACTCCGATACTTCCACCAGGTTCATCATATTACCTGAGCCAACAGGACATTCCACCTGTAAATGATCACCATAAAATTCTCCATACTTTCTTATAGCACGGATGATCAAATAATTGATGGGCATCCACACCGGGCCACGCCAGTTACTGTTGCCACCAAAAAGATTGCTGGTACTATCTCCAGGATCGTATTGTATCGTGTAGTTAACGCCATCAACAGTTACCGAATAAGGATTGGCTTCATGGTATTTTGATAACGCTCTTATACCACCGTCAGACAAAAACTCTTCTTCATGCAATAATCTTTGCAATAAAAAAATAAGGCGGTCTTTTTTTACTAAGGAGATCAGTACTTCTTCCCCATCACCACGTTCTTCGTTGGGCCAAAAGCGGGCATTTTTTATACGGTAGTTTTCAAACCAATCAATACGTTTTGTAAAGTCTGGCACTTTATCAAACAGTTCCTTGCTAATGGTGCTTACTGCAAACAAACTTGTCAACCCAACAATGCTTTGTATTTTTAATGGTAACGGATCAGCGCCGGTAACCACTAACGTATCGTAGAAAAATTTGTCTTCGTCATTCCACATCGTATGACTGTTCAATGCTTCAGCTATCAATACAAAGTGTTCAAAAAATTTGGTGGCCGAATCTTCAAATGCAATATCGTGGCGGGAAATCTCCAATGCCATATCCATCATGTTCAGTGCATACATGCCCATCCAGCTGGTACCATCGGCCTGCTCCAGTTGCATACCTTCGGTAAAATGATGGCTGCGGTTGAATACACCGATATTATCTAACCCTAAAAACCCACCTTCAAAAATGTTGTTGCCGCTTTTATCTTTACGGTTTATCCACCAGGTAAAATTGATGAGCAGTTTTTGAAATACCCGTTTTAAAAAAAGCACGTCACCCTCACCGTAAGTTTCTTTTTCAATACGGTAAATTTCCATTGCGGCCCATGCCTGCACCGGCGGATTCACATCGCTGAAATTCCATTCGTATGCCGGCAACTGCCCGTCGGGTTTCATATACCATTCCCTCATGATCAGCTGCAACTGGTGTTTGGCAAAAACCACATCCACCATAGCTAGTGATATGCAGTGAAAAGCAAGGTCCCATGCAGCATACCAGGGATATTCCCATTTATCGGGCATAGCAATGATGTCCTGGTTTTTAAGGTGCTTCCAGTCGTTGTTCCTGCCGTTTTGTTTACCGGGATTTACGGGTGTTATACCATCGCTGGTGGTAAGCCAGCGCTCCACATCAAAATGATAAAATTGTTTGCTCCACAGTAAACCTGCCAAAGCTTTTCGTTGTATGTTTTTCAGGTCTGCAGGAATAGCATTAGGCAGGATAGCATTATAAAAATCATCAGCCTCTTCTTTTCTTACTGTAAAAATTTTTTCAAAGCCCAAAGAAAATGGTTTATCATCTGCCCTGTTGGTAAGCCTGCAATAAATTGTTTTTGTTTCTCCTGCTTTTATATTCATTTCATAAACAGGAGAAAATTTGGTTCCTTCTTTTTTATTGCGCAGTTTGGTTTTGTTGGTGCCGCTGATGACAGCATCATGAAAAGCATCTTTAGTAAACGGCGTTTCATTAGGTGTGCCGTTTACTTTATTCATATTGGTTTCATTTTCGGTAAACAACCTGTCGTCTGGTGTTTGAAAATAAAAATAATAATTACCTAACCGGGGGTGGCTTGCACTTACAGCATTTTTATCTGCATAACTTATGGATGGTTTTTTTTCGTCGGGTGTAAAAGCCCATTTGTTGTAAAACCATAGTGTAGGCAGTAACGTTACTGGTGCCGCAACAGTATTGCGGTTGGTAATGGCAATTTTAATATAGATGTCGGTTGGGTTTTGTTTGGCGTAGGTGATCTTTACGTCAAAGTATTCGTCGTTTTTAAAAATGCCTGTATCCAGTATTTCATATTCTGGTTCCAGTTTGCTTCTGTGCTTATTGGTATTAACAAGGTCGGCATAAGGAAATTCGTTTTGCGGATACTTGTACAAATACTCCATATAATAATGCGTGGGAATATTATCCTGGTAATAGTACAATTCTTTTACATCTTCGCCATGGTTACCATCGTAATTACCTACGCCAAATAAGCGTTCTTTCAAAATTTTATCTTTCCCATTCCATAATGTAATGGCAAAACAAAGGTTTTGAAAATAGTCTGATATGCCTGCTATACCGTCTTCGCCCCAACGGTAAGCCCTGTAGTGTGACTGATCAAATGGAAGGTAGCCCCATGCATCATTGTAAGGGCCATAGTCTTCACGTACTGTGCCCCATTGCCGTTCACTCAGGTAGGGGCCCCACTGCTCCAGGGGTACTGGTTTTGTATTATTTACTTTTAATCGCTGGTGTTCTGCTGTCATCTTAATTATTTAATAAAACAATTGTTACCATACACTCATAAATGCCGGGTAACATTTTTTCATGACAAGCAATCGTTAAAAAAAACAACTATAAAAGTAAACAATTTAAAAGAGTTATGAGCCAGCGTTGCAAAAATAAGGCCGCAATCGTTTGCTTTGGCGTGAGTGGTGAGTCGTCAGTCGTGAGTAGGGCGCTATAGTTGGAGAGCTCCCCTCTCACGTTTCACCACTCACGTCTGACGATTGACGTCTCACGTCTCACGACGTCATTTCACCCTTCCCTGTTCTTCATCTGAAGCAGTACCCCGATTTCGTTTAGCCCTTAATTTATTATTACCAAAATTATATGTATAAGTAAGTTTATAAGTGCGGAAAATAAAAACAAGGTGAACAGTTGCATAAATATTTTCAGATGGAATATCAGTAACTGCATCCACCTTACCGCCATTAAATATATTATTGACCGCCAACCTCAGCTTACTTTTATTATCAGCAAATTTTTTCTGGGCGCCAAAATTTACCAGCCCTCTTGCTTTTACTACTGCTGCACCAAACAAACCTTTAGACTGGTAAAAGCCAGAAAGTTCCAAACCGTAATTGTGCGGCAACGTAAAACTTTGTGAAGTATTAAAACTAAAATTTTTTTGCTCCACGCTAAAAGTACCCTTGCTATAAGTGGCATTCAGTTGTTGCCAGTTGCCTTGTAAATTATTCTGCATATTCCACCATTTTGTAATGGTAAAAGGCAAAGACAGGCTGATATTAATTGTTTTGATATTGTCTAAATTTTCAGCTGCATATATTTGTTTATTGTCTGTTGATATTTTGGGTTGAAATCCTGCTATAGATTCATCTTCTTTAGTATATGAAATAGAAAAAACGAAGTTTTTAAAAATATAATCTCCTTTAATGATGTTAGAAAAAGCCGGTTGTAAACCACTGTTGCCAGAAAAGAAAGTATAGGGATCGATAAAAATTACAAAAGGCGCCATGTCTTTAAATGTTGGGCGGGTAATACGCCTGCTGTAAGAAAAGTTGATGGAATTATCATCATTGATCTTATGGCTTACAAACACACTGGGAAAAAGCCTGCCATACTTACGATCCACAATATTCTGTTGTTTAGCGCTGCCCAAATTAGAAGTGGTGTATTCATATCTTACTCCAAGTTTTAGATTTGTTTTAGCAGATGCAGTTATATTAAAGGCGGTATAAGCCGCAGCAATATTTTCTTTTAAATTATACTTTGCTGTAAGTGCAGGATCCTGTACCCAATTGGTTTGCTGCAATGTTTCCACCGCTACATCATTGGTAAATTTTGAAGATGCCAACTTAATACCGGCTTCCATATTTACTTTTTTGCCCAGTTTTTTGGTGTAATCCATTTTACCCACCCAAATGGTGAAGGGTGTAAGTTTACTACTCCTGGTTAATTCCGTATTCAACGGCGTTCCGTTACCAGCATAATATTTATTCGTATAATCGTTTGGGTTATTATCCTTATAATACAGGTAATCTATATCGGCTGTAATGTTTTCTCCTTCTTTAATACTGTGAGAGAAATTAATATTACTCATAAAATGTTTCCATTGGTTTAATTCTGTATTTACAATTGAAACTGTGGTATCCAGCACTTTATTTTTTATAATAGAGAGGTTGTTTTCAGCAGTCATAGTCCATTTGCTGTTGTACCCGCCAATGATAGCTCCAATGATTGTTTTAGGGCCCACCTGTATATCTATTCCGGTGTGCGCAATTTGCTCGCCGGTTTTAGTATGCCGGTTGGTTATGGAAACGTTTTCTGTTGTTATACCCTGGTTAGTTAAACGATGGTAAAAATCCCAGTCCTGTTCCGGGTTTTCCCACGTAAATGAATAGTCTCCAAAAAAATTAACTTTCTTATTACGGTAATTGAAATTAACAGCACCCGCTGGTGAGTATCCATTGCCATAACCCATCGTTAAAGAATAAGACCCATTGAGTCCTTTATTGGGATTAGCCAGTAACACAATATTGATAAACCCTGCATTACCTTCCGCATCAAAATTTGCAGGCGGTGTGGTGATCAGTTCTATACGGTCAATATTGGAGGCATTCATTCCGTTCAGCATCTGCACCACTGCATCCATGGGCATATGAGTCACCTTTCCATTTATCATTACCACCACGCCGTCTTTTCC
>Ga0068859_100001414_pt1 | contig 24341 bp, 22 predicted proteins | sample KBSSwiS22_FD_66585 | JGI IMG/M metagenome (GOLD analysis project Ga0068859, IMG submission 66585) | Switchgrass rhizosphere microbial communities from Kellogg Biological Station, Michigan, USA - KBS Switchgrass S2-2 | ecosystem: Host-associated > Plants > Roots > Rhizosphere > Soil ...
GTCTTTTCCGCGCGGCCGCTCACGACCGGGCCGAGATAGTTCTCGCGCTTCTCGGTCGGGCCGATGGTCATTCCGGCGACCTTCGCCTTCAACCGCTCCTCGAACTCCGCGACGAGGCTCGTATGCACGATCGCGCGCGAGCAGGCGGAGCACTTCTGCCCCTGGAACCCGAAGGCGCCCGCGTAGACGCCGTTCACCGCCGCCTCGAGGTCCGCCCCTTCGTCGACGATCGTGAAGTCCTTGCCCCCCATCTCGAGGATCGCGCGCTTGAGCCAGATCTGGCCCTTTTGCACCCGCGCGGCCTTCTCGTTGATCCCGATCCCGACCGGCATCGAGCCGGTGAAGGCCACGAAGCGCACCTGGGGATGCTCGACGAGAGCATCGCCCATGGCGCCGCCCGGCCCGCTCAGGAAGTGGAGCGCGCCCGCGGGCACGCCCGCCTCCTCGAAGATCTCGAAGATGGTCCAGGCGGTGAGCGGAGCGTCGCTGCTCGGCTTGAGGATCGCGGTGTTGCCCGTCACGAGCGCGGCCGCCGTCATGCCCATCGCGATCGCGCACGGGAAATTCCAGGGCGGGATGATCGCGCCCACGCCGAGCGGGAGATATTCGAACACGTTGCTTTCGCCCGGGTTCGGCGTGATCGGCTGGCGGTCCGAGTAGCGCAGCATCTCGCGCGCGTAGAACTCGAGGAAGTCGATCGCTTCCGCCGTGTCGCCATCCGCCTCGCCCCAGCTCTTCCCCACCTCGAGCACCATGATCGCGCTCATCTCGTGCCGGCGGCGGCGGAGGATGCCCGCGGCGCGCAGGATCACGTTCGCGCGTTCCTCGGGCGGGATCGCACTCCACGAGGCGAAGCCTCGCGCGGCCGACTCGACCGCCTGGTTCACATGCTCCGCGGTCGCCTTCGAGAAATTGCCGAGGCACTCGGACGGGTTCGCCGGGTTCGCGCTTTGAAAGTGGTCCGGGGTCGTGATCCTCTTACCGTCGATCACCAGCGGATAGGACTTCCCCAAACGAGCCCGCACCGTCTCGAGGCCGGCGCGCATGCCGGTCTCGTTCGCGGGCAGGGCGTAATCGAGCAGGGCGGTGCTCGTGTACTCCTGAAGCATCACTTCTCCTTGTCGGGGGTTGGTGGATTCGAGGATACTGCGGCCCTCATGATATCCGCTCTGCTCCTGGCTGTCATCCCGGGCATCCTGCTGCCCTGGATCCTCATTCCGCTCCGGAGCCAGTTCCTCTTCGCCCTCCTCCCCGTGATTCCGCTCGCCCTGATCTACGCGCGGTGGATCGCTTCGCGCCGCGCGGGGCTCGCGCTCGCGAGTGCCGGCCTCTGGGCGGTGGGACTCTCCCTCTCCACAGTCGCCGCCAGCGCCTTCTTCTCGGAGGCCTCGACCAAGGCGATCTGGCATGCCGGCGCTTACCGGGACGAGATGCTGGCCTGGATCGCATTCGGGCGCGGTCCCGAAGGCAACATCCACCTCTTCCTGCCCCGCGTGCTCGTCGAGTACGTCCTCGTGTTGGTGTTGAGCGCGGTCTCGGTCGGAGTGGGGGCGCTCGTCCTCGGCGGAGTCCTGCTCGGCTACATGAACGGATACGTCGGGTGGGTGGTGTCGCACGCCGATCCCTCCGCGTCCCACTGGGTGGCGGGGGTGCTCGCGTGGCCCCCGTGGGCGATCTGCCGCGTGGGCTCGTTCATCCTCGCCGGGACGGCCGGCGCGCTCTGGGGCTTTCCCAGGCTCTATCGCAAGGACACGCCGCGCACGCCGGTGCTGCGGATGCTGATCTTCTCGCTGGTCCTGCTGGGACTCGACATTGGATTGAAGTGGTGGCTGGCGCCGATCTGGAGGGAGCTGCTCCGCGCGCTCCTCGGCGCGAGCGCGGGAATCGAAGCGGGCGGGAGCGGCTGATCGCCGCCCCCGCCGCCTCGGTCGACTACTTCATGATGGTCACGCTGCCCGTGTCGAGCGTGCTCGCCGCTTCCACCCGCAGGTAGTACCGCCCCGACGAGAGCGACGTGCCGTCGTCACGGCGGCCGTCGAACCGGATCTCGTGGTCACCCGCCGAGCGCGACGCGTCGTCGACGAGCGTGCGCACGAGCCGGCCGGTCACGTCGTACACCCGCACGCGAAGCCGTCCATCCTGCGGCATGTGGATGCTCAGCACCGCTTCCGGATTGAGCGGATTCGGGCCCACGCGCCGGAGAGCGCGCGCCCGCTCGGGCACGACGTTCGACGAGACCATCGCCGTCACCCTGCGGCCGTCGTCCAAGCTCGCCGTGAGCGTGAGCGGCGCCGTGCCCGCATCGACTAAGGCGAGCAGACTGCGTAGATCGTCCTTGCTGAATTCCATGCGCAGCTCCATCACGCCGTTACGGTCCTGGTCCGAGCCGAGGACGAAGCGGTCCGGAAGCGGCTGAATCAGGGCCACGGTGCCGGAGCCCGGCTCCGACGCGAGCTGAATCGACGCGAGCACGACCGAGCCGATGGCGAACGACCCATCGATCGCCTCGAGATAGAACCGCTCGCGCGGCTTTCCGATGTCGAGACGGATGGGATCGCTGTCGGTCCACGCGCGCGCGATGGGACCGGCCACGATCGGCATCACCGTCACCGCGACCGCGACGTCCACCGTCGTCGCCGGGTAGGCGCTGTCAGCGGCGCGAAGCGTGACCGTGTAGGAGCCCGATGCGTCACCCGACGCGGTCACCTGAAGCTGGCCGCCGCTCAGCGACGTCTGGAGCGCGGAGCCGCCGCTGGAGCCCGCCACGGAGAGACTCGGCGCGGCAGCGCCGCACGCCTCGTCCGGATCGCTCGCGGACACCGACAGCGTGCCGGACGAACCCGCCGACACCGTGAGGGCGTATCCGCCCGCCGGCGCGTTCCACGCCGGAGCGCGGTTCTTGTCGGTCACGACGATCGTGAACGATTCACCGTCGTCCATCGCGCCGTCGCTCACCGACACGGACGCCGGGTAGCTCCCCGCGTCGCAGTAGCCGGGCGCGAGCTCGAGACGCGCGCTCGAGGCACCGGGCGCGCTCGAGGTCACCACGCCATCCGCGAAGCCCGGAAGCGAGAAGGTCCAGTTCAGAAGGTCCCCGTCCGGATCGGTCGCGGAGAGCGAAACCGAAGCCGGGGAGGACTCCTGGACGGTCGGTGAACCGATGGCCGCGAGCACCGGCGGCTGCTGCGACGCCGACGTCACCACGGTGATGTGGAACGTCTCCGACGCGTCGAGAGAGCCGTCGGAGAGGGTGACGGTCATCGTGTAGATGCCCAGCGGGGTGGCGGCCACGGGCTCGAACGAGAGCGCGCCATTGCCGTCGCCGAAGTCGTAGAGCGTGCCGAACGCCGGTAACCCGGAGACCGAGTACGTGAGGGCGTCACCGTTGGGATCGTATCCGGTGAGCGACACGATGAGCTGCGTGCCGCGCTCCACCGTGCGATCGCCGATCGCGAAGAGAACCGGAGCATCGTTGCCCACCACGACGCCGATGGCGACCGATTTCGTGTCCGTGCCGCCAAAACCGTCATCCGCCACGAAGGTCGCGCCGTAGCTCCCGGCGGTTCCCGTGCCGGGCGTCCACGAGAAGGTGCCGGTGCCGTTGTGATGGTCCGAGAACGTCGACCCACTCGGGCGCGACGTCGTGTAGAGGAGGATGGACTGCCCTTCCGGATCCACAGCGCTCACGTTGAACGTGAGGAGCTGACCCTCCTGGACGGTTTGCGATCCCGGGACCGTGAGGGTCGGCGGTGCTGCGAGCGCGATCGAAGCCGTGCCTGCGAGGCCGGTCAAGAGCGCGAGCGTGCCGAGCGTGATACGGAGCGAAACCGATACGCGGTTCATGGCTCTCCCCTTTCGGATGGACTCTGCAAATCCCCATCCGTGGGGCTGCCGTGTTTGACTGGCTAAAAAGCAAGCAGTAGGCCAGAGGGCACGGATCGTGCAGGTCGTGATGGCCGGGTCAGTTACACAACCACGTAGACAACCACTTCACCGGAGAGCGTTGCGTTCCGCGTTGCGTGCCGCATTGCGGAGCGCAACCGGCGCATGCCCTATGGACCGACACGAGAAGGGTATCGAGCGAGTCCCTGGCCGAGCGGACAAGCCGCTCCCGGAGTGGAACGGGAGCTACTTCGGCGACCCTCAGCGGCTGCCCAAGGTGGTCCAGAAGCTGATGGCGGGACGGCCCCTCACCGCGGAAGAGAAGGCCGAGCTCCTGTGGCGCTTCTACGAGATCGATCAGCGGGCTCGCATGCGGCAGCAGCGGACCCGGGCCGTGGTTCTGAGCGTCCTCGCCATCGGTGTCGTCGTCTATCTCGCGATGTACCAGCGGGTCTGGATCATGAATCAGGTCATGGCCTGGCTCAGTCCGCCCGCCTCGCCGCTCTAAGCGTTCCAGCCGAAACCGGCGGGCCCCTCGTACGGTATAATGGTTGGCCGATCGCAACCATTCACCCCCATCCCACGAGGGAACCGACGATGTCGTCACGCACCGCCAAGAACCGCACGGCAGCCGCCGCGGCGTCCAGGAAGTCCGGGCAGTCCACCTTTGGCGAGTGGGCGAAGGCGATCGTCTTCAGCGTGCTCTTCGTCGTGACGTTCCGCGGGGTGGTGGCGCAGGCCTACCAGATCCCGACCGGCTCCATGGAGAACACGCTCCTGGTCGGCGACTATCTCTTCATCAACAAGATGCTCTACGGCTCGGAGATCGACATCGGCATGGGCGGGCACCGGCTCTTCTACTACCGCTTCCCCGCTTTCCGTCATCCCGAGCAGGGCGACATCATCGTGTTCCGCTACCCGGAGAATCCGCGGCAGGACTTCATCAAGCGGTGCGTGGCGCTGTCGGGACAGACGGTGGAGATCCGAAACAAGGAGCTCTACGTCGACGGGGTCCGCCAAGTGGAGCCGTATGTCATCCACATCGATTCGCGCGTGTTACCCGCGGAGCTGAGCCATCGGGACAACTTCGGTCCCTTCAAGGTTCCAGCCGGCACCATCTTCATGATGGGCGACAACCGGGACAATAGCCACGACAGCCGATTCTGGGGGCCGCTGCCGGTCAATCTCATCAAGGGGAAGGCGGCCATCCGGTACTTCTCGTGGGACGGCGATCACCACGCCGTACGCCTGGGCCGGATGTTCCAGACGATCAGCTAGCCGGGGCGCGCCGCTTGGGCGCGCTAGCGAGGCTGGCGGTTCAAGACCACCTTCGCCCACACCGGGCGATGATCGCTCGCGCCCCGCGTCTCCTCGATCACGCCGGTTCCGTTCGCGCTCGGCACGTCGAGCCCGCGGAACAACAGGTGGTCGAGCGTCCAGAGGGACGCCGTGGGAGGAAGGTGCCGCGTGGGCCACGCGTAACCGCGCCGCTCCGCCACTTCCGGCACCGTCTCGCTGTTGAAATCCCCGCCGATGATCGCCTTCGGGAAGGAATCCGCGTCGGCGAGCACCGCCTCGAGCTGATGCCGCCGCGACTTCGGTCCATTGCCCATCCAGGTCGCGAGGTGAAGGCTGTAGACGCGGATCTCCTCATCCCTCACGCGGATCGTCGCCGCCACCGCGGCCCGTTGCGTCCGCCCCACTCGGGATCGATACGGGAGGATGATCTTGCGGTCGGCCTCGATCGGCCAGCGCGAGAGGATCGCGTTGCCGAAGTCCTGCCCCGTCGCGGGATGCCGGGTCGCCGGATAGTAGACCCACTGAAGCCGCAGCCCGGCCGCTAGCTTCGCCGTGCTGCGCGCGGTCATTTCTTGGAGCAGGACCACGTCCGGACCCTTGAGCGCGGGCTCGTGGCGGAAGAGATCCATCACGCGATCGATCTCGCGTCCAAACTCGACGTTGAAGCTGATCACACGGAGCGTGTCCGAAGTCGATGGTGCGGGACGGCCACCGGCAAAGCGAGGGCCCGAGGGATCGTTGTAGTTGTGGGCCGCGCAGCCCCCGACGGCTAGGGCGAGACCAGCGAGGCGGAGTCCGACGGGAAGGGACATGTACCAGCAAAACCCATGCATGCGGCGAGGGTTCCCGCATCGGCGGGGCCGCCTCGAAAGGCGTCCCCGCGTCAGCAGGCGAAGTGCGTCACGAACGAACAACCATTACTTCCTGATGACCTTCGACTTCACCATGTCCTCGGTGACCTTGTACGCGACCGAGTTCGCCACGTCCTGCGCGGTCTCGGGATTGAGGGTCTCCGTGACGCCGCTCCACACGAGCTTCTCGCTCGCGACATCGTAGACGTTGGTCTCCAGCTTCACGATCGTGTTCTCCTGATAGTAGCCAGGATCGTGCACCATCGCATAGGCGCTGTTGTAGTAGCCGTACATTCCGTAGTACGCGGGGGCCGGCGTGTAGTACGTCGAGCCCGGAACGTACGACGTCTCCTTGTCCACGGCGATGAGCCGCGTCACGGCGGCGAGGTTCGCGCCCGACTCCTTGACCACCTGCTTCAGCGTCGCCTCATCCGCGGCGTTGTTCGGCGGCAGGAACTTCGAGCCGACGAGCGGCGTGACCTTCTCCTTCGTGAGCGCCTGCGAGAACGCCGACTCCCAGACCATCTGGTTCCGCTCGCTCTTCGCGAGCGCGATGACCATCATCTTCTGCCCCGGCTGGCCCACGTAGGCGGGATCCGACCACCGCTGGGTCATCGTCGTCGTTGTGCCGCACGAAACGGCGGCGACCGCGATCGCGAGAAGGGCGACCATTACAAGAGTACGCTTCATGACGTTCCTTTCGTTGGGTGTTCCGGCATGCTCGCCCCCGCCCCCGGGGACGACTAGAGATTGAACGAGAGTCCGGTGCGAAGCTCGGGGACGCGCTGGTGCACGTCCGGGAAGTCCCTGTAGTTGCGATCCGCGCGATAGAGCACGTAATCGGCGCCCAGGGACACGCCGTGCTTCAGCGGCACGTCGATCCGCGCTCGCGTGCCGCTCACCACGTGGTCCGCCGCCGTTCCGTTCACGGAATGAATCCAGAACTCACTGTGCGACAGGAGCAGGAACGGGTGCCCGCGATAGTAGAACGTGCCGCCGAACTTGAACCCGAGTCCAGGTCCGAAATCATACGACCGTCCCGAGACCGATTCGTAGTCCGACTTCGTGCCCCCCATGATGATCGCATTCACGTGGAGCTGCGTCCGGATTGCGAAACTGTCCCCCGACCTCATCTGCGAGTAGAGCGTCGCCGCCAGGCTCTGTCCGCCCAGCTCGAAGGCGTTGTTGTTGAAGTAGTCGAAGTGCTGAGTGAAGCCGATCATGTGCTTCGAGTTTTCGGTGCCCATCATCGACGTGGCCGAGAGAAGTCCGATCGCCTGGGCGCGCCCCAGGGTCTTCTTGTCACCGAAGTTGAGCTGTCCGCCGAACTCGAAGGAGTCGAACGGCTTCTTGTTGTCCCCGAGGAAGGGGTCGCCCATGTTCGCCGCGAGCTCCATGAACACACGCGTCGTGTCCGCCGTCCAGAGCTGCTCTCGCCCGACCGTACGTAGTCCCACGCGATACGACATGTGGCTCGAGTGCGGGAAGCGGTCCGGAGGGTTCGGGTGCACCTGCGACCACTCACCCGTCACGAGGCGCGTGAATCCGCGCACGGGATTGACCAGGGTCCCGCCAACCTCGCCCCACGTGCGCTTGGAGCCCGTGGCGGTGTTGTCGGTGATCATCTGGGAGAACCGGAAGAAGGTCTCGCCCAGCGTGTTCCCGCCCATGCTGGTCGCGATCCAATCGTTGACCGCCGGATGGTGCACCTCGCCGAAGTACTCCCACATGAAGCTGCCCGCCCAAGTGTACGGGATCGATTCCCAGTAGGTCATCCCGTTCGACCGGGCCGCGTTGAAGTACAGGTTCCCGTGGTACGGGTGTGCGTACATATTCGTGGCGAAATTGTTGTCGTCGTACTCGAATCCGTTTTGGATGTTCTCTTCGAACGAGTTGATCCCGATCCGGAAGCCCGGATTGGTGCCGTTTTCGCGGATGTAGCGGTCGTAGATCCAGACCACGAGGTTCGTGGCGACGACCTCGCCCGCGGCGAACCACGGCCGCCGCTGGGCCACGTAGGTCCCGTTCCCGCTCGGCTCGCCCAGCGCCTTGAGCACCGCCGCGCTGTCGGCCAGGACCGCCGGCCCGCCCTCCTGGGCCTTGGCGCTTGCCGGGATCGCCAGCGCCGCGAGAAGCGCAAGGCTGGCCGCAAGGGTCTTTACCCGACGACGCACGCTGGACCGCATCCGGTTACGTTCCATCAGTAGAGTGCGATCCCCCCGAAGACGAGCGGCTCCGTCTCGAACGGCGCGTCCATCCGGTACTCGTCCGAGATCCGGGCGACGCCGCCGCCGATGAAACCCTTCGCCTTCGGGCTGAAGGTGCGCTCCACCATGGCCCGTGCCTGTAGTGAGAAGTGCAAACGGTCGTTTTCGTTGGGATCGTCGACCTTTTCGGGGATGTAATGGGCGAACCCGAGATCCAGGCCGACGCTGGTCTTCCGGCCCGCCGGAATGGCGTAGCCATAGTTCCAGGTCAGGATCATCGTCTTGGACACGTCTCCCTGCACGTCCGGCCACCCCACCGTGAGCATGGAGTAGAAGCGCCGGACGGAGGTGTAGATCCCGGTGTTCACCGCACCGAGATTGCTGCCGTACGTGATCCAGTCCGCGTCGCCGTTCTTCGCGAGATTGACCATCCCGAATGGGACCCCCTTCTGCTCCGTGGCGGAGTTGAAGGCTCCCATCTGCAGGCCATGCGCGACGGTGGTGAAGTTGGCGATGCCAATCTGCGTTCCCTCGCTGGTCACCGCCATGTTCACGCTGCCGAACTGGAGGCCCACGATCCGACCGTTGGCGTAGTTGAACCCAGGCGCCACCTGCCATCCGTCGAAGGAGCCCGCAGCGTTGCCGGCGCCCGCGAGCTGGAAGCCGCGCGCGTCCCCGTCCGCCAGATTGAGGAGGGTGGTCGCCTGGATGCCGGTCATGCCCTTCCCCGCCATGTTGATGAGCCCCGACCACTGCAGGCCGCGAAGCTTGCCGCCGGCGATGTTGGCGAGGCCGCTCACGTGGATGCCGCTCTCATCCCCCATCACGTAGCTCGCGCCCCCCGTGAGGTGGATCCCCTTCGCCTTGCCGTAGATCTGCGAGTAGACGCCCGTGAGCTGGAGCGCCTGGACGTCGCCGCCCGTCAGCGAGGCGATGCCGTGGATACCCAGGCCATCGACGGAGCCGACCCGGCCATAAAGGACGGAGAGGTGCACGGACGTTGCGGCTTGCGGGTCGCGGTTGGTCGAGATCGGATAGAGCAGGGAGAGAACGATCGGCTTCTTCGCAGGCGCGGCCAAGGCGGGCGCGGCGACCGCGAGGACGAGAAGGACGGCCAGAGCGCGGAGGGTCACGTCAGAAGTACCAGTTCAATCCGAACGTGACCGGGATGAACCACGCCTTGTCGAAGAAGTCCTTGCCCACCGTGTGGTAATTGGCCGTGACATCGAGCGCCACCGCACAGGGCTTGGAGACGCGGAATTCGTAACCGCCGCCCACCATGTAGGCGGTTCCGCCCTCGTCGATGTGGTCCTCGGTATGCGTCGAGTCCACGCCGCCGATCGCATGCGGCGAGACCGCGAGCCTGGCGATGGAGAGACCGGCTCCCGCTCGAAGGTAGATGCCACCTGTCTCCGATTTGGGATTGCCCGGAAAGTACGTAAGCGCGGCGCCGAAGGTCTGCATGCTGACGCGCACCGCGGCGTCGCCGTAGCCCTGCTCGTCGACCCACTGGAATTGCTCGTATCCGAGCATCGCGCGCTTGCCCAGCATGTGGCCCAGCCGGAGGCGCGGCGTCGTTCCCTCTTCCCAGTCGGTTTCGAAGTGGTTGGCCCGAGGTCCCGCCTCGATCTTGGCCTTGCTGAACCCGATGCCGATGCCCGCGACCCAACCGTCGCGTACGTGTTCGTAGAGCGCGAATGCGGGCCGGTTGGGTATGGCGAGGAGGAGAAGCGCGACGCACCCGAGCGTCCGTGCCGCGCCCCACCGCGCGAAGAGGGTCATGGGCCGGAAACTACCATTTAGCGGAGCGCAACGGTAGTGGTTGGTTTGGGTTGGGCCCGGAGGCTGGGCTACAATCGGAGCATGAACACCATCTATCTGGTCTTGGCCGGCAGCAAGGAGAAGTTCCGAATCTGCGCCGCATTCGACCTGGCGCCATTCGCGAAGGCGTATGCCGCCGGGTTCAAGCATCACGCCGAGCCTGTGTGGGTCGAGGAAGTGCCCGAGGGTCTCGGTCAAGACTTCCGTGTGGGCGACAAGCCCTACGTCGTGCGATTCGACCGCAAGAGAGAGATGGTGTGCGTCATCGAGGATCCGCCCATCGACGACTTCCTCGGCCATGCACCACCGCATCGAATCGCCGAGGACGAATCGTCCGTCGATATCTTCCGCTGGGCGCCCAACGCTGCCTCGGCGCGGCATGAAGCCGAGGCGAGGCTCGACTACCCACCGTTGAAGTCCTGGGTACAGCGCTAGCCGTCAGCGCCCCAGAAACCGCTCGATCTGTCGGCGATGCCGGAGCACGTGGACGATCGCGTGCTCGAAGAGCTGCTCGAAGTCGAAGGTCGGCCCCCAGCGGACCACCATCTTCATCTCCGTCATCTCCTTGTCGCTCATCCCCCACTTGGAGTCGAGCGTCTCGATCATGCAGTCGAGCATGGTCCGCATCTCGCCCGCGATCTGCCCGCGTGAAACCGGCTGGTCCCACCGAATGACGGGTTCCTTCCCCCACGCCGTGCGCATGTATCCCGCGTATCCATAGCCCGCGCGGACCACGTGCCTCATGATGGTCTGGATGGAGCGGCAGTCCTCGTCCTGCGTCTCTGTGTCGCGGATCCGCTCGAACTCCTCGTCGGTGATTCCGTCCAGGATGGAGACGAGCTCCGCGGCGGCGCGCTCGTACTCGTCCATGAGCGCGCCGACCGCGCCCTGCCGGTAGGTCTTGGTGGTCATGAGTGCCCCCTGCTCGTGGTTCGGTGCGGTCTGCGGAAGCAACATACCACGCGTCGGAGGGGGCGCAATCGACGCGACGGATGCCAACCAAAGCGCCCTGAAGCCGGTCCAAGGAGGCATGAGCCCCAGCTACCGGAAAACGGTGACGATCCTGCTCGTGAGCGCCCTCGCGATCCTGACCCTGATCGGGGCGTCCGAGCCGCCTCCGGGCACGATCGTCTCCGGTCGCACGAAGGTGAAGGACAAGAGCAAGCCCGTGCGAACCGCGCTCGAGGCGAGATATGCGGCCATGGTGGAAGCGTATCGGCGGAAGGATCCGAATCCGATTCTCGACTTGCGGACCAAGGACTTCCATGTCCACATGCCGTCGGGCGAGGTCTGGAGCGCGGAGCGATCGGCACAGTACACGCTCGCGGGGATTGCCCAGGTCGAATCCACCCTCTCCCTCACCTACGACATCGGCGTGATCGAGCTGCACGGCGACACGGCGGAGGCCGAGATCGATCAGCACTGGGTGCGGCGCCAGCAGAAGGCCGGCGCTGCGCGCCTGGTCGACACGCGGGCGCACCAGCGCGAGACCTGGATTCACTCGGGAAAGCAATGGCTCCTCTGGCGGATCGATCACATCGAGCCCGGCGCCTGGATCGTCGACGGCAAGCGGGTCGACCCGAGCAAGCCCTACGATCCGAACGCCCCGACGTGGACGCCTCCGAAGTAGTGCCCGCTGCCGCGGACCGGCAAGCCCGAAGTCGTGAAAACCCGGTGACGGGCCGATAGATCCTGGAAGTCCCAGGGTCTGTCCCTCTCACCGGAGGAGCACGTGGAAGGTGTCGACCGCGCTTCGAACCCCGGCACGCTCGTAGCCGAGCCTCCCCCTCAGGCCCGCTGGCTCTTGCCTCTGGTCTTTCTCGGTGGTGTCGCCTACGCCTGGTACCTGTGGATCCAGGCGGCCCAGGGCGAGAGGGTGCGGCTGGAGGATTGGTTCCTGCCGGGGATCGCGATCCTGTGCGGTCCCTTGTGGCTCTTCAACGGGAGCCGCCGGATCGTGATGAACCACGCGCGCATCGCGGAGTACCGAGGGCGGAGGATGCTCCGCCAGTACCCGCTCCGAGAGATCACGGCAATTCGTCCGGAATACAGCGGCTTGAAGGTCACGTTCGCGGACGGTCGCACGATCGGAATTCCCAATGCATGGACCGGGTCGAATGACATCCGCCACTACTTGCATACCGTCGTCGACGTTCGCGCGGCCGCTGCGCCACCGATGGACGACTGGCTGCCGTTGAACTACCTGACTTTCCCGCGTCGGTGCGTTTCGTGCGGGAGCGATGCCGTTGTGGAGCACCGCATCTTCGCGGGCACGAACTACACGCTCCCGAACGTGCACGTGACTCGCGGCTGGCAGATTCCCGTGCCCGTGTGCCGGCGATGCAGCGAGCACCGCAAGATCGTGGGCTTCGTCGCGGCGGTTCTCATGTTCAGCGGCGCGATCGGATCGGTCATGGCGGCCATCTGGGCCTCCCAGCGATTCCCGGGGATCCACGCGGGACCGATCGACTCGCTCGGCGTGCTCTTCCTGATTGCCTTCACGATGTTCTTCGTCATGACGCACATGGCGAGAAACCAGGTGCCCCGCCGGCTGGACCAGCGTCTCCTCGGGGTCGCGGCGATGCGGCTCGGAAGGGGCAGGACCACGGTGCGGCTGTGGTTCCGCGACCGGCAGATGGAAATCGAGGTTCGCACGCTGACGGCCGAGCGGCGCACCCAGGAGATGTCGAGCACCGCCGGGATGTTGCGCGCGGGCTGACGGTCCAATCCCAGCAGGCCCATCCTGCCGGTCGCGGCACTGCGGGTTGACGCACCTCTGATATGTTCCCCGGATGCCGCGCTCTGTGGGCACCCCCACACGAACCAAACAACCAGCAATTCCACCGGCTGTTCTCTCGCCCGGGCTCCTCCGCATTGGAACGATCGCGTTCGCGGTCGCGCTCCTCGCGTCGATCGCGATCCCTTCCATTCCGATCGCCCGCGCGCTCCGCATTCCAGCGTGCGCCGCAGTCGTTTCCATCCTTCTCTATCTGAGCGCCGGCGGACGAGCGCGCTTCCGCGTGATCGGATGGGCGCTTGCCACCTTCGTCGCAGGTTGGGCCGTCACGGGCCGCGGGGCGCCGGCGATACCAGCGCTCGTGGTCGCGATTCTCATCGGCCTCACCCTGCGCCGGCCGATCGCGCCCTGGATCGAAACCAGGCCGAGCTGGTGGCTCCGCGTGTTCTCGCTCGTCTCCTTCATCCCACTCGTCATCGGCTTCGCCACCGGATGGGGTGTCGCGACGCACGATGACTCATGGATACGCCTGGATCGCGCGCTCTACAGCCTCGCGGTCGCGTGGGTCCTCCTCTCGGCCCGGCTCGCGGTCGGCGAGCTGCTCCACCGCTGGATCCGGCGCGCCCGGATCCGGACGAAGCTCCTCGTGGCGTTCGGCGTGTTCGCGGTCACGCCCGCGCTCCTCGCTTTCGCCTACGCCGTGCTCGCGGGGTGGATCCACTCCGGCAGTCTTCGCGCGTCGGCGATCGTGCGCCAGTTCGAGGATGAACCGGGCGGACGCGGCGTCATACGCCGGGCGGAGGCCGGGGCCGCCCCCACAACGGGAGCGGCTCTCATCGAGCGACTCCAGAGCGAGCGCTCCGTGTTCGACGATCGCGGACTCGCGGGTGCCGCCTTGGAACGAGGACCCGCGGGATGGAAGCTCGCCGGGGCGCACGGTGCCCCCGATTCCCTGTTTCTCCCCGCGGCGGCTCCGGTGGCCGATTCCGGACGAGTCGTGCACGGGCTGACGTATCGCGGCGGCCGCCTCTGGTGGGTGGAGACGGCGCTCTGGCCGAATCGCGGCGACACCCTGGCGCTTCAGACATTCGAGCCCATCGACACATCGCGCATGAACCGCCTCTCGCGCGCGCTTCGCTGCGACATTGCGCTCACCACCTCACCCACGATGTCGAGCGAAGGGACGAGCATCACGATCGGCGGTGGTGGCTCCACGAAAATCCGGAGCATCCGGGCCGCCGGAGGAGCGATCGAGATCTCGAACGACGAGCCTGCCACGCTGGGGAATTCCGCCGACTCAGTATCGTCGTTCGACGACCTGGCCTTGGTCGGTGGCGGAGTGTACGCGAGCGCGAAGAAGCTGGGTGACGTGCATCGCTCCACCAACGGCGGCGCCGCGCCTCCGTGCTTCCTGTGGACTGGGCATGGCTGGCACCGCGGGGCCGCGCTCCTGCTCGTTCACTCCTCACCTGGTGAAATCTTCAGATTCTCGGGACTCGACCTCGGCCCCTTCGCCACGGCGGCTACGATCGCGCTGATCGCGTTCGCCACGGTGTTCCTCGGCCTCGAGATCGTCTCGCTCTTCGTGGGTGCACGCGTGGCGCGGTACATAACCCGAGGCGCGTCCAGCCTCAGCGCCGCGGCCTCAGCATTGGGCCGAGGGGACTTCTCCACGCGCGTGCAGGTGCCATCCGAGGACGAGCTGGGGGAGCTCGCGGACTCGTTCAATCAGATGGCCACCGGACTCGAAGAGGGCCAGCGCGCGATGCTGGAGCGTGAGCAGATGCGCCGCGAGCTTGAGCTGGCGCGCCGCATCCAGTCGCGCCTCCTTCCGCCGTCCCCGCCTTCCCTGCCCGGCCTCGATATCGCCGCGACGAACGCGATGAGCCAGCAGGTGGGCGGCGACTACTACGACTTCATCCCGATGGAAGACGGACGCGTGGGGCTCTGCATCGCCGACGTCGCCGGCAAGGGAGTTGCCGCAGCGCTGCTCATGAGCAGCGTGAAGACCGCGCTCGTGTCGAGCGCGGCCGTCGAGACCGCCCCGGATCGTCTCACGGCGCGCGTGAACCGGCTCCTGGAGCAGTCGATCGAGCCGGGACGATTCGTGACGTTCTTCCTCGCTACGCTGGACCCCCGCACGCTGCAACTCGAGTACGTGAATGCCGGCCATCCCGCGCCGATGCTCCTGCGCGCGGACGGCACACTCGAACGGCTGGAACGGGGCGGCGTAATCCTGGGCATCGACGCGGGCGCCGTGTACGAAGCTGGCTCCGCGACGCTCGAGCGTGGTGACTTGCTGGCGATGTTCACCGACGGAGTGACCGAAGCGCGAGGATCGGATGACGAGCTATTCGGTGACGATCGCATCGAATCGCTGCTGCGCAACAATCGCGGGCTCCCAGCCGAGGATGTGCTTCAAAGGCTCGTCGATGCGGTGAAGAGTTACGAGGGAGATCGCGGTCCGTCGGACGACGTCACGGCGATCGTGGTCAACGTCGAAGGGTAGGTTTCCGTCGGATCAGGGCACGGCCAGGAACAGCTTCGTCTCGAAACTCTGACCTGACGCACCAGGATTCCCTGTAGGGGCAGAGGTTCCGCCGGCCCCTGCCGGACCGATCGTGAAGACGTTCCCGCTCGTCGTGGGAGACTGTAAGTAGGCGATTCCAACCGACGGTCCACCGCCGCCGCCGCCGCCACTTCCACCAGATCCCCCTCGTCCGCCATTACCGCCGGTTGCTCCTTGCGTACACTGGAAGTCGACCTGGAGAATATTGTTATTCACATAACCACCGCGCACGCCAGACGCACCCAGACCGCCCAAAAGACCCGTCCCACCGTCACCGCCCGCACCACCCGACGCTGTCACGATCGTGTTATCCCGGATGACGACGGTTCCCTGGGTGAGGAGAACGCCGAACGAGCCTCCCCCACCTCCACCACCCAGCCCGGGTGCACCGCCGACGCCACCTTGCCCTCCCCCTCCGCCACCGCCCCCACACGCAAGGTAGCCCGATCCACCAGCTCCACCTCCTCCGCCGCCGCCCGCGGATCCGCGCTGCCCGCTGCTTCCGTCCGCGGCTCGATAGCCTTCGGGGCCGAGAGGTCCCAGATTGATTCCGGCACTACCTGCGGCTCCACGGGGACCACCCTGGCCAGGTAGGCCGTCGAACCCCCCCCCAACAGTCCCTAAGCCCCCATCCCCGCCCAAGGGCCCTGAGCCGGGACTTCCATCACCGCCTTTGAATCCGCCGTTACCCCCGGCGCCGCCCCGCCCAAAGTTGCTCGGGCCGATCGTGAAATAGCCTCCCGCACCCCCTGCTGGCGCTGGGGGACAGTAGTCCGCATCCTCTCCGTACCCGGCGTAGTGCGACTGAGCATCGCGAGGATCGACCGCGATCCCTCGGTCGATTCCGTCCGCACCCGATCCTGCTTCGATCCGATTGTTCGCGATCACCACGCCCGTCGACCCGCCCCGGATCAAAATTCCGATCGAGCTGCTGCCGGGAACCGTGGCGTCGGCGCTTCGGATGCTGAGGTATTCGACCGTGAGGGAATCGGCGTCCGGGATCGTCACCGCCGTCGTGCCTCCCTGCACCACGGAGAGGATCGCGGACGCTGGACGAGTCCACGTCGTGGGATGGTATCCCCCGTGCACGCTCACCTTGTCCCGCATCGTGAGGCTTCCCGTGTACGTTCCAAACGAGACGAGGACGTTGCGCCGGCCCAACCGGACCGCCTCGTCGATGCCAGTCTGGATTTGAGGGAAGGGATGGGACATGGAGCCGTCGGCCGTTCCGCCGTCAGCGGCCGCACTCACGTACACGGCGGTGGAGTCCGGGACCGCGGCCGTTTGCTTCGGTTCGGTAGGGTTGTCAGAGGAGCAGGAAATGAGAACGGCCGTGACCACGAGGAGGATCGCGACCGCGATGGCGCTGAAACGCATGCCTTCACCCCCACGGCTTGGCTACGCGAACGTTCCATTATAGCACCATTAGGAGAGTGGCGGCTGATTATGTTAGCGGCGGCGGGCGTAAAGCGTGGGCTAATCAGCGCTCCGGTCCCGAAGCAGGGCCGCACAAAAGGCGCTTCATGGCGCCCTCCGAGGGCATGTACCTCGCGATCGCGGTGAACCGTCCCGGCGAGATCGACTTCGAGTCGCTCGTGGTGCCCGATGCGCTCCGCGAGCAGATCCTGGAGCTGTGGGTGTTCGGCAGGATCGCGGACCCGGAGTGGTTCTTCGCGGGCGACCTGCTCGTGGAGCGGCGCGTGCGGCCGGTGCGGATCGAGGACGCGCTCCCCCAGGACGAACAGGTCCACGCGGGCTGAGGGGGGCAGATTACGGTGATTCGTCTTGCTCATTCCCGCGTGCGAGGTGGCTCAAAACTTTTGTTCTTGCTCTGCGTCGTTGGCAGCCTTCTCCAGCGGTGCGAGTTGCTTACTCATATACTCGAGCGACAGGGTAACGTCATAATTGTCTCCCTCAAGGATGAGCCCAATCACAGTTCTGCTCGTCTCCCACCTCGACGCCTTGACTAGGTGCCCGACTGCTACCGCCATACCCCATTCCTGCGGATCGCTCTTGTACAGATCGTTCTTCCAGAACGTTTCGTTCTGTGACGGATCACCGTACTTCTTGATAACCGCAGACTGCAGGGTCTCGTAATCAGAGATGTAATCATTGTTGTTGCTATGCCCAGCTGTTTCAATGTACTTGGCTCTGACCAACTGCCCATCGGCGAAAATATACGCCACCGTGCAGGCAATCCCAGCGACGACGTCGGAGTACGTCAACAGCACCTTCCTTCCATGTGGCGATTCCTCCGATTTACGGTTCCCCTCCAGCGTCTTGACTTCCTCCACATGCATACCCCAGCGCGTACTGCGGAAATCGGGTGGCTGAGACTGCGGAGTCTTGCCAGCCGTAGTGGCATGACTCAAGGTCCCCGTTGAGACGACGGTCGTGACAAACAGGGAAGCGCAAAGCAGGACCCGATGCCACCGGAACATGGGAACCTCCCTAGGTCGGCCATGTACTCGAAGACGCAATTCGTCTCGAGGCGATAGCCCTTGTTCGGCCCGTGGGTCAGGCCCGGCCTGTCACGGTTCGACTATTTGGCTACTAGGGTTTTCTTCACGCCAACCCTACCGCCCGAGTCAGCCCGAATGAAGTACAACCCGGAGGCAACCGGAGATCCACCAGGGCGGCCCGACCATGAAAGGCGATTCGTGCCGGCATCGGGTTCAAGCCAATGATCAACCAGCCTACCGTGGACGTCGTATACGCGAACTGTCAACCCACCCGGGCCCGCACCGTCCACCGCAAGCTGGACCGGGGTGGCACCCAGGGGAGAAAGTATCCGCATAGTGAGAGCGCTCGCTCCAGCCACGGCCGTGATGTCAGCGCTACCTGCGAAGGGTGCGCCGTGGACCAGGTTGCCGGTTAGCTGCAGGTGATTTAGACCCGGGAGGAGTAGCGCCGCGACCGCTTGGCGGTTGAACTTCACCATGAGGTCTGCCACTCCGTTCCCGTTGTGGTCGCTGATGGTAGCGGGCTTTAGCTCGGCAGGAATTGATCCCCCAAGTCGTATGGACCGCACATCAATGCTCGTAACATTGAATCCAGACGCCTCGATGTAGGCCGTCACCCAGCGCCCATTACTGGCGAGATTGAGGACATCCGGGTCGAGGTCAACACTCACCGTCCGCACGGTTGACTTAAAATCGAAGACGTAGGCGCGGCCTTGGAAGTTCGTACCGTAGTCGCGGGCCGACACGACCACATCCTTTCTGCCATCTCCATTTACATCTCCTGCCCCCGCCACAGCCCATCCAAACACATCGTCATTCGATTCACCTTCAAGGGTAACGTCCGCGACTCCATCACGTGCCGGCCCACCGTAATAGACGTATGCACGACCGGCGTGTGTGACGGCTGTAAAAGGAGCGCCAACAACCCAGTCGTCGTGCCCATCCCCGTTCACATCTCCCGCACCGGCTACGGCAGCGCCGAAGAACCTGTCGGTCGCATCCCCGGTAAGGACAATATCTGGCTGATTGTCCATCGTCGGGCCACCGTAAAACACAAATGCACGGCCATTGGTGTTGTCGTAGTCATACGCGCCAGCAATCAGGTCCGAATAGCCATCGCCATTAACGTCCCCGACTGAGGAAGCAGCCGCACCAAATCGACCCACAGCGTCCCCGGTCAGAACCGCGTCTGCCGTGGCATCCATCACTGGTCCCCCAAAGAACACCACCAAGCGACCGGTCCCAGCGCCATACTCCGGTGCGCCAACCATCACGTCGTGATATCCGTCTGCGTTGATGTCGCCCGCGGAGGCCACCTCCGACCCAAAGGACTCGCCGGTTTCACCAATAAGGGTCAGATCTGATACGTTGTCAAAGCTCGGGCCGCCGTAATACACATAAGCGCGGCCCGAGTTGTTCTCATAACCATACGCGCCCACGATGATGTCCGCATAACCGTCCCCGTTCACGTCACCAGCCGTGGCAACGGACCAGCCGAATTGGCCGCCGTTCGGACCTGCCGGATCGCCCGTCAGTATGATGTCGGCTACATCGTCCATCTGGGCACCGCCGTAATAGACATACGCCCGGCCAGTACCACCGCCGTGATGATAGGCTCCGACAATCACGTCATCGTAGCCGTCGCCGTTCACATCCCCGGCTGAAGCAACGGAGAGGCCGAAGAAGTCGTTATGTGCCTCGCCGTTTAGCGTAACGTCTGCTACGTTGTCTGCCGATGGGCCGCCGTAAAACACGTATGCTCTCCCTGCTCCACTCCCGTCACCGCTGGCTCCAGCGATCACATCGGAATAGCCGTCCCCGTTCACGTCCCCGGCACTGGATACTGCATCCCCGAGGTAATCTCTGTCGTTGCCCGTCAGCGTCATGAGAGTCGCGCCGGGAGCGCTCGCCACATCCAACAATACGAGAGTCACAAGAGCCGAGATTGCAGGGATGATGGGATGCGATAGGCTAGCGCGTCTGGACGCGACGACAAGGTGCGTGTGCGGAGCTTGGCAGTCGGATGGAGCGCTGAAAAACAATGGCGTGCGAGGTCTCACGATTCCAACCCCCCGGATGGAATGGCTGTGCCGTCCTTGGCCAGGCGGGGCAGGATGATCCAGCCCAGCATGACGGGGAGCATGGGCGCGACCGGCGGGTGCGTCAATGGTCCAAGGGTGACGGACGGCTGACGCGTTCTGTGACGGCGCGCTCGGGCGAATCGTGGGCTAGGCGACGCGCCCGCGGCCCCGCGACTACTCCACCGCCCCGGCGACGGGCGGCACTGACCGCGGACCGTGCGTGGCCGCGGCGCCGTCCTTCGAGGTCTCCGGCGCAGACTGAATGGGAGCGAGGTCGATCGGCGGCGCGTAGCTTGGGGCCAGGGCCGGGGTCACCCCCGCGACCGTGAAAATGTTCCCCATGTACAAACCCGTCTTGAAACAGGGCGCGGGGTCGTACCGGTTCAGAAACCACATGTCACCGTTCGCCGACGTCGCCTGAAAACCGAAAGGAAGACTTATCACGGAGGTGATCGGGCTCACCGGAGGTGTCGTGAAGAACCGCCCGTACACGACGGCCGACGTCAAAGAGGGCGCGCAGGTCACCGTGTTCGCCGTAGTGGCGAATTCGTAGACCGCCCCGTCCGAGGCGACCGCAAAGCCATCTAGCTGCGCCACGATTGTGGGCGGCGCCGGCGGCGGAACCGGCTTCGCGGCGCGGGCCGCGGCAGAGGCGATGGAGAGCAGAACGAGCGTCACGGCCGATGCGAGGATCCAAGTCGAGCGCGGCATTGTGGCCCCCCGTTTGACGGCCAAGCGGGAGGATCCCGCCGGCACGGCCGGACTCTACCCGCCGGGCCGCCCGAGCGTCAAACCCGCCCGCTTCACGGGGATTCTTCCGACCGATCAAACTCCGCGACCCACTCCCCAAACTCGTTTCGGGTGAGCCGGTAGAGAGCTGTGACGCTATCGGGGTCGCCGTTGTGCCCCAGCAAGGAGCAGCAGGTTGTCGCTCGCACCGGCCACGAGTGGCTCTTCCTGTTGTACGTGCCAAACTTCTGCACGCGCGTACCGCATGTCTCCAAGACGTAGGTCGGCATCGCACGCTGGAGAGCACGCTCAATTGCGGGGGCGATCGCGGACGTGGACGGCGGCCTTGGAGCACACCCGGGCAAGAACGCGACGAGCAGCACGCCGCATGCCATGCCTATCGAGCGCAGCATTGTGCCCCCCCCATTTGAAGCCCGCGGGACAATCCCGCCAGCACCGCAGAACTCTACCCGCCAGCCCGCCCGAGCCTCAAACCGCCCGCCCGACGCCTTCGAACCCCGACGACGACCCCACGAGAGGGTCGGATTTCGGCACTTTTGTCACCATTTCGGACCCGGCGCCCCGCGTCGGGACTAGGCCAAATTGCGACCCACGTCGCGAGTGCGCTTGCGAGAGAAGCGAGCGCGACGCTGGTTCGGAATCCCTCGGCGATGGTCAGAGCCTGGGTGGCCCCGGAGTTCTTGGGCCCCTGGGTTTGCGTGCTGGCTTTGCGATGGGTGGCTTTGGGGGTGGGTACTTCGGCCTGGATCCGACCTGGTGGTCGACGAGCCAGGTGAGGAGGGCGAGGAAGGTGAGACTGGCGATGAGGGTGAGTGGGCTCACGGTTGGGGACTCCTTCTATGGGACGAGGGACGCGACCTCCGCGAGAACGGGCGAGCGCGGTCTAGCGTCGACGACTCACGCCGGGAGCATCGGGGACGGCGCGATAGCGCGTCAATGGTCCGACGGTGTCGGAACCCCGACACCCTCCCGCCGACAACCCGGAGCATCGGGGTCCGGGGGCAAGGCGTCAATGGCGGTCCCGACGGCGACGGACGCCCAACACGAGGCGCGGCCACAATGTTTGACCGCCCTGCCCTGCCTCCGATAGCGTACGAGCCCGATGAAGGGAGACCGACTGTTCGGACACGTGCACGACGCGCGGCTCGACCACTACCTGGCTCACGCTCGGAGCATGCTCGACGAGCGCATCCAGGGCATGCCCGAAGACGACCTCCTGGCCGCGGACGAGCAGGAGCTCGCCGAGACCCTCGCCGCCCAGTCCCACTTCGAGCCCCTGACGGTCGACTTCGACGCGCGGACTGCGGACGGGAATCCGCGCCAGGTGACCGTATACGAGCCGGGCCCCCTGGACCCCGAGAATGAGTACCCCCGCGACGCCACCGAGACCACCATCGTGATCCCCTTCTCCGGCGACGGCGTCCTATTCCGGTTCTGTCCCGGCACGACGCTCCCGAACATGTTCCCGCATGGGACGATCCTCGGCCAGACGATCCGCTCGAAGTTCACCATCAAGGGAGCGAACGCCGACGAGATGAAGCGGCAGATTGAATTCAACGAGGGGCTGGTCAAGAACTTCGTCGATTGGATGCGCCCCGAGGTCGACGCGCACAACGAATCGCTGGTTCCGTCGGCCCTGACCGCCATCCGCGACCGGAAGAAGCGCATCCTCGGCGGGCGCGGGATGGTGGCCTCCCTGAAGATTCCGATCCGCGCGCGGGAGGGAGCGCCGGCGACCTACGCGCCTCCGGTGCGCAAGAGGGCGATGCCGCAGCCCTCCGCGCCCAAGGAGCCCTTCAAGCCGCAGCACGAGCTCGACCGGGCCGTGTTCGACGGGATCGTCGAGGTCGTGAAGACGATGGGCCACGCCCTCGAGCGGAGCCCGAGCACGTTCGCCCGCCTTGGCGAGGAGGACCTGAGGAACTTCATCCTCGTGCTGCTGAACAGCCACTACGAGACGGGCGCCACGGCCGAGACCTTCAACAACGAGGGCAAGACCGACATCCTGATCCGCAGCGAGGGGCGGAACGTCTTCATCGCCGAGTGCAAGAAGTGGAGCGGACCCAAGACCGTGGCCGACGCCCTGGACCAGCTGCTCGGGTACCTCTGCTGGCGGGACACGAAGGCCGCGCTCATCCTCTTCAGCGACCGTAAGGACTTCTCCGAGGTGGTCACGAGGGTGAAGGAGGAGGTCCCCCGTCACCCCTGCCACGTCCGGACCGAGGAGCCGAAGGGCGACACGGACTTCAGGTACGTCTTCAGCCACCCCGGCGACTCGGCCGAGCGGATCAGGCTCGCCGTCCTCGTGTTCAACGTCCCCGCGTAGGCGGGCAGCTCCCCGTTTGAACCTCGGTCGTCGGTCCGCGTCGGACCTAACCGTCGGCGTCGGACGGTTGACGCCCGGTTTGCCTTGCCTGATGCTGCCGGCCATGGGCCAACTCTTCCGCGGTCTTCTCGCGCTTGGCCTGTTGGCGTTGGTCGTCGGCTGTTCTCAAGAACCGGCGGCCGTAACGCGCTGTTCCCACGAGATACAGGGAGTGCCACCCATCGGAAGATGGACCAACGGCCTCCGATGGGGGTGGGGTGGTTCTCCCTCCGAGATCCAAGGGTCGATCAAGCGTGTAGAGGTGACATGCTTCCCAGTCATGTCCGCTGTCTCGGGTCGACGGGGACGAGACGTAACCTTCACGGTGGCCGCAACCGTCTATTACGCGATAAAGATCACCGACGCCGCCCGGTACGAACCCGGATATCCGTACAAGGGTCGAGTTGTGCTCGAGGCCGTTACCGTGGATGGGGCTGTTCTCGAGGAAGCGCACAAAGAGGTGAGCGTCGTCCGTGGTGAGTGGTCCGTCTCTGCAAAGTGGCCAGAGATCGGTGCTGCGGAGCTTGAGCAACTCTCTTTCGTGAGAGCTCGATGGGAGCGTGCCGAATGAGGCGCAAGCTCTGGCTTCTTGCGGCCCTCCTCGCCGTCTTCACGTCTTGCGCCGGGCCGCCCGCGGCGGACACGCCGGCTCCGTCCGAGGCCATTTCGGACGGACCATCCGAACGTTCCTCGGGCGCACCCTCCGACGCGCCGGCCTTCACGACCTACGACGAGGCCACGGAGTACGTCCGCGAGCACTACCAGGGCGAGAGCATCGACACGGGCCGGAGCTCGTGGATCACGAGCGCCGAGTATTACCCGGCGGACGGCCACGGCTACCTCATCCTCGGCATGAAGGGGCACGATTACATCTTCGCGGGGGTGCCTGAGGACGTTTGGGAGGGCTTCAAAGAAGCGCCCTCGCTCGGGCACTACTACAACGCGGAGATCCGCGGCCGGTACCATTTCGACCTCGAGGCGGGGAGTGACGCCCAGGGCGAGGACGAGGCGGACGACGATGAATAGGGGCGCCTTGGTGTTGGCGGTTGGCCTCGACCTGCGCGACGGCCGTCCGACACAGTCGGAGCTCCGACGCCACCCCGTTTGACGCCGCCCGTTCCCGTCCCCTACGCTCTCGGCCTTCCCAACCACCACGACAACCAAGGGGGTCCCATGTTCCGGTGGAGTCGGGTCCTGTTCGTGTCCGCGCTCCTCGTCCTTGCCGCGCCGGCCGCCGGCCAGAACCCGGTCGAGCGGGATTACGCGCCCTACAAGAAGCGAGGCACGGCGGTCGTCTCCGGGCAGGCCTTTGCGACG
>Ga0068859_100001415_pt1 | contig 24339 bp, 21 predicted proteins | sample KBSSwiS22_FD_66585 | JGI IMG/M metagenome (GOLD analysis project Ga0068859, IMG submission 66585) | Switchgrass rhizosphere microbial communities from Kellogg Biological Station, Michigan, USA - KBS Switchgrass S2-2 | ecosystem: Host-associated > Plants > Roots > Rhizosphere > Soil ...
GGCCTGAGCAAGTCCTATAACGTCTGGGAAAATCTAAAGATCTTCGTCGCGAAGTCCATCGCCATGGCCCAGCAGCGTGGTCTCGATCACATCACCATCGCCTTGAACGCAAAAGACGCGGTGCCTTTCATCGGCAAGGCCGTTGAAGGGGCAATTCTCGGGGCTTACACCTTCGACAAGTACCGCAAGGAGAAAACGGACCGGTCGAAGCTGCGCATCCAACTTGCCGCGATGCGTGAAGCCGATATCACCAACAAGCGCTATATGGAGCGTTACACGATAGTCTCTGAAGCCGTGAATGAGGCTCGTGACCTCATCAACGAGCCAGGTTCCGCTGTGATCCCGGAGACAATGGCCGAAGCCGCCCGGCGCATCGCGAAGGAATCAAACCTGGATCTTAAGGTCTGGGATGAAAAGCGCCTGGCAAAAGAGGGCTACAACGGGCTGCTTCAGGTCGGCCGAGGCAGCAGTCATCCACCTCGGATGATTCGCCTGGGGTATCGGCCCAAAAAGGCAAAGGCTCACCTGGCGTTCGTCGGGAAGGGCATCACGTTCGACACCGGCGGTATTTCGATCAAACCCGCCGACAAGATGTGGGAAATGAAGGGCGACATGTCCGGAGGGGCCGCGGTCCTCTATGCCATGAAAGCCATCGGGCAGCTGAAACCGGATCTGAATGTCACCGGGATCGTTACGAGCGCCGAGAACTCTCCCGATGCGAACGCGCAACTTCCCGGAGACATCTTCTTCGCCAAAAACGGCAAGTCGATTATGGTCGATAACACCGACGCCGAGGGCCGGCTGGTGCTGACCGACGGCCTGCACCTTGCCGGTGAAGAGAAGGCAACTCACATCCTCGATATCGCCACATTGACCGGCGCGGTCGTTCGCGCTCTTGGCACCAGCATTGCCGGCATCATGGGCAACAACCAGCCGTTAGTCCAGTCCGTCATCCAGTCCGGACAGAATCATGGTGAAGGGTTCTGGGAGTTGCCCTTACCAGAGGAATACAAGGAATTACTGAAGACGCCGTGTGCCGATATCAACAATGTCGGCGGACCCGTCGCCGGCGCTCTCACGGCAGGTCTCTTCTTACAGGAGTTCGTTCCTGAAGGCGCCGCATGGGCGCATCTGGATATCGCCGGGCCCTTCCTTGTCGAAAAGCCCTGGAAATATTACGAAGCAGGCGCGGTCGGCTTCGGCCTCAAAACGCTCGTGGATCTGGCAGAGCGGTTCCACGACTACTTCTAGGAACAAACCATGTTGGAACACTACGCCGAAGCACGTGAGCAATACGAGTTTCAGTTTGGTCCGATACGGGGGCGGCTCGCCACCGCCCTCGACATCCTGACCGATGCACTCACCCTTGTCGGACAGCATGGCATCTACTGCCGGAGTCAGCGGCAACCCAACCAGCCCTCCATGGACGTCCGGCTCATTCTCCGCCAAATTGAGGACTCTAAAGGCCTTGTAATCGAGGCTCTTGAGGCGCTCGCGCCACCGAAAAAGCAAGCCTAGAAATTCTTTGACTTGGTCATGTCCCGATCGCCTAATCGATGTCGAACCTGACAGAACACTAGCCAGGTAATACACGGAAGGAGTCATTAGGACCCCTCGGGACTAACTGTATTCACCGTTGGTTTGAGGGTCTTTAGGATGAAGCCATGAAGGAAACCAACAAAGAAGGATTCGAACTCACGATCGATCTGTCCATCGAAGAATTGGAAGCGAAAATCGCTCCCGACGATAACGGCGAAACGGTCCTCCCGTTGCCCAAGAAGCACGGACGTTAAGTCGTTAATCCGAGTATCACCTTGCACAAAGCTGGAGACCTGACGACACAACGACGTGTCGTCAGGTCTTACAGCCCTCCCTTTTAAGCACTGTCAAGCACTGTTAAGCGACGTCAAGCGAACGTCAAGCCCACGCCAAGCGACGCTAAGCCTCTCCCACCTGCTGTGCTATTCTTCGAGCCGAGTCATGAAAATCGGAATTATCGACCACATCGACTGCGCCCATTCCCTTCCTGGACATCCGAAATGCGGTACACCTCATGGCCACACCTACAAGGTGGAATGCGTTGTCGAAGGTGCGATCCGGGGTGGGATGGTCATGGACTTTGCCGAACTGAAGAAGGCCATTCACCAGGTCCTGATCGAGTATGACCACAAGTCCTGGAATGACTTTCTGGAGTATCCGTCCGTCGAGAATATCTGCGAGCTCCTTCACCGAGAATTAAGAAAAGTCATCGACCTGCCCTGCACGCTTCGGGTATGGGAAGGCGACGGAAAGTGGGCGGAACTGTGAACCGAATCGAGATACTGAAGGGGTTCCTCGAGCAGGATCCCAAAGATTCGTTTTCCCGATATGCGCTGGCGCTGGAGTACGTCAAGCAGGGACAGCAGGAAGATGCCCGGCGGGAGTTTGAGTCCGTGCGGGACAACGATCCCGGGTACGTAGCCACCTACTTTCAGCTCGCGCAGTTATACCGAAGCCTCGGCCTGCGGCACGATGCGGAGAAGACCTATCGGACCGGAATCACCGTTGCCGCGAAGGCGGGAGACGGACACACCCAGAGTGAACTGGAAGGGGCGCTTGAGAGCCTGTTGATGGAGTAGACGGCCCCGCGAGAAGGCGTTTCGTAAGAAATTTGAAATCGGAAAGTCCTGCAGTGGAGATTCGAAAGTCGAAATCTTCGATTGGACTGAACCGACAGCGTCCTCCAGACGGAATGTGGGATCAGACACCGAAGTCGCGATTCGAGAGTCGAATCCTGGATTGGACGGGCTGCCGAAGGTTCTCGGTCCAATTTAAAGGTTTCGACTTTCGAATCTCCAATGCAGGACTTTCCAATTTCTTCTCTCACCTCTTCTTCCTCAGTTCGTCCATGATCCTCTTCTCCTTCTCAATGATCCTTTCTTCGGTTCCCCTCCTCGCAACGGCGTAGTCGGCGGTATCCACGAGCATGTAGCTCGCAATCAGAGGAAACTTCTCTTTGATGAGGCGGTACTTCTCATGCTCGATGAATCGATAGTCGGGGTGTCCCTGTGAAACGGTTCGGAGTTCGCCTTCCCAGAATAGCTGACGGAAGTTCTGCCACTGATAGAACCGCATCCGGCAAGCGAGCGGCACCGCATACTGCGCGAGATCTCGATCCACCGACTCGAGTTTTCCGAAAAGCTGCGTTGCCCGGTCAATCGCTTCCTGAAACGGCTCGGCAAGCCCGGCTTCCACCAGTTCAAGCGGCGTTGCGAAACCGTGATGCGCCGAGAATGTCTGGCGTTCCTGCGTCATCATGCGGTGGCGATGAAGATCACGATACGATCCGGCATCCATCACAATTTCGAATCGCATATAAGCGTTCTCAAAGGCGCGCCCGACTTTATACCAGCGGCCCTTTCGCTCGGGCACATAGGCATCCAGGACCTCTCGACGCGCATCTTCCGAAAGGACGCGCGCACGCTCCACCGCCTGATCCCACGTCCCGTGAGATTGCTGGAAAAGAATTCCCGCCAGGATCTTTACTTCGGAATCCGGATCGAATTCGACCAGGCGGACTTCCGCATGAGGAACACTTTGGATTTCTTCAGGAACAAGCTTTCGGACATTGTCATACCGACGATTCAGGTAGGTCTGATAGTCCTGGGACTTCTCGTCTGAAACCCGGAGTAATAGCGACGGGATCTCCTTGTCGAGTTCGCGTTTCAGATCACTCGCGAACCAGCGCAATTCTCCGAGAGGATGCCTTGTCGTCCGGTTGATCAGGTATTCGAACGCCTGTGCGTTTCCTCGAAGTGCGACTTGCCCGAGCGTGGACATCGGAAGGAGTCCGCGGAGCGTATCGAATGCCTTCTTCTCGAGTACGCTGTCCTTTTCACTGAAGTTCACCCGCAACCACGCCTGCAGAGGATTCAGCAGCGACACATAGGTGTCGAAGAGATGATCCATGGCTGCGACGTAGTCGGAAAGCAGGCCGCAGCGCTCCAGATCGGGCCGCGGAATGTAATAGAGGTAGCGTCCGGAGATCTTCGACCCGAAATTGACGTAACGGGTGGACTTCTCGATAGGCTCGAGTCCGATTCGCTGGTCCTCGATGAATTTCATTGCAACCTGAGAGATGCCCCAAACGAGAACATGCGTACCTGTTATCTGAGCAATTGAATCGTCGCCGTACTGCGAGAGCCACTTCGAGTAGAACGCCTGCGCTCTCTGATTGTTGAGGATGTTCTTGAAACCATGGTCCCTCAGGAAAACGACCGTATCTTCGAGTTCCTTTGCGACTGCCGCGTCATCGCCATTGACGATCGGGTAGAGATATTCCTTCAAGAGCACTTCGAGAAGTGACCCGGACGCCCGTGAAGCACGCGAGCAAAGTGCCCCGGTAATTTCCGGTGGAAGGTTTCGCAGAACGGAAATGATGCCGCGCGGGTTCGTGGCAAAAGCCTCGAGGAAGTGCAGATCCTGAGCCGACCACTCACCGGGATAGAAATCAGGGCGGTACTGGGAAACGTCTTCAGTCATGGAAGGCGAAATTATACGTTACTTCCGGAGCGCCTTCAGGAAAGGCGCGATATCCTGGCGGTCCGTGAGCACTGGCTCAAACAGGTCGCCAAACTTCTCGATGCGTTTAAAGACATTCGCAATCGTGTAATCCCTGGGATCGAGCGGCTTCCGGAATTCTTCCCACTTCAGAGGCGTCGAGACACAGGCGCCCGGAACAGCGCGGGGCGAGTATACGGATGCCACAGTCTTGCCTTTCACATTCTGGAGATAGTCCACATAGACCATGCCTTGCTTTCGCTTTCGAACAACGCGCTCGACGGTGGCGATCTCCGGAAGGTTCTGGACGACAATGCGCGCAATCGCCTCTGCGAACACACGCACGTCCTCATATGTAAACCGATTCTCGAGGATCGGCAGGTAGACGTGGATCCCTGAGGCCCCGGAGGTCTTGGGATAGGCGCGGAGATGAAGCTCGTCCATGATGGACTTCAGAGTCACCGCAACTTCCTGCACAACGGAATACTCAGCGTCCACGGGATCGAGATCGAAGATCACGAAATCCGGACGCTCGATGAACTGTACGCGGGAACTCCACGGATTCTGTGCAATGGCGCCCATGTTTGCGATGTAAAGCAGCTGATCTCGATCTGCCCCGATGAAGTAACGGATATGACGCTCCACATCGGGAGACCATATCTCCTGCGTGCGAATCCAGTCCGGCGTGTAGTCATGCGCATCCTTCTGATAGAAGTGCTGGCCGTGGATCCCGTCGGGATAGCGATCGAAGACGAGCGGACGGTCGAGCAGATGAGGCACCAGGACGGGGGCGATGCGGTCATAAAAGCGAATCAGATCGCCTTTCGTAAAGCCATCCTCTGGCCAGTAGACCTTGTCCTGGTTCGTGAGCTCGACCCGAGTGACGGTTTCCGGGGGAGTCGCCTTCTTATCCGGAATGGAATCCTCAAACGTGCAGTCCGTCGCGTCGATGTCGTCTCTTAGTCCCTGAAATATCGGCGCACGCAACTGTTTCGCGCTGGTCCACTCGCCAAACCGAACTTCGCAAACCAGTTTCGGACTGACCCACGTGGATTTGCGAATCTCGCTGGGAATCTCCTTGAAAGCCATCCGGGGAATGATGAGCGGCTGGAGTTGCTGCCAGATATCCTTGAGGGTTTCGTCATCGAAACCGCCGCCGGCCCGGCCCACATGGATCAACTCCCCTTCTCTGTTGTAGAGGCCAAGCAGGAGCGCGCCGAAGTACTTTCTCGAACCTTCCGGGGGTGTGTAACCCCCGATAACGAAATGGTCGGTGTGCTGCGTCTTGATCTTCAGCCAATAGCGCGAGCGCGTCTGCTGGTAGGGACTCTCGCGGTGTTTCGCCACGATCCCTTCGAGTTTTCTTTGAGATACGGCCTTAAAGAAAGCGGTGCCCTGCTCCTCGACGTGGTCGTTGTAGCGAACCCATCCCCCGTTGGCTGGAATCAGTTTTCGCAGCACCGCCTTGCGCTGCTCCAGGGGGAAGCGCGTCAGATCAAACCCGTTGAGGTAGAGCAGGTCGAAAGCATAGAAGTGGACAGGAATGCGTTCGTCGGCCTCGGCGATATCGCGCGCACGGGAAAGATGGATACGCGGCTGGATCAGCTCGAAATGGGAATGCCCTTCAGAATCCAGAGCAACGATCTCGCCGTCCAGGATAACCGCGTCGCCAGGCACTTCCTTAAGCGCGGATGCCAGAGCCGGAAAGCGCTGGGTCAGGGGGCGATCATTGCGCGTGCGCATCTCGAATTTCTCGCCATCCTTGATGACGAGAGCCCGGATGCCATCCATCTTCAGTTCGAAGAGCCAGTCAGGGCTGTCGAAGGGCTTCGAGGCGAGTGTGGCGAGCATGGGTTCGACGTCGGTGGGCATCGGCGTCTTCCCGGACGCCTTCATGCCGAAATGCTCTAGCTCGCTTTCAATCGGCGTGAGCCAGTGCCGGGTGCCTTTCGAAGTTTTTTTTTAGCCGGACTGCCGACGTCTTCGACAAGGTTTCCGGAAAGAATGGACTCCGGCTTGTCCACGATCACGTCGCCCTCGGTCGTTGCGTACTGGTCGCGTACCTTGAAAAAGATCCACTGGTTGGGCTCACGCGATCCGCGCACCAGCACCCACTCTCCGTGCAGCTTCTTTCCCTTCAGAACGAAGTGAAGCTTTCCCTTTGCCCACCCTTTCTCGGGTGTCTCAGGATCGACCATCTCGTATGTGCCATTGTCCCAGACGATGACGTTTCCGGCGCCGTAGTTGCCCTTCGGGATGACGCCTTCGAAACCGCCGTAGTCCATTGGATGATCTTCGGTGAGTACAGCAAGACGCTTCTCGGCGGGATTGAAGGAAGGCCCCTTGGGGACTGCCCACGAGCGGAGCACACCTTCCATTTCCAGTCTGAAGTCGTAGTGAAGTCGGGTAGCGCGGTGTTTCTGTATAACGAAACTGTTGCCGGGGGCTTTCTTAAGCTTGCCCTCAGGCTCGGGCGTTTCATTGAACCGGCGCTTCTTCTTGTACTCGTCCAGGCCCATTGTTCACATCATACCGGACTGTGTGGGATTTCGGTGGGGTTGCAGAAGTTAGGAGGAAGCTGAAAATCGAGAGGCGGGCAAACGCCCGGCCTCTCGAACACAAGGGAACGTTAACGCGATCTCTTACGCCATGCCAGACCGGCGCCGAGCAAACCAACTCCCAAAAGGGTGATGGACGTCGGTTCGGGGGTCAACACCGGGGGACCAGACACATCAACTGGACCCGTGTTTCCATTGGGTGCCAGAACGTCCGCAACGAAGATGTTGCCATCCGCGTTGGGTTGAGTGAGGTCAGCAACTGTAGCACTAGCCACATGGAACGAAATGGCGTTAGTAAATGCGCCTGCTCCGCCGTTTCCGCATGACGGGCAGTTGATTCCAAATACGAAGGCGCCGGTGCCATCGCCGTTAAAGGCTCCGGTTGCAGCGACCAACGCAGGGACATGAGCATCGACGGTGATATCGCCCAGAACTACACCGACACCGTTGAACTTGAAGTTCTGAAAATCGGCTGATCCCGTCTTCACAAACGAATAGCCGGCCGCAAGTGTTACGACAATATCGACGTTAGCACCATTTTGATTGACGTCTACGGTACCGAATGGGGGCGTCCCGCAACCGTCGGTGCAATGATCGCTGGTCAACTGGAACGTGATGGCGTGCGCGAACGGAGCCGACATCAACATACCTGCGACCAACAGAAAAGCCATCAGACCAAACCTGACAGTACTCCTAACCATTGGATCTCCTCCTAAGTCTCAGACTCAGACTCTCCAGTTCACTTCAGCTATTCGCAACACGCACGGCTGGAAGCGCAACAGAGAGCAATTTGATGTCCGAGGCGGAAGAAGAAAAAACCTTCGATGCGATATTGTTCTTTCGTGCTAGTGAGCGGAGACAATTTTCACGGTGAATTGTAAGCAAGACCGACATGACCCGCTTCTGTATTTCGGTAAAGCTACGAGCGAGAGTAACTTGGCTTTCTCGCGCTTGCTCGTAAAAAAATCCGACAGGTTTCAACTCTGTGGAATTATTTCCCGAGAGCTTTTCCCTTCTCAGTCAGAACAGGAACGAGTCGGCCATTTCCGTCGAGCGCGAACACCTGGCGCTGCACTTCCCATTGATTGGGTCCGACCTGCCGGACCGTGTCGATCGTTCGTTCGATGACGCGGAGAGGACCGTTCGGGGAGACTGCGCTTCGTCCCTCAACTTCTCGCGTCGTCTGTTGTGCGCCATCGGGTGTTACGACTAACGTGTTACGCACTCGCTGATTCAACTCGAGACGATCACCTGCGCCCACGAGCCCTTCAACATTTTGCGCATACGTCTCGACGACAGTTTCATCCTGCCCATTACTCTTCGACTGCTTCGTAATCTTCTTTTCGGAAACCTCGAGTTTGCCGTTCACGTTCAGCTTGCGAACTGTTTCTTCGGAAGTGCGCTCCGCTCCTGCAGTTCGTACCTCTTCACTTCGTGTTTCGGCAGCCGCCCACTTCCCGTTTCCATCGCGAAGGAAACGTGTACTCTCGGTTTGAGTCAGAGCGTTGCTGACCTTAGTCTCGGTTTTCTGAAGACGTTCGTTTTCCAGGAGTGGCTGATTGATTCCTGGAATGTAAATCGTGGTGTCCGTCTGTCGAACGTTGGCAGAAGGCGTCTTGATCTCCTCGACCTGCCTGCCGGAGACGTTGAGACGGCCGTTGAGGTCTGGGGTAAAGCTGTCGGTCACGCTCCGTGAAGAACCGGCGCCCAGCGTTTGCACATCGGTCTGCGATGTTTCAAGCAACCGCCGACGTCCCTGCCCATCAGGAACATAGACCTCGTGTTTTGTCTGCGTGGAATTTGCGCCCGTACGAGTGGTCTCCGTCGTCGTTTCCAGCGCCATCCTCATGCGCCCGTCAATGTCCGGGAGCTCCGTCGTTTCCGTGATCACCTCGCGCCCGCTGGTCTCCGTTCGAGTTTGCACACGCCGGGACGGAATGCCATTGCCGCCGGCGTACTGTCGCTCGATCTCGCTGGAGGCAGGGGTTGCCGGAGGGCCCTTTGGAGTTTGGCGGGCTCCTGCGGACGAAGCCGCTGAAATTACGATCACCAGCAGAATAACGCTCTGAAACGATCGACTCATCGTCACCTCCGTGAGACCACAACGAAAAATTTGAAATCGGAGGAACAGGAAAAGTCCAATTTCAAATATCTCCGTTTCTACTCCTGCGATCCATGTTTTGACATAATACCGGCCATGGGTCGCCTGAGAATTAAAAAGAAGGAAGTCGTACTCCCGTTTCGTCAAACGATGGCTTATCGTCTCCTGCTTGCGCTGGGTTCTCTCCTAATCCTGTTCCTGACCACCTATTTCCTCATGAAGTACTATCAATCCGGCAACAATGTCGGAATGATCGCCTCGGTCGCGGGTGTGGTGATGGCCGTGACGTCTCTGTTCTATAACCTTGGTGAAGTGAGAAACGCCAAGATTCCTTCGAGCACTCTGAAACGGGCCAGGCGCCGGTAAGCTCTACCTAAGGTCTGCGAGAGGTTTCGCTGGCCTGCCCGCCGCGTCCACGCTTCTTGCCGGTCGGGAGATCGGGGTTTCTCCGAACTGCGGCAACATCCTTCGATGGCGTTGATGCCATAGCTTTCCTTACACCGCGAAATGTCAGAGCTGCTGCGACTGGTTGAACGAGGAACCAGAGCGGAGCAAACCAGGTTGCGGCACGCAGGCGACGGGCGTAAAGGAAGTAGCTGATCGTCAGCAGGGCATAACTCACCGCCGACAGCGCAAGCATGAGCGCTTCCTGGAAGGATTCGATGGGCACATAGAACCCATACAAGAGACCCGCGACGGGTATTAGTGCGGCAACCGTCATTGCGAAGATCAAACCGAGGGACCGTCGGCCGACGCGCCGATCGAGGTCGGCATAGTCCGGCCACGATCCGAGGGCAGTCTCGCGCCACAGCCATCGCGAGCCATCTCCATCAAATGTTCGCAGGCCTTCTGTCTGGAAACTCCAGAGGGTCCAGCCTGCCTCATTAAGAATGCCGGGCATCCGATTGATCCGATGGATTACCTCGAAGGAATCGCGATTGAGAAGCACATAGGGCGCCTCGAGAACCATCTGACGAGACCGGGGAGCCCGCCGTCGCTCGATGACCCGCACCATCTGGAAGAGGTACTCCATCGAAGGAGCCAGAAGGCGATGCATGAAAGAGGACGCCTGGGTTCCTGGCCTTAAAGCCAGCGCGCTGACTTCTCCCGTTCCCGCGAACTCCAGAGAGGCCTCCACCGCAAACTGATCAAGGACAACGCCGCTCTCGATAACCGCGTACCAGCGTCCTTTTGCCGACGGCCGCGCATGTTCCAAAGCGCGGATACGATCTGCCGGAGTATTCACTCCATGAGGCACGGGCACGAGTCGCACGGCAGTGTGGGTTCGCGACGCGCGGAATTCCTGAGCCAGAAGCGAGCTCGTGTGGTCTTCGTCCGGGAAGATCAGGAAGAGTTCGACGAAAGGATAGGACTGCCTGAAGAGGGAGCGCACTGTCTTTTCGATCTCGGCCGCAGGCCCACGCATGATGAGAAAAACCGAGCAGATGCCGTAAGCGCCCGATGCGCGGCGCGCAACGAAGCGATCACGCTCCGGAAGCCCGAACCAGCTTTCCAGGAAGAGGAGGAGAATGGCCAGGGAGGCAATCCAGCACACCGACAGCAGCACTGATGGCAAATACGCGGGCATCCATTCCTCTCAACGCGCGAACGTCAGATTGCCAGGGGAAGACTATCGATAATAGCTCTTCAGCTTCTGGTAGAGTTGGCCAGTAGCCTTGCAATCTCCAAGGCAGTATTTCGCAATTTCGTCCAGTTTTCCAGCCTTGAAGTAGTCGCCGATGTTCTTGCCGTTGATATCGGTCTTTGGTGAGGGAACGCCAAAGATTTCGCAGAAAAATTCCAGCGTTCCTTTTCTGTATCGCTCGTAGTTGATCAGGATTTCGCGAACGTCGAAATGCCGTTCGGTGCTGAACCGACGTGTGTCGAGAACGACATCACGCGGAATCGGCACCGCGTGAATCGCGCTGCGAATATTGATGTAAGGAAAATCGAAAGACTTGCCGTTAAAGGTGACGAACCGCTGGGGCCGGATTTGGCCCATGTCGTTCCAGAAGTTGGCGAGCAGCTCCCGTTCATCCGGCTGGCAGTAGGCGCGCGACCGGTCGAGCTCGATCCAGTGGACGCCGATACAAATGATCCTGCCCGTGCAGGGATCAAGTCCCAGGCAATCGAGAACCTTCTGGCGTTCTTCATCCGTTTCAACGTCCAGAAGTATCTCGCGTGCACGGGCAGGAATCGATTCATGATCCTGCCCAACGGTTTCGATATCCACGACAAGTGTTGCTAGCTGCCCCATTTCCAATAACCTCAGGGCATCAGCTTAATCGCAATCGTGGACAGGTCCGGGGTCCCCTATTTTTTTGTGAGTTTGAAGTCGCCTTTGGTGGTGTCGTGATTCCAGGAGCCAGTGAGGGTGTTTCCTTCGAGCTTTCCTTCGATGATGTACTTAACGTTGGCGCCGCTGCGGGGGTTTTTGGCTTCGGCTTCCATCTTGACGGTGCGGGCCGTGGCATCGAATGTGCCTTTGCTCAGCGGAACTTCAGGGCGGTTCGTCGTCTTTACGACGCCTGTTACGGCAGTTCCTTCCAACTTCAGATCCACGGTGACCTGATTTCGATCGGCCTGGTTAGGACCCCAATCCCCGGACCAGGTGCCTGTAACAGGATCCGTCCCGCTGCGTTGCTGCGCAAGCATCGGGATCGCGACCGCCAAACAGGCGAGCAGACAAATCACACTTAGGGTTCTTACTCTCATCTATCCTCCATAGGGTTTTGGATTCGGACTCGCGCAGAAACTATACCAGAACGTCGTGGGTTCTCAGGGGTATAGACAACTTGACATGGAAAGGCCCGGTAGTAAGATGATCCCCGTTTCGGCCGGTCTTTCACCCGTAAGGAGCAGGATAGCAAGGGCGAAAAGGACCTAGAGACCACCAAAAAGAACAAGGCAGGAGCCTCTTTCGCTGGATTAAATCGGTCAACGCCCCCAAGAGCTAACTGTCCCTGTTCAACGTGCCGATATACCTGTCTGTGACTGGAGGATGACCGTATGTTCAGATGCTTTGTAGTGGCCCTGGCACTTGTGTGCTTCCTGGCCTTACCCCTTGGCGCCCAACTGGTTAACGGGGCCTTGCTGGGTACCGCGATCGATGCTGTCGGGGGGGCCATTCCTGACGTTCAGGTCACCATGACGAATCTGGAAACTGGCGTCACCACGACCACCGTTACAGATGCAAACGGAACCTATCGGATCTCGGCAGTCAAACCCGGAACCTACTCGCTGGAGTTCAAGCGGGAGGGCTTTCAAATTGTCCGAGTCGAAAGAATCGTCATCATTACTGCGAAGGAGACGCGTGCGAATGGAACCCTGCCTGTTGGGACGGCGGACACGCACATCACCGTAGAGGTGCCAGGACTCGAACTCGACAAGGTCGGCCCCAACGTCCGATTCAATCTCTTCTGGCAGGTCATGGACGAAACTCCTATGGGAACGTCGAGTCTGGTTCCTGCGGGCTCGAGAAACTACCTCCGGTATGCCCTCATGGGACCAGCCGTGGCGAGAGTGCCCGGCCAGAACGAAACGTCAACTGCAGGACACCGGGGCCGGGAGAACAATTACCTCGCCGATGGTGTGGAGAACAATGACAACACGGTAACGCTGCCCGGGATCTTTATTCCGCCGGAGGCGCTCTCCTGGTTTCAGGTGCAGATCGCGAACTATTCCGCGGAGTACGGCCACAGCATGGGCTCCAATATCAATGTCACCACGAAAAGCGGCACCAATACTTTTCATGGAGACGTCTGGGACTATTCGCGAAGCAGCGCGCTGGAACCCCTTTCACTTCAGAGCCAGAAAGCCGGCCTGAAAAAGACACCGAGACTGTCCGCACATCAGTTCGGCGCAGACTTCGGAGGCCCAATTGTTCAGAACAAGACGTTCTTCTTCGGCATCGTGCAGTGGAACATTCAGCGCCAGGCAGCGCTGACACTGAACGGCGTAACGATTCCGACACCGGCGGGTTATCAGGCCTTACTGAATGCTCCTCTGCGTCCGGCGGCAGGATCCAATCCTGCACAGTCGGCTGCGAGCCGCCAGGAGATCCTGAACAAGCTGAGTTTTCTTCCGGACTTCTATAACGAGATTGGAAATTTCAGTTCTCTTTCGAGCACGACCGTCAATTCGACGCCTGTCGAACTGGGGACGTTCATTCCGATCATTCCGCAGAATCAGGATATCTTCTACGCCGGTGGGCGACTGGACCATCAGATCGGCAACGACACCTTGTCGTACCGTTTTCATCTGGATCACCGGAACAAGCCCCTGGGCGCGGCATCCAGCAATCGCGCGTTCGGCGAGCGATGGGCAGCCGACGACCTGACTTTCGGTCAGACGCACGCTTTGAATTTCACGAAAACCTTCAACGGCCACTGGGTCAATGAAGCGCGGTTCGCGTACACCAGGCTGGATCCTTCGCTGCCTGAGCGCGATCCCGTGAGTCCCACCATCAAAATCGCCAGCCCGGGATTCGTTATCGGCGGCACCGAGACTTTTCCTCAAAACCGTCTCGAGCAAACGTATCAATTTCAGAACGTGAGTTCTTATGTCTGGGGCCGACACACCCTGAAGATGGGGTTTGACCTGGCAAGAACGCACATGGACAACGACAACGCGCCGAATTCCAAAGGCACCTGGCAATTTGCGACGATCGAAAGCTTCATGAACAGCAATCCCCAGAGCCTCACACAGCTGGTCGTGGCGAATTCACGCTACTCGTTCAATCAGCTCAGGCAGGCCTACTTTCTTCAGGATGACATGAAGGTCACAAGAAACCTCACGCTCAACCTGGGCCTGCGATACGAATTGCACTCTGTCCCGCTCGGCTTTTTTGGCGCCACATCGCAACAGGAAATCGATGCGCTGGTGCCCGCTCCGGTTAAGCGGGACAACAACAACTTTGCCCCTCGCGTTGGGTTCGCCTACAGCCCCCAATTCGAGTCGGGCCTTCTCGGAAAATTCTTTGGTGATGGCCGATCGTCCATCCGCGGCGGTTTCGGCATCGGCTACGACGTCCTCTTTTACAACCTGCTGACAAGCCCGGCTGCGAACTATCCGCGGAACAGCCCGAACGTCGTCACCTCATCGCAGCTGCTGGATGTTTTCCCAACTCAGCTGCCGCCTCAGACGACGGCGCCCAGTCTGACGATCTCGACAGCGTTTGCCAATCTGCCGACGGATACGCAGCGGCCAACGTCCCATTACTGGAGCTTGTCCGTACAACGTGAACTCCAGAAAAACTACATTCTCGAACTCGGATACGTGGGTAACCGCTCATACCACCTGCTGCGTCAAAGCCAGGCAAATCCCGGAATACTCGATCCGGCCAAGGCCCAATTCGTACGGACGAATTGCACCTTCGCGACGCTGTCCATTTGTCAGGAGCCGGCGGGGTTCCCGCTGTCCCCCCTGGCGGCCAGTTCAACGGATTCGGGACGGCAGGATCCTCGATTTGCCAGCCGCGCCCTGCTGGAAGCTTCGGGACAGGCGGAGTATCACGCGGGGTTTATTCGTCTCGAAAAGAAGTTCTCCAACGGGCTGCAGTTTGGCGCGAACTACACGTGGAGCGCGAATCTGAGCGATAGCGAAGACATTCTCATCGGTGACCAGCTCCTGGTCGGCTCAAGTCCGGCGAATCCTCAGGACTACCGGAACAGACACAACGAATGGTCAAGATCTGTGCTCGACCGTCCGCATCGGTTTTCGGTGCAATATGCGTACCGGATTCCCGGATTCACGACGTCTTCGAATGCTTTCCTCCGCCATGCGTTGTCCGGATGGCAAGTCAGCGGTTTCACCGAAATGCAATCGGGGCAGCCGTTCACAATCCGTGTCGGAACCGATGTTATAGGTAACGGCCTCAGCAATGCTTCGGCGGCAGGAAGGCCGAACTACAATCCGAACGGGATCCTCATCCAGGATGCCGATACCGGCAACCTGCGGACCTTCAGCATTCCCCTGGATGGAACAGGAATCATCGATGCCCCACACGTGACGAATCCCACCAACGGGGCAGTCACGTATCTCAGGAACTCGATGGAGTTCGGAGGGAACCTCGGTAGAAATACGTTCCGCGGTCCCGGGCTGGCGAATACCAACCTGAGTCTGATGAAGCGGTTTACGCTGCCCCATGAAATGCACCTGCAGATTCGTGGTGATTTCATCAACGTTTTCAATCACCACAATTTCGCGAATCCTGATTCGAACATGAGCAACCTGAGCACGTTCGGTCTGCAGACGCTTGCACCGGTCATCGATTCGCGTCAGCTTCTGTTGGGTGCCAAGCTTTCGTTCTAGGAGATGAAGAGAAGAAATTGAAATTGGAAAATCCAATTTCAATTTCTTCTCTTCGCCTGTCCTACATCTTGAGGCTCAACCCACCATCCACAGTCAGCACCTGCCCTGTGATGTAGTTGTCTGGCTCCAGCAAGAACAGGATCGCGCGCGCAACATCCTCGGGCTTCCCGAATCGCGGCACGATCTTTCGCTCGAGAAACGAATCGTACTTCCCGCTTTGTACGCTCTGCTGCGCCATGCCGGCATTGTTCACACCGGGCGCCACAACATTCACTCGAGCCTTCCACTGCTTTGCGAGAATCTTCGCTGTATGTACGAGCGCGGCTTTAGGCGCAGCGTAGACGGTGCTTCCGGCAAAGACTCCAACACCCTGCATGGTTGACGTCAGCACGATGCTTCCATCCTGATCCCCCAGTGCTACGGCAAAATCTCGAGTCAGAAGGACAGGGCCGCCAAAGTTAACGCGCATCGATGCCTCGAGATCTTCCATGGACGCCTTCTCGATCGGTACGCGCGCCGGATCACCCGATAGAACGACGAGACCGTACAATTCACCGGACGAGCGTGCCGCGCCGATGAGCTGCTCGCGGACTGATGCCTCTGCAATGTCGCCTCCCACAGCGGTCGCGTTCAACTCGGAAGCCAGCGCTGCAGCACGATCGTGATTGCGAAAATATCCAATCACGGGCTTGTAGCCACTCGCCGCGGCCAGACGCGCAACGGTGCTGCCAAGTCCTCCTGAACCCCCTGCAAGAATGACAGTTCTCACAGCTTCACCAGGATGACCTGCACAAACCGCGCATCGATCTTTTTGCCCACCAGAGGCTCGAGCTCTGCCCTTAGCTCAGCCCACCACTTTTCGGCGAACGGCGCAAACTCCGGGGGGACTTCGATTGAAGGAAGATGGAAACCATTCGCCAGCCAGGCTTCCAGATCCCGCAATTCGGACGTGTTGAGAGGAACAATCTCAAACCGCCCAAATAAAGCGGCCCGGATCGTTGCGGTATTGAATGCGCGGGCAAAGGTTGTGGGCATCGATGGAAACTGCGGGAGGAAAGCGCGGACCATCGAGGTCAAAGATTGAAGCCGCTTCTGCGCCGCATCCACATCCGCCATCGAACGAAAGCGGCGGTAGCGCGCTTCCTCGATCATCAAAGGCTTGAATCGCCTGAGCGCTTCGATGAACTCTCTGTCAGGCGCATCCAGCATCTCGAGCTGAAAGCCGGGGATACCGGCCAGTACGTCCGCCTGGGTTCGAAGCTTGGCGATCTGGCCGAACCCCACCTTGAAGATTGCCTGCACGTAGTTTCTGCGAAGGGTATCTGCCGCCCGTTCCAGCTGGCCGCCCGTCAGATACTCCAGTCCGATCGTCAGAGTGTCCCTCATCTCTTCGAGCGAAGGGCGCACACCTTCGAGTTCGCCCAGATTGACGAGATTCGCCGAGAGAATCCTGTTGCCGAGCGCCGTCAGTCCCTGTGCGATACGCTCAGATTCTTCAGAGTCCGTAACGGATTCGAGAGCCTGTACCAGGAAGCTGCCTCCGGAAAGAGAATCTGCAAAAACCATCGGCAGGTGCCCGGGCGTTTCCTCACCGGGGATCGCTTCGACAGCCACACTGCCCTTCGCCACTGTGTCGTCGGCGTTTGGACCCGAATAGATGGACATCGCTTCGTAATAGTCCACGAACCCATGCACCTCGAGGCGCCGTATTTTGTTGTCGTAAGCCGTTTCTTCGAGTTCGAGTCTTGTGGTGTAACGGACCAGCGTCAGAATCTGTGTGCCGAGATGGGGGTTGTATTTGAAGAGCGCGTCGAGGATCAGCATACCGATAGTCGTCACTTCACCACTTTCCACGGGCTCGACACCGAATCGGCTGTCGGGAGTCAGGATCATCTCCGTGGTCTCCGGCGGATCATCGCGATCGACTTCGTAGACATGAATCAGATCCTTGAGAAAAAGTGCGAGCACATATTCATCGATGCCACTCAGAGCCTTTGCGGTGTCCTCAGGTCCGGATTGAATGAAGGCCGCGATCCACTCCATAAATGGCTTTCGAACGAACTGATCCTTGCGCCAGCAATCGAGATCGATAAAGCCACGCACCTGTCGGCCCGTAACCATGGGAAGCAGATCCAGGCTGTCGGCAAGACCTACAGCCATGACTGTAAAGAAGACTTCCTCGAACGACGCGGCCTTGACAAGACGCGGTGCGTCGTCGCGAGCCAGGAAGTCGTCCAGCTCGGATTTGTTTTCGACTCGAAGTCGGGAACCCATTAGCGGGCTCAGCAGGGGGTTTGACATAATCTATTCTCTGTCAGAAAAAGAAAATCTTCTCATGTTCCTTGAAGGTCAGATCATTGAATTCCTCGACGCCGATCAGCTGAAGCCAGGCTACGTTCGAAAGCAGGAGCGCGATCGCCTTCAGGTCATCGATCCGCGGGGCCGCCATCTCAGCGTGAACGGAGATCGTGTCGCGATAGTGCACTGCCCCGCTTCCGAAAACGAATTCCCCAGGACCGCGAAAACGATTCTCGACAGGGTGCAGGCCCGGCAATCCGAGGTGGATATCGCCCTGCTCTGGGAGTCCATCGGGAATAGCGGCCGCGAATTTCAGTCGCTCGAACTGGCTGAAATTTTCTTCTCCGAATCGACTCCGGAAGCCACCTCGGCGGTTTTTCATGCCCTCTCTCAGGATAACGTGTTCTTCAAGCGCAACGGCCTCCACTTCGTGGCCAGAACGGCCGACCAGGTCGCCACCGAGCAGACGCGGCGCACACGGCAACGCTATCGCGAAGAACAACGGGATCAGATGACGGAAGCCATCAAACGCCTTGTTCGCGGACGCGGCGAGATCCCTTCGGAACTCACACCCCTGATCGATCGAATCCAGTCCTGGTTGCGTTACAGAACGGGGGATGATGTGCAGGCGATTCTCGAACAGGTCGCGGGCGCAAACCACGCGCGCGACGCGGCCTACGATATTCTGGTTCGCGCAGGACGCCTGCCGCCCAGTGCCGATCGATTCCTTGTGATTGCAGGCGTTGAAGAATCCTTCGGTGCTACTCAACTCGCGGCCGCTGACCTTTTATCGCCGGCAGTTCATACGGATGAACGCACAGACTTCCGGGATCTCCACGCAATCAGCATCGACGACGAAGACACGCTCGAAGTGGACGATGCGCTGACTATCCGAGAAGACAAAGGCCATTATGTTGCCGGGATTCACATCGCCGACGTTTCCCGGTTCGTGTCTCGCGGCGACCTGCTCGACCTCGAGGCGTTGAAGCGCGCCTCCACCATCTACCTGCCCACGCGGGCCGTTCGGATGTTGCCTGAACGTCTCTCTACGGACCTGGCCAGCCTGAAACAGGGGGTGGACCGCGCGGCATTCAGCGTGGAGGTGCGGTTTGATGAAAATTTCAACCGGCTGGATCACCGCATCCTTCTCAGCTCAATCCACGTGCGCGAGCGCCTGAACTATGAAACTGTCGATGAGCGTATCCATGCAGGAGATCGTGGCCTTACCGCTTTATACCGCATCGCTCTCCGACTGCGGGAAGAGCGCGAGTCTCACGGCGCAATCAACCTCCGGCGGCGGGAACTCAAGATCCGCGTACATCAGAGAGAATCGGGCGATGAGATACGAATCACCAGCATCGATGCGAATTCTGCGGCACGAATTCTCGTCAGCGAAATGATGGTTCTCCTCAACCGTCTTGCGGCCGACTTCGCCGCAACGAACAGTCTGCCCGTAATATTTCGGACGCAGGAACCTCGCGATCCTGTCCCTGCGGACACGACCCTTCCGGAGGCGCTTGCTTTCGAAAAGCTCCGTCGGACGTTCAAGCGCTCGAGGTTATCGCTGACACCCGGCCTGCACTCGGGCCTCGGGCTGTCGGCCTACACGCAGGTTTCTTCGCCGATCCGCCGGTATTCGGACATGGTCACGCAACGCCAGTTCACGTCGATGCTGCGAGGTAACCCTGTGCCTCACACGCGCGAAGAACTGCTGCAGGTGCTCGCTGCTGCCGAAGGAGCTGAACTGGAAATTCGATCACTTGAAGAGCGTTCTACGAGCTATTGGCTTCTCAAATATCTGGCCCATGAGAAAATGGGCGCCGGTTTGAACGCAATAGTTCTCGACAGGAAAGGAACCGTGGAACTGGACGAATACTACCTTCGTGGACGCCTGCCGGATCCTGGAACGACGGAGCCGGGAACCCCTGTCCAGGTGACAATCGACGAAATTGACCCGCTGCGGTCTGAAGTCCGTTTCAGGCGAGCCTGACGGAGTTATGCCGCAACCCCGCAAACCCTCCGGCATCGTCGAAGGTGTCGAAAAGACATCGGCTGTCCTGGCCGGGACCGACTATGGCGTACACCCCGAAGACTTCATCTTTTATGAACTGCACCGTTTGATCGAAGAGGACCGCGCCACATTTGACGAACCGGAGTTCCGCAACCTGATCGACGAGGGTATTCGAGCCCATATCCAGAACAACCTTGATACTCGCGCGCGTCTGGCCGGAACATTGCGCTCCTCCGGACTTCGGGGCGAAGCGCATACAGTCGCTCGACGCGTGGTTCGCGCGCTGGAGGATCTCGAGGCGGACCTTTGTAATGTCGCCGTCCTGGTCCGCAACTACATCGGTTATCTGCTCGCAACACTGGAGTCTCTGGAAGAGGAGGTTGCGGACGAAAAAGTCACGACCGCCGCAGACCTCCTCTTCGAGTCAACCGGAGATCGCAGCGCAGCAGAGACCGCGCTCGATATTCTGTGCGCCAACCGATCTCCGGTGTGCGCGCGCGTTCTGGCTCATGCCGTCTCAGAACCTCTTCTCGATGAGGATCTTGAAGCCCGCGCGTTTGACGCACTCAAGGCGTCCTGGCCGCTGCCGCGCCACTATATGCTCTATTCGCTTCGAGAGCATCCCCATGAAGACATCCCGATTAGATGGTTCCAGCTGTTTGTCGAGGTTGACGAATTGATGACTGCGGATCTGGTGCTGGAAGAACTGCGCGCCCATGGCGAAAGTCCGGCATACCTTGAAGATCTCGCCACGCTGATGGAAACCCTTCATGGATGCCGAGACCCGGAACTGGAAGACAAGATCCTTGACGCGGTGAATTCGGCATCGACAAGCGCGCCCGTGCTGCCCCTGCTTCGAAAGTTTCTCGAGGAGCATCGGCCGGCCGCAGCTCTGGACGGGGGTCCATGGGCGAAGCGGTCCCGAGCGTTGGAATTGAATCGCGAGTACCAATCCGCCGCAGCGCTGTTCGAGCAGGGCGAGAAAGAGAAGGGACTTCAGGCCTTGGAGAGGATTCTAAGTGTGGATAAGGCGTATCCGTTTGCAGTGATGCTAAGAAGGGTCATGGCACACAGGGAGTGAGTAAGCATGAGGATCCTTCAGCGGGCGCTAGATATGAAATCGGAAAGTCCTGCATTGGAGGTTGGAGGTTGGAAACCTTAAATTGAACCGAAGCTTACCGGAGATGTTACCCATGCATCCGGTCTTGGTCCAATTTAAGGTTTCCAACCTCCAATGCAGAACTTTCCGATTTCAACTAGATCCTCCAACCATTCCCCGCGCTATGATTCCCAATGATGAAGCGTTCACTCTTATTGGTCGCGATTGTCACCCTATTTTTCGTTCAGCCCCTGAAGCCCCAATCCGACTCTGCAGCCCGCGCGGCCATCACGCGCGCCCTTCCGCCTCTGCAAAAGTCCGCCGCTGAGTTCGTCACGCAACGGGCCTGTTTCTCCTGCCACCACAACGGGCTGTCGCTCCTGACGCTCCACCTTGCGCGCGAGCGCGGCTTCGCCGTTGACTCGAAGGCTCTGAGTTTGATCGAAGACAAAACCTTCCGCACCCTGCGCAGCCCCCAGGCTCTCGACGACGCGGTTCAGGCCGTCAATCTCTCGGACCCAACACCGAACGACAGTCTTCTATTGATGGCTGCACTTGCCGCAGGCCTGCCACCCGACATGACAACCGCGGTTCACGCAGCACGAATCACACGCTGGCAGCGAGACGGACACTGGATCACATCCGACTTTCGGCCGCCCCATTCCAGCAGCCTGTTTACGGCAACAGCCACCGCTGTTCGTGCAATTCGATGGTATATGCCACCGGAACTCACTGCGGAGCGGGATGCGGCTATTAACCGCGCCCGCCAGTGGCTCCTCGCCACACGACCGGAATCCACCGAGGATGCCGCGTTTCGCGTCATGGGACTCACCTGGGCAGAGGCGCCGAAAGAAGAACTCATCCCCGCACTGTGGGACCTGACGGCGCTTCAAAGTTCCGGCGGGGGCTGGCCTGAACTCAAAGGCTACGACGCCGATGCCTACTCAACGGGTGAAGCCCTGTTCGCGATGCGTGAAGCGGGCGTTCCGTCTACAAATACGGTGTGGCAGAAGGGACAACGCTTCCTGCTCTCGACACAGGCGAAGGACGGCACGTGGCGCGTCCACACTCGCATGATCTCGCCTGCGGAAGTGAGCCCCCCCTACTTTTCAACGGGGTTTCCTTACAAAAAGGACGAATTCATCTCGTATGCAGGAACGTGCTGGGCCGTCATGGCACTCCTGTCTGCATTGCCTCCCGCTGTTTCGTCTCCGCAGCCGGCCGTAACCGCCGTCCAGACTGACGCACCCTCCTGGGCTCGAGCGGCTCTCTTCGGTTCGGTTCGCGACCTGGATTCGCTCCTGGGGTCCGGACTGGATGCCAACAGCAAGACTCCCAACGGAACCACACTGCTGATGATGGCAGCGCATGACCCCGCAAAGGTTCGGTTGTTGCTCGCTCGCAAAGCCGACGTGAAAAGCCGCTCCCGTTCGGGGACCGATGCTCTGACCATTGCCACGACCTATCGGGGCACCGCAACGGTGCTTCAGCTTTTACTGGACGCCGGAGGGGAAGTTCAGACGCCTGAGGGTGTGCGAACCCGGTACTCTCCGCTCGCCCTCGCTTCCATGACAGGGGACATGGAAAGCACTCGTCTTCTGCTGGCTCGTGGAGCACAGCCTGAGGCCGAAGCCCTCTCGGAGGCAGTGACCTTCGGTAATGCCGAGACAGTTCGAGCGCTTATCAAAGCCGGAGCAGATGCCGGCATCCGGGAAGCTTCGGGAGTGAATCTTCTTCACTGGGCCGCAATCACCAACCGTGCCTCCGTTATATCGACGCTTGTCGAAGGTCATGTGCCGCTGGACGACATCGACGATTTCGGCTTTACGCCGCTGATGTACGCAGCCACCCTGGATCATGGGAACACAGAGACTATTGAGGAACTTCTTAAGGCAGGTGCAGACCAGAGCATCCGCAATCTGGAAGGGCGTACGCCGCTACAACAGGCGCGGCGGCTCAAACACTCCCAGCTTGCGGATGCGCTGAAATAGGTTCTACTTGCCCACCATGTGGGCAGGATCGCGGTTGTTTTCCTCGCAGATGCTTTCGATCAGGTCCGTATCCGGCACAAGCCGCCAGGTCAACCTGACGTTCCACGGCTTGGTGTAAGCCTTCGGATCGTCGATCGTGACATCGATGTTCATGACTCCGGTGTTGGGACGGCTGTAGCGTTCAATAACCCGGAGCGACTCGGTCCCCGGCAACCCACGCATGTCGAGCCACGTCTTGCCATTCTGGCCGATGGTTTCGACAACGAGCGTGTCTCCGTCCCATTTTCCGACCGAGTATCCCATCCACGTGGGCTGCGCATTTTTGGGGAGAGGCCTCCCGTCCAGAAACACCTGCCGATAGATCGTTCTCGACTCGTACAAAAACACGAGAAGGTCGGGCGTCTGCACGACCTTCAGGCCGTCGGGAATGTTGTTCTTCTCGGGTATTCCCGAGGGCAGACATCGCGCTCCGGGATGATCCTTCCCATTGTTGTCGATGCGCTCTTTGTAGAGCTCGGCAGCCCACGGCTGAAAGGGAATATCCGCGGGCTTCATGTCGGATGCCAGGTTTAGCAGGTACTTGACGGCTTCACGAGGCATCCAGAATCCCGAGAGGTCCGGCTTTCCGTCAGTCGTCCGGCGGGTGGGCGCGTTGAGATCCACCGTTCCATCCGCTTTGCGCGGCATATTTTTCCACGGATACGGATCCCATTGGGCTTGTGCAACACCGGTTCCTGCCCAAACGATCAAGATTCCTGTCACGATGACGCGAACGGCTGCTCCCAGGGTATTCGTCATGGATCGCTCCTTTAGCACAGGGATTCTAAAGCGGAGTTCATCTTAATCAAAGAAAGGACTTGTTTGACTCTGTAGCGGAAAACACGTAGTGTGCGTTTGGGAACAATTCATTGGAGGGATTCCTATGCGCTATCTGGGATTTTTATGCTGCGTCGCCGCCTTTTCGTTGGCGGTAGCTTCGGTTCCGGCTTCCGCACATCACTCCTTCGCGGCAGAATTCGACAGCGCAAAGCCTGTCACGCTGACCGGGAAGGTCACCAAGGTCGAATGGACCAACCCGCATGCCTTCTTCTACATCGATGTGAAGGACGAAAAGACCAACGAGGTCGGAAACTGGGCCGCAGAACTCAACAGCCCAAACAGTCTTATGCGTCTGGGATGGACGCGCGATTCCATGAAAATCGATGACGTGGTGACTGTGACGGGCAGCCTTGCGAAAGATGGCAGCAAGCTCCTCAATGCGAGGTCTATCGTTCTGGCCAGCACCGGAAAGCGCCTCTTCGCGGGGTCGAGCGAACCGACACCTCCGCCAGCCGCAAAGTAATACCCTTCAGTAGTCGCTGCAGGATTTGAAGTAGGCGCACACCGGGCACTTGAGTTCACATTTGCGCTCTTCCAGGTGTGCGCCGCAA
>Ga0068859_100001416_pt1 | contig 24328 bp, 36 predicted proteins | sample KBSSwiS22_FD_66585 | JGI IMG/M metagenome (GOLD analysis project Ga0068859, IMG submission 66585) | Switchgrass rhizosphere microbial communities from Kellogg Biological Station, Michigan, USA - KBS Switchgrass S2-2 | ecosystem: Host-associated > Plants > Roots > Rhizosphere > Soil ...
GTCAAGGGCGGCAATATTCCCAAGGAATATATCCCCTCGGTCGAGAAGGGCATGCGCGAGACGGCGCAGTCCGGATCGCTGATCGGCTTCCCGATCGTCGATTTCGAAGTGCATCTGGTCGACGGGAAATACCATGACGTCGACTCGTCGGCGCTGGCGTTCGAAATCTGCGCGCGCGGTGCGATGCGCGAAGCCGCGCAGAAGGCGGGCATCAAGATCCTCGAGCCGATCATGTCGGTCGAGGTGGTGACACCCGAGGATTATCTCGGCGATGTGATCGGCGACTTGAACAGCCGTCGCGGCCAGATACAGGGCACCGACACGCGCGGCAACGCGCAGACGGTGAAGGCGATCGTGCCGCTGGCGAACATGTTCGGCTACGTCAACGAACTTCGTTCGTTCTCGCAGGGCCGCGCGCAGTACACGATGCAGTTCTCGCACTATGACGAGGTGCCTGCGAACGTCGCCGAGGAAGTGAAGGCGAAGCTGGCGTAACTCCACGCATTCGTGCCGCTTTCGGTGGCTCCTGCGGAGCCCATTTTCGAAAGCGGCGCGGAAGCGCTGGCGTATTCAACAATCAGCCGCTATTGGGCCGCGTTCTCGCGATTCCCCATTGGCGGCGCGGAATGGATCCAGAAGGTAGGAAACAATGGCGAAGGCAAAATTCGAGCGGAACAAGCCGCACCTGAACATCGGCACTATCGGCCACGTCGACCACGGCAAGACGTCGCTGACGGCCGCGATCACCAAGGTCCTGGCCGAGACGACCGGTGGCACCGCCGTCGACTTTGCCAACATCGACAAGGCGCCCGAAGAGCGCGAGCGCGGCATCACCATCTCGACCGCGCACGTCGAGTATGAGACGACCGCCCGCCACTATGCGCACGTCGATTGCCCGGGCCACGCCGACTATGTGAAGAACATGATCACCGGCGCCGCACAGATGGACGGCGCGATCCTGGTCGTGTCGGCCACCGACGGCCCGATGCCGCAGACCCGCGAGCATATCCTGCTCGCGCGCCAGGTCGGCGTGCCGGCGATGGTGGTGTTCATGAACAAGGTCGACCTCGTCGACGACGCCGAGATCCTCGAACTCGTCGAGCTCGAAATCCGCGAGCTGCTCAGCTCGTACGAATTCCCGGGTGACGATATTCCGATCATCCAGGGTTCGGCCACCTGCGCGCTCAGCGGCAGCAACGACACGCTCGGCAAGGAAGCCGTGCTCAAGCTCATGGCCGCCGTGGACGAATATATCCCGCAGCCCGAGCGTCCGCTCGACAAGCCGTTCATGATGCCGATCGAAGACGTGTTCTCGATCTCGGGCCGCGGCACCGTCGTCACCGGCCGCGTCGAGACCGGCATCATCAAGGTCGGCGAGGAAGTCGAGATCGTCGGCCTCACCAACACCCGCAAGACCGTCGTCACCGGCGTCGAGATGTTCCGCAAGCTGCTCGACCAGGGCCAGGCCGGCGACAACATCGGCGCGCTGCTGCGCGGCGTCGGCCGTGACGAAGTCGAGCGTGGCCAGGTTCTGGCCAAGCCGGGTTCGATCACCCCGCACACCGATTTCAAGTCGGCCGTGTACGTGCTGTCGAAGGACGAAGGTGGCCGTCACACGCCGTTCTTCGCCAACTATCGTCCGCAGTTCTACTTCCGCACGACCGACGTGACCGGCACTGTCGAGCTGCCCGAGGGCACCGAGATGGTCATGCCGGGTGACGAAGTGAAGCTGGGCATCAAGCTCATCGCGCCGATCGCGATGGACGTCGGCCAGCGCTTCACGATCCGCGAAGGCGGCCGTACCGTCGGCGCCGGTGTCGTCAGCGACATCGACAAGTAAGTCTTTTTGAGACGAGCTGCCGCCCGGCACTCCCCAACGGAGTGTCGGGCGGTTGCCTTTTTACAAGGGCAGCTGTAAGGGCCCGCCCTTCGGTTTTCGGATTTAACCAGCAAGAGGCAGTCACTCTGCTTCGTCGGCGACCGTTGCGCCGCGAATTGGAAAACTGCCCCGCTCTTTCGCATTGGTAGGGACATGGACACGCAAAATATCCGCATCCGCTTGAAAGCGTTCGATCATCGCGTACTCGATCAAGCTACCGGCGACATCGCCGATACCGCCCGACGTACCGGCGCCCTCATCCGCGGTCCGATCCCGTTGCCGACGCGCATCGAGAAGTTCACGGTCAACCGCGGCCCGCACATCGACAAGAAGTCGCGCGAGCAGTTCGAAGTTCGCACCTACAAGCGTATGCTGGATATCGTGCAGCCGACCCCCCAGACCGTCGATGCGCTGATGAAGCTGGACCTCGCGGCCGGCGTCGATGTCGAGATCAAGCTGGCCTGAGCCAGTTTGCCGAAGCCCCCGCGGAAGCGGGGGGCTTTCATTCCGGACAGCCCGCAAAAAGGGCGCTTTCTGGGGTGGACAAGGAAGCAGCGCTGACATATTAGCGCGCCTCCACAAGAGATTCGCACTCCCGTCATCGGTGAGTGCAGGCGCCTCGACCGGATCGACCCCGATCCAACGCAAGGCACCAGAGCCCAAGGGCTCGATCGACATAGGGATACCGCCGGGCTCTTCGGAGAATCCGGGTCTGCGTCCCCCGTCTTCTCCGCTTCGGCGGGGTTCAGCCCGGACGGGGCTCGCATCATTTTTGGGCTGAGGCACGCACCCGAGGGCAAAGCTCGAGGGTGCCTCTGTATGGGAGCAACTGGTCGATGCGCACTGGCGTTATCGCGAAGAAGATGGGCATGACTCGCCTGTTCCAGGACGATGGCCGGCACGTGCCGGTGACGGTCCTGGCGCTTGAGGGCGTGCAGGTGGTGGCGCAGCGCACCACTGAAACCGACGGCTATGTGGCAGTGCAGATTGGCGCTGGCACGGCCAAGGCCAAGAACGTCGCCAAGCCGCAGCGCGGCCACTTCGGCAAGGCCGAAGTCGAGCCCAAGGCGGTGTTGTGCGAGTTCCGCGTCGAAGCGGACGGACTGATCGAAGTGGGTGCCGAGCTGTCGGCCGACCATTTCGTCGCCGGCCAGCTCGTCGACGTGTCGGGCCGCACCCAGGGCAAGGGTTTCGCCGGCGCAATGAAGCGCTGGGGCTTCGGCGGTCTGCGCGCGACGCACGGCGTGTCGGTGTCGCACCGTTCGCATGGTTCGACCGGCAACCGCCAGGATCCGGGCCGCGTCTTCAAGAACAAGAAGATGGCCGGCCACATGGGCGACCGCAACCGCACGCAGCAGAACCTCGAGATCGTGCAGACCGACGCCGAGCGCGGCCTGCTGTTCGTCAAGGGCTCGGTGCCTGGCCACAAGGGCGCCTGGCTGATCGTCAAGGATGCAGTGAAGGTCCCGGCACACAAAGACGCGCCGTATCCGGCCGGCCTCAAGCAGGTCGCCAACAGCAACGAGGCTCCCACCGAAGCGCCCGAAGTGGCGGCTCCGGAAGCCACTGACGGCCAGGAGGGCTAAGTGAAGGTCAAGGTACACACCCTCGACGCAGCGGCTGGCGGCGACATCGAGCTCAAGGACGATATTTTCGGCCTCGAGCCCCGCGCCGACATCCTGCACCGCGTCGTCACCTGGCAGCTCGAGAACCGCCGCGCTCCGGCGCGTGCGACTCGCGAGCGCGCCGACGTCGCCCGCACCGGCAAGAAGTGGGGTCGCCAGAAGGGCGGCGGCACGGCACGCCATGGCGACAAGCGCGCCCCCATCTTCATCGGCGGCGGCAAAGCGCACGGCGCCCGCGCCCGCGTGTTCGACGTCGCGCTCAACAAGAAGATCCGCGCGCTCGGTCTCAAGATGGCGCTTTCGAGCCATGCCAAGGCCGGCTCGCTGATCGTGCTCGACAACCTCGACGGTGCCGGCAAGACCAAGGCGCTCAAGGGCCAGTTCGAGAAGCTCGGTTTCGGCAAGACCGCACTGGTGATCGATGGCGAAGCGATCGAGAACGGTTTCGCACTCGCTGCGCGCAACCTCACCGGCGTCGACGTGCTGCCGGCGATCGGCGCCAACGTCTACGACATCCTGAAGCACGACACGCTGGTGCTGACCCGCGCTGCCGTCGAAAAGCTGGAGGCGCGCTTCCATGGCTAAGAAGCAGAAAGCTGCGGTCGATCATCGTCATTACGACGTGATCGTTGCGCCGCACATCACCGAGAAGGCGACGCTCGTCTCCGAGCACAACGCCGTCGTGTTCAAGGTCGCCAACGACGCGACCAAGCCCGAGATCAAGGCGGCGGTCGAAGCGCTGTTCGGCGTCAAGGTGACCGGCGTGAACACGATCGTCAGCAAGGGCAAGACCAAGCGCTGGAAGGGCCAGCCCTACCGCCGCTCTGACAGCAAGAAGGCGATCGTCACGCTTGCCGAAGGCGAGTCGATCGACGTGACCGAAGGGGTCAAGGCGTAATGGCTCTCAAAAACTATAACCCGACGAGCCCGGCCCGGCGTGGCCTGATCCTCGTCGACCGCAGCGGCCTGCACAAGGGCGGCCCGGTCAAGGCGCTTACCGAAGGCAAGCGTAAGACCGGCGGCCGCAACAACAAGGGCCATGTCACGTCGCGCGGCATCGCCGGCGGCCACAAGCAGCGCTATCGCATCATCGATTTCAAGCGCCGCCTGTGGGACGTTGAGGGCAGCGTCGAACGGATCGAATATGATCCCAACCGCACCGCCTTCATCGCGCTGATCAACTATGGCGCCGACGAAGCGGGCAAGGACCGCCTCGCCTATATCATCGCGCCGCAGCGCCTCGCCGTCGGCGACAAGGTGATCGCGGGCAAGAAGACCGACGTGAAGCCGGGCAACGCGATGGAGCTCGGCCAGATGCCGGTCGGCACCATCGTCCACAATGTGGAGATGAAGCCGGGCAAGGGTGGTCAGATCGCGCGTTCGGCCGGTACCTATGTGCAAGTCGTCGGGCGCGACAAGGGCATGGTGATCGTCCGCCTCAACTCGGGCGAGCAGCGCTATGTCCATGCCAACTGCATGGGCACGGTCGGAGCGGTATCGAACCCCGACAACGCCAACCAGAATCTGGCGAAGGCCGGCCGCAATCGCTGGCTCGGCAAGCGTCCGCTCACCCGCGGCGTCGCCAAGAACCCGGTCGATCACCCGCATGGCGGTGGTGAAGGCCGGACCTCGGGCGGCCGTCATCCGGTCACCCCCTGGGGCAAGCCGACCAAGGGTGCGCGCACCCGCCACAACAAGGCGACGGACAAGATGATCATTCGGTCGCGTCACGCGAAGAAGAAGGGCTGATAGATGGCTCGCTCGGTTTGGAAGGGTCCCTTTGTGGATCTGCACCTGCTCAAGAAGGCTGAGACTGCTCAGGAGGCGAGTGGCCGCACGGGTCCGATCAAGACCTGGTCGCGCCGTTCGACGATCCTGCCGCAGTTCGTCGGCCTGACGTTCAGCGTCTACAACGGCCGCAAGTTCGTGCCGGTGTCGGTCAACGAGGACATGGTCGGCATGAAGCTCGGCGAATTCGCGCCGACGCGCTTCTTCCCCGGCCACGCCGCGGACAAGAAGGGCAAGCGCTAATGAGCAAGCAGGCAGCCCCCCGCAAAGTCGGCGACAAGGAAGCCCTGGCGGTCGGTACGCAAATTCGCGGCTCGGCGCAGAAGCTGAACCTCGTCGCGGGCCTGATCCGCGGCAAGAAGGCCGGCGATGCGATGAACATCCTCGCTTTCTCGAAGCGTGCGATGGCAGTCGATGCCCGCAAGGTGCTCGCCTCGGCGATCGCCAATGCCGAGAACAACCACAACCTCGATGTGGACGCGCTCGTCGTGCACGAGGCTTCGGTCGGCAAGGGTATCGTGATGAAGCGCTTCGCGACGCGCGGCCGTGGCAAGTCGACCCGCATTTTGAAGCCGTTCAGCCGTCTGCGCATCGTCGTGCGCGAGCAGGAAGAAGCATAATGGGTCACAAGAGCAACCCGATCGGTCTGCGTCTGCAGATCAACCGTACCTGGGACAGCCGCTGGTTCGCCGAGGGTGCCGACTATGGCCGGCTGCTTCTCGAGGACCTCAGGATCCGCAAGTACATCATGGAAGCGCTGCCGCAGGCGGCAATCTCCAAGGTGGTGATCGAGCGTCCGGCCAAGCTGTGCCGCGTGTCGATCTACGCGGCGCGTCCTGGCGTGATCATCGGCAAGAAGGGTGCCGACATCGAGAAGCTGCGCAAGCAGCTGGGTGCGATGACGGCATCCGACGTGAGCCTGAACATCGTCGAGATCCGCAAGCCGGAAGTCGACGCCAAGCTCGTCGCCCAGGGTATCGCCGACCAGCTTGAGCGTCGTATCGCCTTCCGTCGCGCGATGAAGCGCGCGGTGCAGTCGGCGATGCGGCTCGGTGCCGAAGGCATCCGCATCAACTGCGGCGGCCGCCTCGGCGGTGCCGAGATCGCGCGCGCCGAATGGTATCGTGAGGGCCGCGTTCCGCTGCACACGCTGCGCGCGAACGTCGATCACGGCACGGCCGAAGCGCACACCGCCTATGGCGTTTGCGGCGTGAAGGTGTGGATCTTCAAGGGCGAGATCCTCGGTCACGATCCGATGGCGCAGGACCGGCTCAACATGGAGGCCCAGACCTCCGGCGTGCGCCCCGCGCGCGACGAGCGTCGTTAAGGGACTAGAGGACAATGCTGCAACCAAAGCGCACCAAGTTCCGCAAGGCGCACAAGGGCCGGATCCACGGCGACGCCAAGGGCGGCACCGCGCTCAACTTCGGGGCCTATGGCCTCAAGGCGATGGAGCCCGAGCGGATCACCGCGCGTCAGATCGAAGCGGCTCGCCGCGCGATCACGCGCCACATCAAGCGCCAGGGGCGTTTGTGGATCCGCATCTTCCCGGATGTGCCGGTGTCGTCGAAGCCTGCCGAAGTCCGCATGGGCTCGGGCAAGGGTGCGCCGGAATATTGGGTGGCGCGCGTCAAGCCGGGCCGCATCCTGTTCGAACTCGACGGTGTCCCCGGCCAGCTCGCGGCGGAGGCGTTCGAGCGTGCGGCGATGAAGCTGCCGATCAAGACCAAGGTCGTGGCGCGCCTAGGCGACACGTCGCACCTGGAGGGTTGATGCAATGACCAAGGTTACCGATCTTCGGGTGATGAACGACGACCAGCTCGACACGCAGCTGGGCAACCTCAAGCGCGAAGCGTTCAACCTGCGCTTCCAAGCGGCTACGAGCCAGCTCGAGAAGCCGAGCCGCGTCAAGGAAGTCCGTCGGGACATCGCTCGCATCAAGACGCTGCAGACCGAGCGCTCGCGCTCGGCAGCGAAGTAAGGAATTAGCCATGCCGAAGCGCGTGCTGACCGGGAACATTGTCTCGGACAAAGGCGACAAGACGGTGGTCGTGCTGGTGGAGCGCAAGGTCAAGCACCCGCTCTACGGCAAGATCATCCGCCGTTCGAAGAAGTATCACGCCCATGACGAGGCGAACGAATATCGCGAGGGCGAGACCGTGCGGATCGAAGAGACCGCGCCGATCTCGAAGCTCAAGACCTGGAAGGTGATCGGGCGGGTGAACACCCATGCGACGCCGGCCGAGACGGCAGCGTCCAACGCGTAACGCAACGCCGGGGACAACCCGGATTTTGAAGGCGGGTCCGGTCAGCAATCGGGCCCAGTTGAGAAGGAACCGGATCGATGATCCAGATGCAGTCCAATCTCGACGTCGCGGACAACAGCGGCGCGAAGCGGGTGCAGTGCATCAAGGTGCTGGGCGGCTCAAAGCGTCGCACGGCCGGCGTGGGCGACGTGATCGTCGTCAGCGTCAAGGAAGCAGCACCCCGTGGCAAGGTGAAGAAGGGCGACGTGCACCGCGCGGTCATCGTGCGCACGGCGAAGGACGTTCGTCGCGCCGACGGTTCGGTGATTCGCTTCGACGGCAATGCCGCGGTGCTGGTCAACAAGAACGAGGAGCCGATCGGCACGCGTATCTTTGGCCCGGTGGTGCGCGAGCTGCGCTCGAAGGGCTTCATGAAGATCATCTCGCTCGCTCCCGAGGTGCTGTGATGGCTGCTGCGAAGATCAAGAAGGGCGACCGCGTGATCGTCCTGTCCGGCAAGGACAAGGGCCGCACCGGGGAAGTGACCAAGGCGTTCCCCAAGGACGGCAAGGTCGTCGTGTCGGGCGTGAACGTGCATGTGCGCCACACCAAGCCGAGCCAAGGCGACCCGCAGGGTGGCCTGAAGCGCTCGGAAGCGCCGCTCGACGTGTCGAACGTCGCGCACGTCACTGCGGACGGCAAGCCGACCCGTGTTCGTTTCGAGACCCGTGACGGCAAGAAGGTCCGTGTCGCCGTCAAGACCGGGGAGGTCATCAATGGCTGATTATATGCCGCGGATGCGGAAGCATTACGAGAGCGTCATCATCAAGGCGATGACCGAGAAGTTCGGCTACGCCAACGCGCTCCAGGTTCCGCGCATCGAGAAGATCGTGCTGAACATGGGCGTCGGTGAAGCGACGCAGGACAAGAAGAAGGTCGAGACCGCCGCGGGCGAGATGGAACTGATCGCAGGTCAGAAGCCCGTCATCACCAAGGCGAAGAAGTCGATCGCGACGTTCAAGCTGCGCGAAGGCATGCCGATCGGCGTGAAGGTCACGCTGCGTCGCGAGCGGATGTACGAGTTTCTCGATCGTTTCATCACGATCGCGCTGCCGCGCGTTCGCGACTTCCGTGGGCTGAACCCGAAGAGCTTCGACGGTCGCGGCAACTATGCCTGCGGCATCAAGGAGCAGCTCGTGTTCCCCGAGATCAACTATGACCGCATCGACAAGGTGCGCGGCATGGACGTGATCGTCACCACCACTGCGAAGACCGACGAGGAAGCGCGCGAGCTGCTTCGTCTGTTCGGCTTCCCCTTCACCGGCCTCCAGGCGGAAGTCGCGAAGGCTGCGTAACCAGATTTAGGAAAGAGCTTAAGTCCATGGCGAAACTGAGTTCGATCAACAAGAACGAGCGTCGCAAGCTGCTGGTAAAGAAATATGCCGGCAAGTACGCGAAGCTCAAGGCGATCGCGAACGACGAGTCGAAGGATGAGACCGAGCGTCTCATCGCGCGGCTGAAGATGGCCGAGATTCCCAGGAACGGGAATCCGGGCCGCGTGCGCAACCGCTGCGAGCTGACCGGCCGTCCGCGCGCCTATTACCGCAAGTTCCGTCTCGCCCGCGTCATGCTGCGCGATCTGGCCAACAAGGGCCTGATCCCCGGCGTCACCAAGTCGAGCTGGTAAGGATCCGAAGATGGCATTGACCGATCCCCTGGGTGACATGCTCACCCGCATCCGCAACGGCCAGCGCGCGCGCAAGGACTCCGTCCTGACGCCGGCGTCGAAGTTGCGCGCGCGCGTGCTCGATGTGCTGCAGCGCGAGGGCTATATCCGCGGCTATTCGGAAGAGCAGATGGGTCCGGCTGCGGGCATCCGCATCGAGCTCAAATATTTTGAAGGCCAGCCGGCGATCAAGCATCTGGCGCGCGTCTCGAAGCCGGGCCGCCGTGTCTATTCGGGTTCGCAGGAACTCCCCAAGGTGCGCAACGGCCTCGGCATTACGATTGTCTCGACGCCGAAGGGCGTTCTCTCGGACGCGGAAGCGCGCGAGCAGAACGTCGGCGGCGAAGTGCTGGCGGAGGTGTTCTGATGAGCCGCATCGGCAAGAAGCCGGTATCGATTCCCGCGGGCGTGACCGCGAGCGTCGACGGCGATGAGATTTCGGTGAAAGGTCCCAAGGGGACGCTCACCATGCCCAAGGCCGAACTGATCAGCTACGAGTTGATCGAAGGCGGCATCTCGGTGCAGCCGGCGAACGACACCAAGCGCGCCCGCGCCTTCTGGGGCATGCAGCGTACGCTCGTGCAGAACCTGGTGACCGGCGTGACGCAGGGCTTCTCGAAGAAGCTGCTGATCACCGGCGTCGGCTATCGCGCGAACATGCAGGGCAAGACGCTGCGTCTGCAGCTCGGCTATTCGCACGACGTCAATTTCGAGATCCCGGAAGGCATCACGATAGCGACGCCGGATCAGACCACGGTCGAGATCTCGGGTATCGACAAGCAGCAGGTTGGCCAGGTGGCAGCGGAGATCCGTCGCTGGCGTAAGCCCGAGCCGTACAAGGGCAAGGGCATCAAGTACGCCGGCGAGTTCATCTTCCGCAAGGAAGGGAAGAAGAAGTAATGACCAAGGGTCTCTCTCTCTTCGAGAAGCGGCGTCGCCGCAACCGCAGCACCCTGCGTGCGCGCGCCGGCAGTCGCCCGCGGTTGTCGGTGCATCGCTCGGGCAAGCATATCTATGCGCAGGTGATCGACGACGGCGAAGGCAAGACGCTCGCGTCGGCTTCGACGATCGACAAGGCGGTCAAGGGCAAGACCGGCGCGACTATCGAAGCGGCGCAGGAAGTCGGCAAGCGCGTCGCCGAGGCGGCCAAGGCTGCGGGCGTCACGCAGGTCGTCTTCGATCGCGGCGGCTTCCTCTATCATGGTCGCGTCAAGGCGCTGGCCGATGCCGCTCGTGAGAGCGGACTGGAGTTCTGAGAATGGCGGACGAAACCAACCAGGCCCCCGAGGGCATTGAGGCGCAGGACGCCGGTGGCGGCATCAGCGCCGGCACGACCCCGGATCAGAACCAGGGCAACCGTGGCCGTCGTGGCCGTGGCGGTGGCGACCGTGGCGGCCGTGGAGGCAATGATCGTGGTGGCCGTGGCCGTCGCGACGACCGTCAGGGCCGTGGCGGCAACAACGACGAAGGTGGCGAGGAGCTGATCGAAAAGCTCGTCCACATCAATCGCGTGTCCAAGACAGTGAAGGGCGGCAAGCGCTTTGGTTTTGCGGCGCTCGTCGTCGTGGGCGACGGCAAGGGCCGCGTCGGTTTCGGCCATGGCAAGGCGCGCGAAGTGCCCGAAGCCATTTCGAAGGCGACTGCTTCGGCCAAGAAGAAGATGGTCCGCATTCCGCTCAAGGAAGGCCGCACGCTGCACCATGACGGCAACGGCCATTTCGGTGCCGGTCGCGTGACGCTTCGTTCGGCACCACAGGGCACAGGCATCATCGCGGGCGGCCCGATGCGTGCCGTGTTCGAGAGCCTGGGCGTGGCGGACGTGGTGACCAAGTCGGTCGGCACGTCGAACCCCTACAACATGATCCGCGCCACCTTCGAGGCGCTGGTGGAGCAGACTTCGCCGAAGTCGGTTGCCCAGCGGCGCGGCAAGAAGATCGCCGACCTGCTCGGCCGCGGTGGTTCGCAGACCGCCGAGGCGGATGCGGCCGCGATCGTGGAGTGACACGGATGGCTACCATCAAGATCAAGCAGACCGGCTCGCCGATCCGCCGCACCAAGGACCAGCGTGCGACGCTGATCGGCCTGGGGCTGAACAAGATGCATCGGGTTTCGGAGTTGGAAGACACTCCCGAGGTTCGCGGAATGATCCGCAAGGTGCAGCATATGGTCGAAGTGCAGGGTTGAACCCTCTTTCCTCTCCCGCTCGCGGGAGAGGGTCATTTGCGCGACAAAAGCGAAAGCGAGTGCACGACATGAAACTGAACGATCTCAAGGACAATCAAGGCGCCCGCCAGGACCGCGTTCGCGTCGGTCGTGGCATCGGTTCGGGCCTGGGCAAGACCGCCGGCCGCGGCCAGAAGGGTCAGAAGAGCCGTGAAGGCGTGTCCATCAAGGGCTTCGAGGGCGGCCAGATGCCGCTCCACATGCGGTTGCCGAAGCGCGGCTTCAACAACATCTTCGCCAAGGACTATGCCGAAGTGAATCTCGGCGCGGTTCAGAAGGCCGTCGATGCGGGCAAGCTGAGCGGAACCGAGATCGACCATGCGGCGCTCAAGGCGGCCGGTCTTGCGCGTGGTGGCAAGGATGGCGTGCGTCTGCTCGGCAAGGGCGAGCTGTCCGCCAAGCTGAATTTCACGGTCGCCGGTGCGTCGAAGGGCGCGATCGAAGCGGTCGAGAAGGCCGGCGGCACTGTGACGATCCCCGAGATCGTTGCCGCGGCCGACAAGCACAAGGCCAAGCATCGCACCGTCCAGACCGCCAAGAAGGCGGAAAAGGCGGAAAAGGTCGCGAAAGCCAAGGCGTAACCGGGGATCCCCGGCAAGTCGCCGGGGTTCCGCATTGCGCCGCTCGGCAAAAAGGTACCCGGTCTTCGCCGGGGAACCGATTGCCCTAGGGGTTCGAGGCCCTATATGAGCGGCGGGGGCGCTAAACGCCGTCCCGCCGCTTTGGTTTCCAGGACGACGTAGCAAATGGCATCCGCAGCCGATCAACTAGCCTCCAGCATCAGCCTGTCCAAATTCGGACAGGCGACCGAACTCAAGAAGCGGCTGTGGTTCACGCTCGGTGCGCTGATCATCTTCCGACTGCTCTGTTACGTGCCGCTGCCCGGCGTCGACCCGACCAAGCTCGATCTGCTCGCGCAGCGCACGCAGGGCGGCGTCGTCGATTTCTTCAACAGCTTCACGGGCGGCGCGCTGCTCCATGCCAGCATCGTCGCGCTCGGCGTGATGCCTTACATCACTGCCTCGATCGTGGTGCAGCTGGCGACGTCGCTCAGCCCGCATCTCAACGCGATCAAGAAGGAAGGCGAGAGCGGTCGCAAGCGGCTCAACCAATATACCCGTTACGGGACGGTCGGCCTGACGCTGTTCCAGGGCTGGTTCGTCGCGAGCCAATATGAGGCTGCAGCGGTCGAGCCCGGATTGCTGTTCCACATCACTTCGGTGATCAGCCTCGTCGGCGGCACCATGTTCCTGATGTGGCTGGGCGAACAGATCACGTCGCGCGGTATCGGCAACGGCATGTCGCTGATCATCATGGCGGGCATTGTCGCGCGCCTGCCGGTAGCGCTGGTCCAGCTGTTCGAGAGCGGCCGCACTGGCGCGCTCGATCCGCTACGACTGATCGGCGTGATCGTCGGTGTGGCGTTGCTCGTACTGTTCATCTGTTTCATGGAGCGCGCGCAACGCCGCATCCTCATCCAATATCCCAAGCGCCAGACCGCCCGCGGGGTGCAGGCCGAGCGCAGCCACTTGCCGCTCAAGATCAATACCGCCGGCGTGATCCCACCGATCTTCGCCTCGTCGCTGTTGCTGCTACCGCTCACCATCACCCAGTTCGCTGGCCAGGGGATGCAGCAGGGCAGTGGCTGGTGGGGCGATTTCGTGATCTTTCTCAACCAGTATCTGCACCATGGGTCGCCGGTGTACATGGCGCTCTACGGGTTCGGGATCATCTTCTTTTCGTTCTTCTACGCCGCGGTGGTGTTCAATCCCGAAGAGACGGCGGACAATCTCAAGCGCTACGGTGGGTTCATCCCCGGCATTCGCCCGGGCAAGAACACCGAGGTCTATTTCGACTATGTGCTGACGCGCATCACCGTGATCGGCGCCGCGTACCTGGCGATCATCTGTCTCGTGCCGGAATATTTCGTGTCGGCGATGGGCATACCCTTCTATCTCGGGGGCACTAGCCTTCTGATCGTGGTCAACGTAACCATGGACACCGTCGCCCAGATCCAGTCGCACCTGCTGGCCCACCAGTATGGCGACCTGATCAAGAAGGCAAAGCTGAAGGGGGCCCGCACGCGCTGAGCTTGGGCGCGGCGGCGGAACGGGAGGAGCCGGTTGAATATCATTCTTTTGGGGCCGCCTGGCGCCGGCAAGGGCACGCAGGCCAGCCGACTCGAAAGCGAGCGCGGTATGGTGCAGCTTTCGACCGGCGACATGTTGCGCGCGGCGGTCAAGGCAGGCACCCCGACCGGCGTCAAGGCCAAGGCCGTGATGGAAGCGGGCGAGCTGGTGTCCGACGCGATCGTTTCGGGCATCATCGGCGAACGGCTCGACATGCCCGATACCGTGAAAGGCGCCATCTTCGATGGCTATCCGCGCACCGCGGCCCAGGCGGACGCGCTCGACCAGCTGCTCGCCGAGCGCGGTCGCAAACTCGACTATGTGATCGAACTGGTCGTCGATGAGGATGCGCTGGTCGAGCGCATCGTCGGTCGCTTCACCTGCGTCAAATGCGGTGCGGGCTATCACGACAAGTTCAAGCGGACCGCAATCGACGGCGTCTGCGACGTGTGCGGCTCGACCGAATTCAAGCGACGGCCCGACGACAATGCCGAGACGGTGCACACGCGGATGGCCGAATATCGTGCGAAGACTGCGCCGATCCTGCCGATCTACGAAGCGCGCGGGCTGGTCCGCCGCGTCGACGGCATGGCCGACATCGGCCAGGTCGGCGGCGAGATTGACGCGGTTCTCGACGGCGCCAGCTGAGGAATTTCGGGAAAGGCGCCCTTACGCGCTTTTAAAACAGACTCCGACCGGCGTGTCTCGCGGGCGTCTGTGGACGTCTATTTGAGATATTTCTCGGTGATGACGTTTTGCTTGTCGCGAATACGGTTGTGCTGCGCGCGCAGCCCGAGCCAGCGCGTGCTCTTCTCGGCGATCGTCAGTCCCACGCCGAAGCGCCGCACCGCGAATTGCCATCTCCCCAGCTTGTCGGCGAGTTCGAGGCGCAGCTTGCCGAGCGGGGTCGGCGCGTTCAGACCTTCGGGCACGTCATATCCGCGGCTGCGGATGAGATCCGGTGCCTGGCACGTGCATAATGCGACATCGGCGAGCGACATCGTACGTTTCCATTTGAACGCGACCCGTGCGTCGGGGCGCTCATAGGTCGACGAATCGTCATAGTCGAGCATCGCCGGATCATAGTCGACGCCCATGAATGCGCAGACGCGCGCGAGCTCGGTCTCGGGATTGCTGACGAGATCCTCGAACCGCAGCTCGAGACGATCCTCCGGCGCGAGCAGCGGCTTGACGGCGTCCCAGGTCCGCTCGGTGTCGATCCAATGCTGGACGCCGTGGTACAGCGTCCCGGCAAACCCCATCGGCAAGCTGCTGCGGGCGACGTCGCGCGGATCGCGGTGCAGCTTGATGACGCGCACGCCGGGCAGCAGCTTCAGCGCCTTGTCGAGGTGGCGGTGGAGATTGAATGTCTGGATCCCGGGCTTGAGCGCCACGACCTGCGCGAGCAGCGCGTCGAACAGCGCTTCATCATCGAGCGTGGGATCGACCTTGAAACCGAAGTTGTGGAAGCCGTGATCATGGAACGCGACTTCGCGATCGAACGAAAATCCGCCGTCGACGTTCGCGGCGTCGAACAGATAGTCGAATTCGCCGGTATTCGAGATTCGCGGATGATGTTTGAGCATCAGCCGGAACATGGTCGTACCTGAACGCAACGGACCATAGATGATGGTGTCGATGTGGTGCCGCACCCTGATTTGCTCCCCGGCCGCCGCAGAAGATCCCCGAAATCTCCTGCGCTCCCGAGGTTCAGATATCATTTTCCCGCTCGAACGCCACCCCTTCGGCCGTCCCCGGTCGGGATGGGGATGATTTGAATAGGAGTATTTCAAATACGCCTGGTCTTCGCCAATCAGGCAGGCCGATGCGAGGCGAGCTCGCCAGTGCCGCGATAAGGGTCGAGGCGGCCACAAGCATACAGTTCCTGGTTTTTTTCTTTCGGAAGACAGGGGCGGGCAGTCGTCCTAGGGCTGGAGTTGACGGAAACCGCAGTGATTTCGTGACAGCATCGCTCGCGCGAGGCCCCGGACGCATCTATAGCGCAATAATTACGCCGACTGCCGCCACTTTGGCGCCGCGCCGGCAAGACAGGGAGGCGACATGGTACGTCAGGCGATTCTCACCGCGGCGTTGTTGTCGGCAGCACCGGCCAGCGCCGACATCGTTCCGGCAAACGGCGCTGGCTTCGTGTTGAGCGATCGGCTGCTCGTCGCCGCGCCGCCGGCGAAAGTGTGGGCAGTTCTGGTCCAGCCGGCGCGCTGGTGGGCTAAGAGTCACACTTATTCGGGATCGTCTGCCAATCTTACGCTCGACCTCCGCGCGGGCGGTTGCTGGTGCGAGAAACTCGCCGACGGCGGCAGTGCCGAGCATATGCGCGTCGTCCTGCTGAAGCCGAACGACACGCTACGGCTCGTGGGCGCGCTTGGACCATTGCAACAGGGCGCCGTCACCGGGACGCTGACGGTGGAACTCAAGGCCGATACGAACGGGACCCAGCTAAGCTATAGCTATGTCGCCGGTGGCTATTTGCGGCCCTCACTCGAGGCGATGGCGGTTCCGGTGCAGGGCGTGCTCAGCGAACAATTTGCCCATCTCAAGGCTGCCGCCGAGGCCAAATAGCGCCTGAACTCGCGCTCCTTCGTCGGCAGTTGGGGCGGGGCGATCGACGCTCTCGCTGATTAACGCGGTCGCAACTCCCGCCTTGGCAGGTTTAGCGGCGAGAATCAGCACGAAGCTGTCACCTCCTGCAATCGGCGCCAGTGACGGACGGCGAAATATAGGTTCGGGAATCCGATTGCCGCGCTGTCCCCTCCGCCCGTCGACTTGAGGCCCGAGTCGCGGAACCGGGCGAAAGCCTCGCGGGTTGCCGCCCGGATTGAAGCCGCGGGAGTTCGATAGCGTGCGCGAACTGGGATGGCACGGGCCGATACCACATCGCAGCGCCAATATCATATTGATCAAATGGGAATTGACCTTCGCGGATATCCCAGTTATTTAGTATGCATTAAGAGCGAGGTTGGCGCGGCAAACGCGCTGGAGATCGCATCGGAACATCCCGGAGTGCCGGACCGGCAGTGTAGGAAGGGGCGTATGGTGTACATAGCTTGCGGTCGATCGGTGCTTTCCGCAGCCTTAGGGCGACCAAGCAAACCTCGACGTGCGCGCACCGCGGGGATCCAATGATCCGCCTGGACGCACGCGCCGTCGCCCTGCTCGACGACGGCCGACGCCGCTATCGCCCGCTCAAGCCGATGCTCGAGGGCCGGTTGAAACGCCCTTTTCGGCGTGGCGTGCAGCAACGGATCCTCATGATCCATGCCGACGATCCGATCGCTTGGCCGCAATTCTATCCCTTCTTCCACTTCGCTGAGCGGTTCGCGGATGCCGGCTATGCGTTTCGCGCCGTCGCCTATCCGGCTGAGGGCGCTGACGCGCTGATCGCGGAAGCCAGCGCGATCCTGGTGCAATCGCCCTATGTGCCGGCGCCCGGCGAACTCGAAGCGATGCTCGAGCGGATCGTAAGGGTCAATCCGACGGCACCAATCAGCTATTTCGACTGGTTCGCCCCGACCGATGTGCGTTTGGCCGAGCGGGTGGCAGATCATGTAACCTATTATGCCAAAAAGGCGTTGCTGCGCGACCGCGACTATTATCGCACGCCGCAGCGGACCCACACGCGCCTCTGTCAATTTTACGGCGAGCAATATGGACTGATCTCGGAGGCACCCTATTGGCAGGTTCGGCCCGACATCGTCGAACGCTTGATATTAGCACCCGGCTTCGTGACCGCGCCGCGGCTGATCTCCGCGTTCGATCGCGGCCCTGCGCCCGATTTCGAGCGTGACCGCGCGATCGACCTCCATGCGCGCTTCAGCGCTTCGAATCAGCTGCTCGCGCAGTCCGGCCAGGACCGGGCAGGTTCGCATACGCATTGGTATGTCGCCATGCGCAACGCCGCGATCGATTCGGTGAATGCGCTCGCGAAACGTTACCGAATTGCCTCGAAGGGCAAAGTGCCTGCTTCGGCCTATATGGCCGAGTTGGCGGATTCGAAGCTTTGCTTCAGCCCATTCGGCTTCGGCGAGCTTTGTTGGCGCGATGTCGAAGCGATGAGCGTTGGCAGTGTGCTGATCAAGCCGAGCATGAGCCACCTCGACTGCTTCTGCGGCATTTTCCGTCCGGGCGAAACCTATATCCCCGTGCGATGGGACTTCGCGGATCTGGAAGAGAAAGTGGCGCATCTTATGGCGCATCCAGAAGAGCGTAAGGCAATCGCCGCCCGCGCATTCGAAGTAATCCAGGGCTATCTTGCCGGGCCAAGGCTCGAATTGCTCCTGAAGCAAGTCACACGCGCGCGGCCGCGCGGCGCTCTCGAGCGCAAGCGGCCCGACAGAGAGGTAAGTATTTCGACCCAGACTGCGGCGGCGTAGGACGGGGTATGGGCACATTGCACGACTTTGCGACGCACGCGCTTGTCCGGCCCTATACGTGGCACGAGCTGCCGGGATGGGGCAAAGCGATGCGGCTGGTCAACAGCGGGCACGAAGACGTCCGATGGCAGCGTAGCGGAACGGTGGTGATGCGCAGCAAGCTGCACGGGCTGCTGCTGAATCTCGACCTCCGCACCTGGTCGAACCGGCTCACCTGGTTCCTGGGGCGCTATTACGACCTCGGCACGCAATTGCTGATCGGCGCCTTGCTCGGGCGCGGAGACGTTTTCGTCGATATCGGCGCGAACGAAGGCATGATTTCGTTGATCGGGTCGCTGACGGTGGGCGGCGAGGGCAAGGTGATCGCGTTCGAGCCGAATCCGGTTGCGCGCGCCATCTTCGAGCGCAATCTTGCCGCGAACGGTATCGACAATGTCGAAATTATTGGCGCAGGCGCGAGCGATACTGCGGGCACGCTCAATTTGCGTGTGCACGGAATCAATACCGGCGGTGGCAGCTTCGCAGGCGCGGGAGATGCAGAGGACGATGCGCTGGAAACGGTAAGCTGCCCGGTCGTCGTTCCGGACGTCGTGCTGGGGACACTTTCTCCGCGTGTCATCAAGATCGATGTCGAGGGCTTCGAGCCCCGCGTGTTGGCGGGCCTTGCCCAGACGATTGCCCGCGCACAGCCGACGATCGCGGTCGAAATGATCGCGAGCCATCTGGCCAAGGCCGGGTTCACGCCCGCGGACATTCGAAAATCGATGGAGGCGCAGGGATATAGCGGTTTCAGGGCACGGCTGTCCGGCTCCACTGCGCACCAGCGGCTCGATCTCGAGCCGCTGGGGTCGGGCGGCTGGCAGGACGGCGATGTCTTCTGGATCCCGGAGGTTCGTGTCGAAGCGGAGCTGCGTCAACTGCGGGGCTATGGAGTCGCCCAGCTCCGGGCCAAATTGCAGCGCGCCTGACCGAACGAGTTGGACGCGCGAGATGCCGCGAGAATCAGGGAGCGGCCATGGCAAGACTCTGAGGGCGGACCCATGCGCCGGTTGCATCGCAATCGACTTGGCACCGAAGTCGACAAGATATATAAGCTTTGCACCCAGATCTGTGGCCGCGGCGCTTGACAGGCTCCGCGTGGCTGCATATGTCGCGCATCTTCCGAACAACGATTGGCGGCAGCGCGGTTTGCGCATGCCGAATTTGTGCGTTCGGATCAACGCGATGAGATGGGGGCCGCTGCGCCATGCAGCCCCCGTGGAGCTGGGAGAAAACTAACTCATGGCACGTATTGCGGGCGTCAACATCCCGACCAACAAGCGCGTGGTGATCGCGCTGCAGTATATCCACGGCATTGGCCCGGCCAAGGCGAAGGAACTCACCACCAAGCTTGGCATCACGCCCGAGCGCCGAGTGCAGGACCTGAGCGACCAGGAGGTGCTCCAGATCCGCGAAGCGATCGACGCCGGCTACACCGTCGAAGGTGACCTGCGCCGCGAGACCGCGATGAACATCAAGCGGCTGATGGACCTGGCCTGCTATCGCGGGCTGCGCCATCGCAAGGGCCTGCCGGTTCGCGGACAGCGCACGCATACCAATGCGCGCACTCGCAAGGGCAAGGCCAAGCCGATCGCCGGCAAGAAAAAGTAAGATCAGAAATCAGTCCGGGGGACTGATTTCCTTACTTTTCCGCCGGAGGCACATCTCCACGAGGACCGAGCTAGAAGGTCAGGGAAATTCAATATGGCACGTGAACCGCAGCGTCTTCGCCGTCGCGAACGCAAGAACATCACCGCCGGCGTGGCGCATGTGAACGCCAGCTTCAACAACACCATGATCACCATTACCGATGCGCAGGGCAACGCAATCAGCTGGTCGTCGGCCGGCATGATGGGCTTCAAGGGCAGCCGCAAGAGCACGCCCTATGCCGCGCAGGTCGCCGCCGAGGACGCCGGCCGCAAGGCCGCCGAGCACGGCGTGCGCACGCTCGAGGTGGAAGTGAAGGGCCCGGGTTCGGGCCGCGAGAGCGCACTCCGCGCGCTCCAAGCGGTCGGCTTCCAGATCACGTCGATTCGTGACGTGACGCCGATCCCGCACAACGGCGTCCGCCCGTCCAAGCGTCGCCGCGTTTGATTTGCCATCGCGGTGGCGGCTCGCGCCTGCGAGTCCGCGCATCGCTCGGCTATTTACGGCAGGATTCTCCAATCCAGCCACAACATGAGGAAAGCCCGTGTCGGTCAACGCTAAGAACTGGCAGGAACTCAAGAAGCCCAACGGCCTCGAAAAGAAGTCGACGGGCAGCGATGTGAAGCGCGCGACGTTCGTCGCCGAACCGCTCGAGCGCGGCTTCGGCCTCACGCTCGGCAACGCGCTGCGTCGTGTGCTGCTGTCTTCGCTCCAGGGCGCGGCAGTCACTTCGATCAAGATCGAGAATGTGCTGCACGAATTCTCGTCGCTCGCGGGCGTCCGCGAAGACGTGACGGACATCGTGCTCAACGTGAAGCAGATCGCGCTTAAGATGCAGGGTGAGGGTCCTAAGCGGCTCCAACTCTCGGCGACCGGTCCTGCCGAAGTGAAGGCGGGTGACATCGCCGTCACCGGCGACATCGAAGTGATGAACCCCAACCTGGTGATCTGTCACCTCGATGACGGCGCGACGCTCAACATGGAGCTCACCGCCGACACCGGAAAGGGCTATGTCGCGGCGTCGTCGAACCGTCCGGCCGATGCGCCGATCGGGCTGATCCCGATCGACGCGCTGTACAGCCCGGTGCGGCAGGTCTCGTATAAGGTCGAGAACACTCGCGTCGGCCAGGAGCTCGATTACGACAAGCTCACGCTGACGATCGAGACCGACGGCACCGTCACGCCCGAGGACGCGCTCGCTTATGCCGCGCGCATCCTGCAGGACCAGCTCGCGCTGTTCGTCCATTTCGACGACTCGACCATCACGCGCTCGGCACCGATCGGCATGGCTGCGCCGTCTTCGGCTCCGGCCGAGGCGGGCGACACCGCGCAGATCAATCGCTATCTGCTCAAGAAGGTCGACGAGCTCGAATTGTCGGTGCGCTCGGCCAATTGCCTCAAGAACGACAACATCATCTACATCGGCGATCTGGTCCAGAAGACCGAGGCCGAGATGCTGCGTACGCCGAACTTCGGCCGCAAGTCGCTCAACGAGATCAAGGAAGTGCTGTCATCGATGGGCCTTCGGCTCGGGATGGAGATCCCGGGCTGGCCGCCGGAGAACATCGAAGAGATGGCGAAGAAGCTCGAGCAGGAGATCATGGGCTAACCGCCCGGATCACTGCGAAATTGAAAGGGCCGCTCCCTCCGGGCGGCCCTTTTCTTTTGTCCCATCAGCTCGCCACACGGCCATCGCCGCGGAAGCGTGGACCCAGGACCACGGACAACTTGCTTGCCGGTGATCTTCCTAAAATCCCAACGCACTCAACCCCGGATGATCATCCGGCCGCCTGCCGAGCGGCCAATGGAACTTGCGTTCATTCGCAAGAATCGGTGCGTCGTTGATGCTCGCGATCCGCCGCAGCATCAGCCCGTTCGCAGCGAACTCCCAATTCTCGTTGCCATAGGAACGGAACCAGTTTCCGCTATCGTCGTGCCATTCATAGGCAAAGCGCACGGCAATACGGCTGTCGCGGTACGCCCAGAGTTCCTTGATCAGGCGATAGTCCAGCTCGCGCGCCCATTTGCGCGTGAGGAAAGCGACGATCGCGTCGCGTCCCTGCAGAAACTCGGCGCGGTTCCGCCACGCGCAGTCGTCGCTATAGGCCAATGCGACCCGCGCCGGTTCGCGGCTGTTCCAGCCGTCCTCGGCAAGCCGTACTTTCTCGGTCGCACTCTCGAGCGTGAACGGAGGCAGTGGCGGACGTTCCATTCTATTCTCCCAGTTCAGCTAGCCGGGCCCGTAGCGCGGCATTTTCAACCTGTAGTTCGGCGAGGCGTTCGCGGAGTGGGCGCACGCCTTCGATGATTTGCTGCTCGCTATGGCGCGGCGTGATGTGTTGCGGGCAATTCCAGTCGAACGCGGCGAGGCGCAGCACGAAGATGCGCTCGATCAGCGCCTTGTAGCCGGGAACCGTGACCAGTTCGGTCAGCGCCGGATCGGCGTCCGGTGCGACGATTTCGGCATGCGCATAGAGTTTCATCCGTGCTCGCCGCGCGTAATCGACCAGGATCAGCGCGGCGCGATTGTCGGCGGTCAGATTGCCGAGGCTGATATATTGCCGATTGCCGCGATAGTCCGCGAAGGCGAGCGTTCGGTTGTCGACCTGCTTGAGGAAACCGCGTGGCCCGCCGCGATGCTGGACATAGGGCCAGCCGGTTTCGGACACGGTCGCCATGTAGAAGCTGTCGCGATCGGCGATGAACTCGGCTTCGTTCGGTGTGAAGCGATCGAATGCGCGGTGGCCCTTGAAGTCGCTCCACAGGCGATCCGCGCCCATCGCGGCCTGCGCCGCGCGCACGCTCGACGTGACGGCAATGTCGAGGAACCCCTAGGACATAAGCGACCCCGTGATGGACAGAGCCGGCATAGCGTTTCCCGATCGCGCGAATAATCGGCTAGGATCGCAAGGTATCTTACCGAAAAGTGGAAAATTGCGTGGATCGGCTCCAAGCCATGTCGTTGCTCGTCGCCGTGGTCGAACGCGGCAGTCTGTCCGCGGCAGGGCGTGCGCTGGGCGTCCCGGTTGCCACGCTGAGCCGCAAGCTTTCCGATCTCGAAGCGCGGCTCGGTGCGCGATTGCTGACGCGCACGACGCGGCGGTTGACACTGACCGACGCGGGGGCCGGCTATGTCACCGCCGCGCGGCGCATTCTTGAGCTTGTCGAGGAAGCCGAGCGCGAAGCCGCGGGGGAATATAGTGAACCTAAGGGCCGGCTGGTGATCACCGCGCCGATCCATTTTGGGCGGCGGCACGTGCTTCCGGTGGTCGTCGATTTTCTCGGGCAGTTCCCTGACATCGACGTGCGCCTGGTGCTATCAGATCGCAATATCGACCTGGTCGATGATCAGATCGATATGGCGGTTCGCATCGGCCGGCTGCCCGACAGCGCGATGGTCGCGACCCGCGTCGGGTCGATGCGCACCGTGACCTGCGCGAGCCCCGCACTGCTTGCCGCGCGGGGCACGCCGCGCGCACCGGGCGATGTGCAGCATTGGCCCGGGGTCACCGTCGATACGCCGCTGCCTGCGCCGCCATGGGCAGGTACGCCGCGGTTGGCGGTCTCGACGTCGGAGGCCGCAGTCGACGCCGCGGTGCTTGGCGTGGGCGTGACACGTCAGCTCTATTATCAGGTCGCCGATGCCGCGCGCGCTGGGGAACTCGAAATCGTGCTCGAAGCGTTCGAGCCTGATCCTGCGCCGATCCACCTGCTGCACGCCGCGCGCGGCCTGTTGCCGCTCAAGACGCGCCGCTTCCTCGATTTCGCGGCACCGCGGCTACGCGCGGCGCTCGAGATCCTTGCGATCGAGGCGCCCGGCCAGCCAGCCTAAGGCTTCTTCGCGACCTGCGTCACATAGAAGGCAAGGTCGCCGACCTCTTCCTTGCTCAATTGGCCCCCGAACGGCGGCATCGGACCCGATCCGTTGTTGACGCGATCGATGACCAGAGCCTCGGAGAGGTTGGGGTTGGCGTCGAGCGCAGGGCCGACATGGCCTTCGCCGCCGCCGTCGGCGAGCGCGTGGCAACTGCCGCACGAGTAATTGGCGAAGATTTCGCGGCCGTGCGCGATGCGCTTGGCGCTCGCATCGTCGTTGCCGGCGGCCGGCGCAGGACTGGCGGCGGGTGCAGGCTTGCTGTCCTGCGCGGCGATCGCCCCGCTGCCGATCGCCAAGCCCAGCGCAGCAAGCCCGAATTTTCCAAATATCGTGACGCGTCCCGGCATGGGTCCCTCTCGTATCGATCCGCGCGCGCTCGGAGGCGGAAACAGATAAGGCGCGTGGGTTTGAAATCGGATATTGTCAACTTAGAATTGGCTGATATCGGAAATAGTCAACGTTAAGCGGCGGCCGATGAACCGGCGCTGACGTGCGCATTCAGCCTTGCCTCAGCGACTGACCGGCATGGCTCCGGCACGCTGGCCGGTCATGAACCCATAACAGGCCAGGCCGGTAAGGAGTGACCGCAAAATGCGTATGAGAACCTGGGGAGCCGCCTTGATCGGCGCGGTATTGGTGGCGAGTGGCGGCACTGCTCTCGCGCACCACTCGTTCGGCGCGGAGTTCGATCAGAACGCGCCGGTGAAGCTGGAAGGCACGGTGATCAAGTTCGAGTGGGTCAACCCGCACAGCTGGAT
>Ga0068859_100001417_pt1 | contig 24325 bp, 4 predicted proteins | sample KBSSwiS22_FD_66585 | JGI IMG/M metagenome (GOLD analysis project Ga0068859, IMG submission 66585) | Switchgrass rhizosphere microbial communities from Kellogg Biological Station, Michigan, USA - KBS Switchgrass S2-2 | ecosystem: Host-associated > Plants > Roots > Rhizosphere > Soil ...
AACAATCCACCAACTACCGTTGGTGGGATTCCAACACTGCGGTGTAGGCTTCGAGTAGAAAGCATCTGAATGAACCACCCACTGCCGTGGGTGGGAATTTAGGACTTTTTGTGCAAAGCTGTGTTGAGCCTCGTTCGTGGGTGTAGTGGGACGGACAGCAAAGAAACGTTGCTGCCCCGTTTTAGTTAGAAAGAAAAGCTTTCGTCGAATTCTTCGATGCTGATCTCCTCCAGCAGCAGGGCGTGCTCCTGCTCTGAAAGCAGCTCGAGATCGTCAACGAGCGCGTCGGGTTGCGTGACGATACTTTCCAGGATGTTCTGCCAGTACCTCGCCATCCTTGCAATCGTCGCCGCGTCAAAGAGGTCTGTGTTGTATTCCAAACTGCCGGCTATTCTGTCGCCGGTCTCGACCAGGCTTAACGTCAGATCAAACTTCGCAGTCGTCTGTTGTGAGTTGAAGTTAGTCATCGAGACCGCCGCCAACTCCTCGACCTCGCGCGGAGCGTTCTGCAACACAAACATCACCTGGAATAACGGCGTGTGTCCCATATCGCGCTCGGGCTGCAACTCTTCAACCAATTTTTCAAACGGCAAGTCCTGGTGTGTGTAAGCGCCAAGGGTTACCTCGCGCACTTCTTTCAGCAACTCGCGGAAGCTGAGTTTTGCCGGAATCCTGGTTCGCAACACCAGCGTGTTAACGAAGAAGCCAATGAGACCTTCAATGTCCGCACGATTTCGCCCGGCAATGGGAGTGCCGATGACAATGTCGTCCTGACCCGTGTACCTGTAAAGCAGAGTCTGGAACGAGGTCAGCAGAGTCATGAAAAGGGTCACTCCCTCGGCTCGGCTTAGTTGTTTGAGACCAGCGGTCAGTTCCTCTGACAAGACGATCAATTGATTCGCACCATGAGAGGACTGGACGGAAGGTCGCGGCCGGTCGGTCGGCAGTTGGAGCATGGCGGGCGCACCGGAAAGCGCTTGCCTCCAGTAGCGAAGTTCTGATTCCAGGACCTCGCCTTGCAGCCACTCGCGCTGCCAGGCCGCGAAGTCGGCATACTGAATCGGCAACTCTGGCAATGGCGACGGCTCACTATTGGTGAAGGCGGTATAGAGGGCTGTTAACTCACGGATGAGCAGGTCGATGGTCCAGCCATCACTGACGATGTGGTGCATCGTAAAGAGAACGATATGATCATCATCGGCAAGCCGGACTAAACCTGTTCGTAGCAATGGCCCACGCGAGAGATCGAAAGGAAGCAGCGCATCGTAAGTCACCAGGCGGCGCGCTTCAATCAGACGCTCCTCTTCACTCAATTCTCCTATATCCGTAATTGCCAGATGCAGCGGCGCCGCCGGCATGATCACTTGCACCGGCAACCCTTCCGCTTCACCAAAGACCGTCCTTAACGTTTCGTGACGGCGAATTAACTCACTCAGCGCCTGTTCCAGGGCCGGCACATCGATTTGCCCTCTCAGGCGCACACTGGCTGGGACGTTATATGCGGCGCTCTCAGGTTCAAAGCGGTCAATGAACCAAAGCCGCTGCTGTGAAAACGAGAGTGGCAACTGACTATCACGCGAAATCGGAATGATCGGCGACAGCGCGACTCCGTCTTCGGCACGCATTGACTCTTCAATTGTCTCTGAAATCTCACTGATAGTCGGAGACTCGAAGATGACGCGTAGCGGCAACTCGACATTGAAACTTTCACGCACGCGAGAGACGACCTGAGTCGCTAACAGGGAGTGGCCGCCCAATTCGAAGAAGTTCTCATGAATGCCAACCTGTTCTCTCTTTAACAATTGCTCCCATATCCCGCATAACATCTCTTCGACTGGTGTGCGCGCCGCCACGAACCCAGAGTTCGCCTCAGCACTCCACTCCGGTGCAGGCAACGCCTTGCGATCCACTTTCCCGTTCGGCGTCAGCGGCACCTCCGCGAGTGTCACGAAAGCTGAAGGCACCATGTACTCCGGCAGCTTGTCCTTTAAATAGGCTCGCAACACGCTGCCATTCACCGCCTCATGACCGACAACATAAGCTACGAGTCTCTTATCTTCGGCTTCGCCTATCACCGCGACCACACACTCTCGGACCGACGTATGCGCCCCCAACACACTCTCAATCTCTCCTAACTCAATGCGGAAGCCCCGCAGTTTTACCTGCTCATCCCGACGCCCGATGAACTCTATGTTGCCGTCGCTCTGACACCGCACCAGGTCGCCAGTCCGGTAGAGCCGTCCGCCTACTTCGGGACCGAACGGATTCGGCACGAACCGTTCTGCTGTCTGTTCCGGTCGGCGCCAGTATCCGCGCGCTAACCCCGCGCCACCGATGCAAAGCTCTCCGCTCACGCCTACCGGCGCCGGCTGCAGTTCCTCGTCCAGCACATACACCTGTGTGTTCGAGATCGGTTGCCCGATCGCTATCGTCGTCGCAGATTCACTGACGTCGCCAATCTCATGCCAGGTTGTAAACGTAGTGTTTTCCGTTGGTCCATAGACGTGCAGCAGCCTTTGCGGGCCGCCTGCGGCGAGGATCGTCTTAACCGAGCGCACATCGACAGCTTCGCCGCCAAACAGCACGTCTCGCATTGAATTGAACGCGTCCGGCGCTTCTCTCGCGACCTGATTGAACAGTGCCGTCGTCATAAACATCGTGTTGATGTTGTGCTGCTTGATCTCAGCAACCAACGCCTGCGGGGAGAGTGCCGTGTCGCGGCTGATGTTGATAATCTGCCCGCCGTTGAGGAGATTGCCCCAGATTTCGAACGTCGAGGCGTCGAAGGATACGTTGGAAGCGTGCGCCAACCTGGAGCCGGCCCCGATCTCAATATAGTTAGTGTTACAGACGAGGCGTGTAATGCCCTGATGAGTGACCGCAACTCCCTTCGGCACGCCCGTCGAACCCGATGTGTAGATGATGTAGGCGAGCCCATCGCCTTCCACCTCGCGGTACTCCAACTCCGCGGCGCTTATGTCGGCGCCGCTCTCTTTCTCTATCTCCTCCCGGTCACTGTCCACCATGACTACCTGGGCCCATTGCGATGGCAGCGAGTAGGCTTGCTCCTCCCCTGTTACGACCACGACTACCTGCGCATCTTCCAGCATCAACGCGAGACGCTCGAGCGGGTATTGCGGATCTAAGGGCACGTACGCGGCTCCGGCTTTGAGCACGCCAAGCATTGCCACCACCATCTCCATGGACCGCGGCAAACAGATGCCCACCCGGTCTTCTAAGCCGACGCCAAGCCGGCGCACATAGCGCGCGAGTTGGTTGGCCCGTTCGTTCAACTCACCGTAGCTGAGTTGAAGGTTGTCTTCACTCAACGCTACTGAGAGCGGCGATGCGGCGGCGCAAGATTCGAAGAGACGATGGACTCCGACGCTCGCGGGAAATTCGGTGCTGGTGTCATTCCACTCCACCAACTGCTGCCGGCGCTCTTCTTCGCTCAGCAGCGGCAGATCAGAAATGGCTTGTTGAGGATCAAGCACCACGGCCTGCAGCAAGCGCATATAGTGTTCGACAAATCGCTTGATGGTGCTTTCTTCAAACAGGTCCACGTTGTAACGCAGGGCGCCGCCAAGGTGCTCGCCAAACTCAGTCATATCGAAAGTCATCTCAAAGCGCGCTGCGGCTTCGCCCGGAGCAAAAGGCGTTAGAGTGATTCCCGGCAGCTCACTTTCTTCCAGAGGTGTGTTCTGAAGCGAGAACAACATTTGGAATAGTGGCTGCCTGCTCAAATCGCGCTCGGGCTGCATCTCTTCGACCAGCTTCTCAAACGGCACGTCCTGATTCGCGTATGCTCCGAGCGTGACTTCTCGCACCTGTTTGAGCACATCGAGAAAACTCATCTTGCCGGAGAACCTTGTCCGTAGAGTTAGGCTGTTGATGAAGAAGCCGATGAGGTTTTCCGTCTCCATCCGGTTGCGTCCGGCGATGGGGGTGCCGACGATGATGTCTTCCTGGTTCGTGTAGCGATGGAGCAATATCTGGAAGCCCGCCAGCAAAGTCATAAACAAGGTAGCTTCGCCACTGCGAGTGAGCGCCTTTAGTTGTCTGGTTAACTCGTCTGGAAGTGTGAAGAGGTGAAGCGCGCCACGATAAGTCTGTACGGAAGGACGCGGACGGTCTATGGGGAAGTCCAGGACCGGCGGCGCTCCCTTCAATTGCTCTCGCCAGTATGCCAACTGCCGCTCGAGCACTTCGCCGCGCAGCCATTCTCTCTGCCACACCGCGAAATCCGCATACTGGATCGGCAACTCCGCCAGTGGCGAAGCCTCGCCTCTGACAAATGCGCCGTATAACGTCGCGACCTCGCGAATGAGCACGCCCGTGGACCAGGCATCGGAGATAACATGGTGCATCGTTAGTAGCACGATGTGATCGTCCTCATCCAGTTTCAAAAGCATGCCTCGCAGCATCGGCCCTCTTGCCAGATCGAATGGTTGATGTGACTCCTCAATCGCCATTCGACGCGCTTCGGACGTGCGCTCCGGTTCCGGAAGTTTGCTGAGATCGAGCACGGGCAGACGGAACGGCCTGGCGGCAGACACACGTTGCACCGGCACACCATGGTCCATCGGGAAAGTGGTGCGTAAGACTTCATGACGCCGCACCACTTCCGAGAGAGTTCGCTGCAATGCTTCGATATTCAACTCGCCGCTGAGGCGGACGCCGCTTGGAATGTTGTAGAAATCGCTGTCAGGTTCCAACTGATCCAGAAACCACAGTCGCTCCTGTGCAAACGACAAGGGCAAGTCGCCGCTACGCTCAACAGCTTTCAGCGGCAGTGTTTCTACTCCCTCGCCCGCACGTAGCGCCGTTTCTACTTTCAACGCCAACTCAGCGATTGTCGGAGACTCGAAGATAACGCGCAGGGGCAACTCCACACCAAACGCCTCTCTAATCCGAGAAATGACCTGCGTCGCCAGTAGCGAGTGCCCGCCTAACTCGAAGAAGTTCGTAAGAATGCCGACTTGTTCCGTCTTTAATACCTGCTCCCAGATCCCGCTCATCACTTCTTCCACCGGAGTGCGCGCCGCAACGTATTGTGCGCCTGCCTCGGCGGCATTGCGCTCCGGTTCCGGCAGCGCCTTGCGATCCACTTTTCCGTTCGGTGTTAAGGGCAATTCACTGAGGGTCACGAAAGCTGCGGGAGCCATGAATTCAGGCAACCGCTCCTTTAAATAAACGCGCAGCTCGTTGCTGTCTAAAGCCTCGCCCTCGTCACTGACCACATAAGCCACGAGGCGCTGGTCAGGCGCTGCGCCCACCACGGCCACCGCACACTCCCGCACCGCCGCATGCGCGCTCAGCACACTCTCAATCTCGCCCAACTCGATCCGGAAACCGCGCACCTTCACCTGTTCATCGCCGCGCCCGATAAATTCCAGATTCCCGTCCGCCTGATACCTCACTAAATCGCCCGTGCGGTACAGCCGCGCGCCCGTCTCACCGCTGAACGGATGCGGCACGAACCGCTCCGCCGTTAGCTCCGGCCGGTTGCAATAGCCGCGCGCCAGCCCTTCGCCGCCAATGTACAGTTCTCCCGTCACGCCCACCGGCACGGCCTGCAGTTCTCCGTCAAGCACATACACCTGCGTGTTCGCCACCGGCTTCCCGATCGGCAGCTCACCGTTGTCTGCAGCCAGGCACAGCGTCGACGTAATGCTCGTCTCCGTCAGCCCGAATACGCGCCACAGTTTCGCGGCTGTCAACGACTGCCATTGCGCCACCCGCTCCGGCAACGGCTTCTCGCAACCCACCATCATGAACCGCAACGATTGCGGCGGCCGCGCCCCGGTCTCAGATAGCTCTCTCAGCCATTCATGCCAGAAGGCGGCTGGCAACTCACAGCCTGTCACTCCCTGTCGCTCCAACAGCCGCGTGAACTCCGCGCCCGCCGCCAGCCACTGCGAGCCCACCAGCACCACCGCCCCGCCACGACTCCACACCGGAAACACTTCCTCCGCAAACACGTCGAAACTCAGCGACGCGAATTGCAGCATCCGGTCACTGCCGCGCAACTCCAACTGTCGCGCCATCTCGAGCGTGAAGTTCACCAGCGACTGATGTGTGACCATGACCCCTTTGGGCCGCCCCGTCGAGCCCGAGGTGTAGATCACGTAAGCGGTGTTCTGCGAGATGGTGATGTTGTTGAGGTTCGCGTTGGAATAGGTCCTATAGGACGCATCGGACCTATCAAGACTAATCACCTTGCCACCGTAAGGCGGAAGACCATCGAGCAATTTCTCCTGCGTCAGCAGGATCTCGAGCCCGGCATCCTCCATCATGCCGGCCAGCCGCGCCGCCGGATACTCCGGGTCTAACGGCACGTACGCCGCGCCCGCTTTCAACACTCCCAGCACAGCCACCATCATCTCAATCGAGCGCTCGCAGCACACTCCGATCAAAGTCTCAGGCCCTGCTCCCAACTCGCGCAGGTAGTGCGCCAGTTGATTCGCGCGCTCGTTCAGCTCGCCATAACTTACTTGCCCTGCTTCAGAGACCAGGGCCACTGCCGCGGGGGTAACCGCGGCTTGCGCTTCGAACAATTGCGGCAAGGTGAGCTGGCGCGGGTATTCCACGGCCGTCTCATTCCACTCGCTCAACTGCTGCGCTCGCTCTGCTTCACTCAACAGCGGCAGCCGCGCGATCTGCATATCCGGATGCGCCACGATGCTCTGTAGCAACTGTTGAAAATGGCTCGTCATCCGCACTATCGTCGCTTCGTCAAACAGGTCCGTGCTGTATTCCATTACGCCGACGAGTCTCGTGGCGCCTTCCAGCATCGAGAGTGTCAGGTCGAATTTCGCGGTTTCTTTGTTGACGCCCATTGGGCCAAGCGTCAACTCACTCAATTGCAGAGCCTCTTGCCCTGCGTTGTTCAAACTAAACGAGACCTGGAAGAGCGGCGAGTGACTCAAACTCCGCTGGGGATTCAACTCCTCCACGAGCTTCTCGAACGGCACGTCCTGGTGCGCATACCCTCCCAAACACACTTCGCGCACGCGTTTCAACAATTCTCGAAAACCTTCCTCTGCACGTAACTTCGTGCGCATCACCAGCGCGTTCACGAAGAACCCGATCAGGGGCTCAATCTCCGCTCGATTGCGGCCCGCTATGTCAGTGCCGACACTGATATCCGCCTGGCCACTGTAGCGGGAGAGCAACACCTTGAAGGCCGCCAACAACGTCATGAACAGCGTCGCTCCTTCTCTTCGGCTCAACGCTTTCAGTCCCGCGCTTACCTCCGGATTGATCCGAAAAGAATGGCTCGATCCGCGATAAGACTGCACTGCAGGGCGTGGTCTATCGCTGGGCAGTTCAAGCACCGGCGGCGCTCCGATCAATTGCTCGCGCCAGTACGATAGCTGCTGTTCGAGAGTCTCATCTCGCAGCCACTCGCGCTGCCAGACAGCGAAGTCTGCATATTGAATTGCCAGCTCCGGCAGCGGCGATGACTCGCCACGACTGAAGGCGGCATACAGCGTGCTGACTTCTTTGACGAGCACGCTCATGGACCAACCATCGCTGATGATGTGGTGAGTGGTGAAGACGACGATGTGCTCCTGCTCTGTCAGACGCAACAAGGTGGTGCGGAGCATCGGCCCCTTCACCAGATCGAAGGGTCGCAGCATTTCTTCTGTCGTGAGTCGCTGCGCCACAAGCTCGCGCTGCTCTTCAGGCAATTCGCTTAGATCGATTACGGGCAGGTTGATATGTTGCGCCGAAGCTATTGATTGCACCGGCTGGCCGTCGATCATCGGAAAACTCGTGCGCAAGATTTCATGACGCCGAACGATTTCGTTGAGCGTTTGATCAAACGCGATCGCGTCTAATTTTCCTGTCAGCCGAATTGACCCTGGACAGTTATAGAAGGAGCTGTTGGGCTCAAGCTGATTGAGAAACCACAGACGCTGCTGCGCGAATGACAGCGGCATTCGCTCGGTCCTCTCAACGCGCTCGATCTCTCCCGCGCTTTCTTCAAGCCCCTGCCCTCGCGCCTTCTCGATCCGCTTCGCCAGGCCCGCCACCGTTGGCTCCTCGAACAGGGCGCGCAAAGGCATCTCGACGCGAAACGCTTCCCGTATTCGCGAGATCAATTGCGTCGCTAATAAGGAGTGTCCTCCCAGCTCGAAGAAGTTGGCGTCCGTACTCACCTCGCCGACGTGCAGCACCTCCGCCCACAACTCGATCAGCAATTCCTCATACCAGGTGACGGCAGTGCGCACCTGATCAGAGTTCCGGCCCTCGAACTGTTCCGGAGCAGGCAGAGCGCGGCGATCGACTTTGCCGTTGCGGCTCAGCGGCAACTCGTCGAGGATAATGAAAGCCGCCGGCATCATGTAATCGGGCAGCCTCTCCCTGACATAGTCTCGAAACTCGCCGGCAGACACGGTGGAGAAGGTTTCGACTCGAGGCTGGCCCGCACCGTTCCGGCTGAGGCTGGCGGCCGTGTTTTTCTCACTCCTCTTTTTCGTGCCGTAGACAAAGTAAGACCCGACTCCGTTGACCAGTGGTGACTGCTCGATGACGATGTGAAAGCCATGCCTGGTCAGCATCGGGGCGACCTGCCCGAGATGATTTTCAACGTCGTGCACTTCGACCACAATCTGACGAATCCTGGACCAATCACTTTCATCCATAGCCATGAGCAGATCGAACCCGCCCTGCTCAGCATTCACTTTCAGAAGATCGATGCGATCGTTTTCTCCGATGCCGGCGCCAGCGTCGTAAACGGTATCACCGGGTTCAATCGAGATATTGTGCCTGAGATACGGATCCGCTCCGTTTAGATCGTCGCTCCTGTTTGATCGTCGAACAGCGTAAAGGTTGTAACGATCCGTTCGCTTGAGAAGCTCATCCTGCTCGGCAACCGCTTCAAAACCGTGACGATTCAGCAGGTGTAGAATTTCTCCGACGCGTCCCTCAGTATCCTGCCCTTCGGCATCATGCACCTCCATCGTGACTTGATCGATCTTCTTCCAGTCTTCGTCAGCCACACCCCTGAGCACGTCGAGTTCTGAACGCTGCACGTCCACTTTCAGCAAGTCAATGTGCTCGATGCCTTGCTCATGCATTACGTCCGAGAGCCGGCGGAGGCGACATTCGTGAGCTTCGCTTTCGAAGAACCCGGTGAATAAATCATCAGCTTCGTCGAGCAAGCCGCTCACGTTAGAGTCACCGCTCTCTTGCTTGTTTTGCAGAAACTTCTTAATCACATCAACTTCGTCAACGGCGTCGGCGTATTTGCTGACGCCCGATCTGGCCGAGTAATTCGGATAGTACGTGAACGTCACCACGCCTTCTTTATCCGCCAAACCGTACTTGAATAGTTTGACGTTGGCGGCGTACAACTCGCTGTTGATGCGTAAATTGTCGAAGATGGGTCCGAGCGGCTCGAACGCGTAGAGGTTCACATCTTCACAATACTGGCTAACGAAGAGCGTGAAGAGGCCAATGTTCGCGCCCACGTCGAAAACACAAGCCCCTTTGTTCAGCTTGATGCCGTACTTCAGGTAGCTGAGGTCTTCAAAAATCTCCTGATAGATATAGTTTGTCTCCGTGATGTTGTGGTTGACGATCGCCATGCCATTGGGCAGGCGGTAGCGAGGACGCCCTTCAATCGTGGACGCATACTTTCGCTTCGTCACCAGATAAGAAACGAGCCGCTGATCGCCGGGCATATCTTCGCGCACCATCACGACTGCCTCGCTGACCGCCGGATGCTGTTTGATGACAGACTCAATCTCGCCCAGCTCGATGCGCAAGCCTCGCAGTTTCACCTGATGGTCGACTCGGCCAACGAATTCAATCATTCCGTCCGCCCGATAGCGCGCGAGGTCTCCCGTCCGGTACAGTCGCGCTCCTGGTTCATCACTAAACGGGTGCGGCACAAACTTCTCTGCCGTCAGTTCGGCGCGATTGAGATAACCGCGCGCAAGGCCCTCACCGCCTATGCACAACTCGCCGGTGACACCGAAGAGCACGGGTCGCATTTGCCGGTCTAACAGGTAGACTTGCACGTTAGCGAGAGGAACACCGATGGTGGGACGCGCCTGTTCGGCGCCGACGCGGCAGCACGTAGCGTCCACCGTACACTCGGTCGGACCGTAGACGTTGTAATAAATAGTTGTAGGGCTGTTCGCCATCTCCACCCACAGCGCATCGTCGACCGCCTCTCCACCCACTAGTATGAGCGACGGCGCTGAGTCAGGTTTGCTGTGCAACCCTGCGTTCAGGAGTAATCTCAATTGAGTAGGCGTACAGTCCAGGACGTCCAACTGATGCCGTTGAATGAAGGAGAGCATCGCCTCGCTATCAGGACGTATCTCATCGGGAACAATGTAGAGTGTGTGTCCCTGGGCGATCTGCACGAGTTGCTTGACCGAGGCGTCGAAAGAGAGTGGCGCATTCATACTGATCCGCAGAGGTGACTCGTGCTGACTGTAGATCGCCTGGTCCAGGGCCGTAATCAGATTAAGCACCGAGGCATGACGAATCATCACGCCCTTCGGTTGCCCAGTCGAACCGGACGTGTAAATAACGTAAGCGATGTTCTCCGGCGTAGTGAGGTTTAACGGGTTCTCCTCGCTTTCACGTCCGAACGCTTCCTGATCGTGGTCAATATAAACCGTCTGCCCGTCATGCTCAGGCAGCACGGCCATCAGATGCTCCTGCGCCAGCAACACCTTTGCCTGTCCGTCATTCAGCATGAACGCCATACGCTCTTGCGGGTAGGCGGGGTCGAGTGGCAGATACGCGCCGCCGGCTTTAAGCACTCCCATCACCGCCACCAACATTGCTGTCGAGCGTTCCATGCAGATGCCCACGCGCACGTCTGGTCCAACACCGAGCGCGCGGAGGTAATGCGCCAGTTGGTTTGCGCGAGCGTTGAGTTCAGTGAAGGTCAGGCTACTATCTTCGTAAACCACCGCCGTCGCGGAAGGCGTCAACTCCACTTGAGCTTCAAATAACTGGTGCAGGCAGATGTCTTCACGGTAAGCGACACTGGTATCGTTCAGCGTGCTGCGCAAGTAACGCAGTCCCGCCTCGCTGAGCGCGTTGAGCTCACCCACCGGAACGTTCGGGCCGCTGGCCGCACTTTCCAGAAGCGTGATGAACTCGCCGGCGATGCGCTGAATGGTGTCGGGCTGGTAGATGGCTTGATCGTAGTGAAACTCGAGCGTCAGAGAGTTTTGGCGCGCAACAGCAGACAGTCTTAGCTTAGCGCGTTCCAGGCAAACATATTGCCGGTCCAGAGAGAATCGCAGACCGCCGCGCTCCTCGTCTGTGGGACGCTTTTCATAATCGAATTTGATAGAAGCGGAGGGGCTGCTGATAGCCCCGCCGTTGCTCTGTTCGCGCGTGAAGTATTCCTGCCGCACGTAAGCATCGTTTACTACGTTGTCGACTTGTTGCAGCACCTCCGCGAAGCGGAAGTTTTCATCGATGTGAACGCATACGGGCAGGTAACTTGCGAAGAGACCGAGAGCGCCGTTTAGCTCCTCGTACTTCCTGCCGTCGAATAAAGTTTCGACAACCGGGTCCGTCTCCGCGGTCAATTTCCAGAGCAGAACTTGCCAACATGCCAGCAAAAATACCTCGACGGAAATACTCTGCTTTTCGGAAGTCGCGGCAATGCGTGTGACGAGCTGGTCGTCTAGTGTCTCGACTAAGCAAGCGGGACTGAAAACATCGAGTGCGGCTTCTGGGTCAGCCTTTGACTCAATTTCGAAAGGAAGAGAAAGGGCGGAGAGTTGCTGCTCTGCCCAGTAAGCCTTTCCAGCTTCGGCAGCCTCGTCCGCAGTAATTTCGTTAAGCCATTCCGAGTACTGCACGTATTGAATGACTTGCTCATCATCGCCGCGTGGTTCTTCGCTTAGCGCGGCGTCGTACTCTCGGCTGATCTCACTGACAAGGTTCTTGAGCGTTCGAGCATCGGCGCAAAGCGCGGGCAGGCTAATTAACAACGCCTGCTCTTGGGCGGATAGTTTCAGCAACTTAAAGCGCACCAGCGGTCCCTGCTCGAAAACGAAAGGTGACTCCAGCTCTTCGCGAAACAATCTATCGAGCACCGCCTCTTGTTCGGACGGCTTGAAATCACCGAAGCTGACTTCCTCGTTAGACAAAACGGGTGTGTCTGCGATGACTTGCAGAGGCACGTCCATGCTGGGCAGGTGTTCGAAGGTAGTGCGCAGGATTTCATGCCGTTGGACCACGGCCCGCAAAGCTTTTTTCAGGACTTCAGGGCGCACGTTTCCCGCGATCGAAATCAAGCACTGGGCCCGATAAGCTGGACTATTCTGTTGCGCTCTCCAGAGTTGCTTTTGCCGTGGAGAGAGACGAAATCCTTCAATTATGTTGTTATGCATATTTTCAACCGTTTGCGTGCAAAAACGGCGTCTTGCACAAATCTAGATGTGGGCCATCCTGAGGTAAGTGGGAATGACGCCTAAAGTCTGCCGGCGCTTTGCGTCAAAAGTCCTAAATACCACCCACGGCAGTGGGTGGTTCATTCAGATCCTTTCTACTCCAACTCTGAATCGCCGCTCGAATCCCACCCAACGGCAGTTGGTGGATTGTTCAAATGCTGTCTGGAAGGGATTTGAAGTATCCACCCACTGCCGTGGGTGGGATTAACGTGCCGTTAGGAATATTTCTGTAGAAAGGACCTGAACCTATCCACCCACTCCCGTGGGTGGGATTTACGACTTTTTGGGCAAAGCCGTCTGCCGGCAGGAGCCGGTTGCTGGTTGTCGATATATATTCACGTGATCTCGAGGGGAATCTCGAGGGGAACCGGCTCGCTTAGATGGCAATCTCTTTCGAGCCGTACAGTCTCTCGCAAAACGTGCCCTGTTGTTTGCAAGCCTCGACGAGCTTGTCCGACTCGACGATGGGCCGCGACTCATTCGTGTATTTAATGCTCGTGAGATAGCCGAGCCAGGGTTCCTGGCCCATCGCATATACATAAGCCTTCTTGCAGTTCAGGCGGTTAACTATGTCTAACGCACTCGCGAAGTCAGACCCCGACAGCCTTCTGGAGCGATCCATCTTTCGGTCAATCGCCTTGCTAAACAATGAGCCGTAGATCCACGTCAGCGGCGCTCCGTCACACTCCATACCGATGAACAGCACGTCGACGTCGCCATAAAGCCGCTGAATATGGTCGTAGACCATGAATTCCAGATTGTTGGAATCCGCCATGAACAGCGTCTGCTTACCGCCGAGGCGCACCAGATAGGCGGTCTTCGTGCGGATGTTCAAATCAGCATGCTCTCCGAGGAAAGGCACCGCGTCGATGCTCCCGCCCTCGATCTCAATCGAGTCCAGCTCGTCAACTTCAATGACATTGTTAAAGCCAGTGTTCTGGAGGACCAGCTTGAGCGACGGGTCTTCGAGGGAGCCGCCACCGTTTCTCGGTACGACGACGTTTTTGATCTTGTGCCGCAGTTGGAGCAGCGATTCGAACATCAAGTGATCGGCATGGCTGTGCGTGATCACAACGTAGTCGATGGTATCGGGTAGATCGGCATACGTGTAACGGTTCTCGTCGTCGTTGGCGTAATCGTAGCTGATGACCGGATCGGTCAAGACGCTTACGTCTTTCGTTTCGATCAGTACGCAGGCGTGGCCGAAGTAACGAATCCTCACTGAGTCGCCTTGATACTTCGGAGTTTTGGGTGGCGTCGCTTCCGTCAGGAACGTAGCGAGCATCGCGTCCTGTCCGTTCTTCAGACCGAGCGCCTCTTTGATGTAGCCGAAGGTCTGCGGTACTTCTCTCATCTTGAACAATTCATCGATGCCGGGATGACTGAAAGCGATATTGAGCTGCAACCGTCCTTCTTCTTCCAGCCTGGGAGTGCTGTAGGCGAAGGGACGATCATCACTTTCGACGAGGGAGAGGATCACGGATTGAGAGGAGGGATCATAATACTCGCTCTTATACAACAAGGCCTCCATGAGCCTGAACGAAGGGTTGTGGTTCAGGTCGTAGACCAACTCCACGTAGCCTCTCAAAGCCTGGGGCACCTTTGGGTAAAGCGCTTCTATCGAGTAGCCCTTCGCTTCTCTTACCAGTAAGTCGTTCAGTGACTTGATAGCTTCGGCAAGCTCGAGCATGTGGGCCTGCTTTGACTGTGTCTTCAACATCAACTCCTTGATCTCATCTACCCGCTTACCCTGATAATCAATGAAGGGCCCACCCCGCATTGCCGGGTTCTTCACAGCCGCGGCGTGAACGTCCGGTGACATCACGTAAGAATTCATGATCTTCAGGTGTGAGTTGGCGATGTGCATGGCCGCCGTCGCCGGAGAAATGAGTTGCGGGTATGCGTACCAATGGTTGAAGAGCGGATCAATCTGCACATTCTGTTTGAGGTAATACTTCTGCTCCTCCATGGCCATCAAAGCTCCTGATTGGTATATAACTCTGCCATCGCCACCAGTATCCGGCGCGGGCCAACGAACGACTCGCGTCCGTGCGACACCAGAAAGTTGTCAAGCATCATGATGTCGCCTTGTCGCCAGGTAAAAGTAACGGCCGCCTGGCGATAGACCTCACGCACTTCTTCCAATACGGACGACTCGATGGGCTTACCGTCGCCGTAAAAAGCATTCCTCGGTAGCTCGTCTTCCTTAAACTCGGAGAGTAATGAGTCTCGCACCGCCGGCCCTACATTCGAGATGTGAAACATGTGCGCGTGGTTGAACCAGACGATCTCGCCGGTCTTCGGATGGGTGGCGACCGCTTGACGCACCTGCCGCGTGCGCAGCCGATTGCCGCCTCTCCATTCAAACTCGGTATGGACCTTACGGCAGTAAGCTTCAACGGCCGCGCGATCCTCTGTCTGGAATGCCTCCTGCCACGAAAGATCGACTCCCTCGCCGTAGTTTCTGACATACATCACTTTCTTTTGTACGAACCGTTCCTTGATGTCGGGCGCGATGAGCTTAAAGACCGCGCGATCGCTGGCGATCGGAGTGCCTCCTCTTTGCTGCGCCGGCTGCTGACAGTAGAACCAGATTTTCGTCGGCCAGTTGTGTGAGTAAGACATTTCGTGATGCATGGGGATGCACTGGTCGGAAGGGTATTCAGTCGAAGTATAGATCCTGCTGCCGACTTCCTTGCGTGGCGCTGCGCGCTCACTATAGTCGATCAATTGGGGCGAAATCGCTCGCGCGAAATTCTCGAACCGCGTGGCGGAATCGCCGTCGAAGCCGCGGAAGAGAATGGCCCCATACTTCAGCAATTGGGCCTCGATGAAATTATTGTTACACGACGCCCACGTCACGAGATTCATGTTATCCACGTTCGGCTGTATGACCAGAGGGAAGCCCTCCATACCTTCCAGGTAGCTGGTCCTGACCAACTCCTCCTGAGAGAGCCGAACCTTTTGTGGTCCCCTGGACGTGAACTTGCTGAAGGCGACGTGCGCTCGTTCATTTTGATCCACAATCAATTTCTCCATTGGTGAGGCTTTGCACAAAAGTCTCGATCGCGCTCTTCTCTGTGCAACCTCTGTGTCCTCTGTGTCTCGGTGGTGTGTTTTACTCGGAATTCATCAACCACAGAGACACAGAGGACACAGAGGTTGCACAGAGAAATCTCAAGCTTGCGAAGGGCCAGCACGTCATTAACGATAGTTTTCGGTGGGACGGACGGGTTGTGGTTTGACAGCCATCAGCCTTTGGTACTTAGACGCTTCGAGTGATTTCTGCGCCGACGCCTGTTGCTCTTTCTCGGATTCGGTAAACATCTCCAGCAAGTCGAGTTTGGCGTCGGGCTGCTCGATGACGCTATGCAACAAGGTGACGAAGTGTCCATGAATCCGCTTGATCGAAGCGAGGTCGAACAAGCTCGTCTTGTAATTCCACCAACCATACAGTCCGTCTCTGCCTTCCTTAACCCAAAGGGTCAAGTCATATCTCACGACTTCCATGTCGAAGGAGACGTGACTCATCGTCAGACCACGATGGTTGAATGATTGGGAGTTCTGAATGTTGTAAGCAGCCTGGCGCGCGTTTTCGACACCGAACGCCACTTGAAATATCGGCGTATTGCCCGCGTCGCGCTTGATCTGCATTTCTTCGACGATCTTCTCGAACGGCATGTCCTGATGCATGTAGGCGTCGAGCGCCACTTCTCGCACGCGGTGGAGTAACTCCCTGAAACTCGGGTGGCCGGAGAGATCGGTGCGCATCACGAGCATGTTGATGAAGAATCCGATCAGATTCTCGGTGTCGGCGTGATTACGGTTGGCATGAGCCGTGCCGACGATGATGTCTTCCAGTTTCGTATAGCGATACAGCATCAGCTTGAAGACCGCCAGCAGGGTCATGAATGGGGTGACGCTCTCGCGCCAGCTTAGCTGCTTGATGTCTTCGGATAACTTCGCGGGCAGGTTGAACGTATAACGCGCTCCTTCGTAGGTCGGCGTTGCCGGTCGTGAACGCTCTGTTGGCAGCACCAATACCGGAAGTGTGCCGCTAAGCTGTCTCTTCCAGTACTGCAGCTCCGACTGCAGCACTTCACCCTGCAACCAATTCTGTTGCCAGTAAGCATAGTCGCCATACTGGAGAGTGATTTCCGGCAATGGTGATGGCTCATCTTTTACGAAGGCTTCATAAAGCACCATGATTTCGCGCGTCAACACTCCGAGCGACCACGCATCGCAGATGATGTGGTGCATCATGAAGTGGATGATGTGATCTTCCTCACCCAGACGCAGAAGGCCCACACGCATGACTGGCCCACGCGCCAGGTCAAAGGGTCGCCGCGCTTCTTCCACAGTGAGACGGAGCGCCTCAGCCTCGCGCTCTTCAGGTGACAGAGTGGAGAGATCTTTGATGGGGATATGCAGGAGTTGCGCCGGCTCAATAACCTGCACCGGTTGACGGTTGATCATCGGGTAGATGGTCCGCAGGACTTCGTGGCGACGAGAAATCTCAGTTACTGCACGCTCAAGCGCCTCGACGTCGAGCTTACCGTTTAAGCGCATCACGCAAGGGCTATTGTAAAGAGCGCTGCCAGGTTCCAGTTGATCCATGAACCACAGCCGGCGTTGCGCAAAGGAGAGCGGCAGGTCACTGCCCCTTGGAGCAGGCTTGATAGCCGGAACCTGTATGCCTTCGGCGGCGCGCCGCGCCTTTTCAATTACTTCGGCGAGCTCGGCAACTGTGGGGGCTTCGAATACATGGCGCAGCGGCAACTCCAATTGAAACACTTTCTTGATCTCTGAAATCAAGTGTGTCGCCAGCAGTGAGTGTCCGCCCAATTCGAAGAAGTTGTCATTGATGCCTACCTGTTGCCGGTTCAGCATGTGCGCCCACATGCCGGCCAGCAATTCCTCGACTTCAGTGCTCGGAACAACATGCTCTTTCATTGACTCGGCGGTGGCGCGATCGGCTTCAGGCAACGCCTTGCGATCCACTTTCCCGTTCGGCGTCAACGGCAGCTGCTCGAGGAAAACCACTGCTGAAGGGACCATGTACTCCGGCAGTCGATCCTTCAAGTATGCTCGCAACTCGTTGCTGTCTGCCGTTCCATCGCTAACTACATAAGCCACTAACTGCTTGTTGCCCGCTGCATCTTCGTTGGTTATCACGACCACTTCACGCACTGCGCCGTGCGTGCTGAGCACAGTCTCGATCTCACCTAATTCGATGCGGAAACCTCGTACCTTTACCTGCTCATCAGCTCTGCCTACGAACTCCAGGTTACCGTCACGCAGGCGCCTCACTAAATCTCCCGTCCGGTACAGCCGCTCACCGCCTGCGCTGCTGAACGGATGCGGCACGAACCGCTCCGCAGTCTGCTCCGGCCGGCCCCAGTACCCGCGCGCCAGTCCTTCTCCGCCAAGGTAGAGTTCTCCAGTTACTCCCACTGGCGCCAACTCCATCGCCGCATCCAGCACGTAGGCGTGCGTGTTCGCGATGGGACGTCCGATCGCCGGCGCGCTTGCCGCCTCGCCTCCACATTCCACCGCTCCGCTCGTCGCCACCACCGTGCACTCTGTTGGTCCATAGTGATTGACGAGTGCAAAACCCAGTCCCGCCGCCGGTCTTTGCCGCAGCCGGTCCCCACCTGTCAACACGATCCGCAAACTACTTCGTTCGTGCTCGGGGACGTCCCGCAGCGCCGCTTCGGCCAACGGCGTCGGTAAAAAGCAAACCGTCACGCCCTGTCCTGCCAGCCACCCCAACAGTCCCGGCGACATGACGCGCTCGGGCGAAACAACTACCAGGCTGGCGCCACAGGCGAGGTAGGGCCACAACTCCCACGCCGATGCGTCGAAGCCGATGCCGGCCACAAGGCTGCCGCGGTCTTGCGGCGTCAGGCGATAAGTGTCGCAGTGCCAGTGCACGAGGTTGCTCAAGCCGTGGTGCGTAACGGCAACTCCTTTGGGTGTGCCGGTCGAGCCCGAAGTGTAGATGACGTAAGCCAGGGTCTCGCTTCTCTTCATCTCCTCCGCGGTCAAGTTCTCTGTGCTCTGTTGCGCGATCACTGCCTGGTCCGTGTCTACCATCACGACCTGCGTCCACGACGGCAGCGCGTCAGCCCCCTCATCATTCGTTACCACCACCACCGCCTGCGCATCTTCCAGCATCTGCGAGAGCCGCTCCAACGGGTATTGCGGATCAAGCGGCACATAAGCTCCGCCGGCCTTCAAGACCGCCAGCTCGGCCACCACCAGATCAAGCGAGCGCGGGAGGAAGACGCCCACGCGGCTCTCTACTCCAACACCGAGAGTGCGGAGGTGGCGCGCCAGTTGGTTGGCTCGTTGGTTCAATTCACCGTAGCTGAGCTCAACGTTGTCTTCGATCAAGGCAACTGAGAGGGGCGCAGCGGCGGCGTGCGACTCGAACAGACGATGAACTCCGAGACTCGAGGGGAACTCGGCGCCGGTGTCATTCCACTCAACTAGCTGCTGCTGTCGCTCCTCTTCACTGAGCAGCGACAACTGGGAAAGCCGTCGCTCGGGATTAGCAACAGCAGAATCCAGCAAGGTCCGGAAGTGACTTACCATCCGCTTGATTGTTGCCGCATCGAAGAGGTCAGTGTTGTACTCAACAGTACCTATCACTCCTTCGCGGGTGTCCGAGATATTGAAAATGAGGTCAAAGCGAGCAACTCCTGCCCCCTGCGACAAACGGCTCAGTTCCAGGTCGGAAATCTTTAATACTTCCGCCGGCAGGTTTTGAATAATGAGCTTTACTTGAAATAGCGGCGCGACGCTCAAGTCACGGCCCGGATTCAACACTTCCACAAGCTTATCGAACGGTAGATCCTGATGCGTATAAGCTTCCAGTGTCGTCTCGCGCACTCGTCTGAGCAGTTCTTTGAAAGTCGGGTTGCCGGACATGTCAGTGCGCAACACCAACTGATTCACAAAGAACCCGATCATCTTTTCGGTCTCGCTGCGATTACGATTCGCGATATCGGTCCCGACCACGATGTCTTCACTGCCAGTGTAGTGATGAAGCAGCGACTGGAAGGCAGCCATGAGGGTCATAAAAACTGTTGCGCCTTCACTGCGGGCCAATTGCTTGATCGCGTTCGTGAGATTCTTATCCAGAACCAGCGGCTGAAGCGCGCCCCGAAAAGTCTGCACCGCCGGGCGAGGCCGATCTGTCGGTAACTCCAGAACCGGAGGAGCACCCGCCAACTGTCGCTTCCAATATGCTAACTGTGTGTCGAGGACTTCCCCCTGGATCCACCCGCGCTGCCACACCGCGAAGTCGGCATACTGAAGGTTCAACTCCGGCAACGGCGACGCATTCCCTTCGCTGAAGGCGGTATAAAGAGCAGAGACTTCGTGGACCAGTACGCCCATTGACCAACCGTCGCTGATGATATGGTGCATCGTGAAGAGAACGATGTGCTCTTCTTCGTTGAGCTGCAACAGGCTCGCACGCAGCAATGGACCATTCATCAAATCAAATGGCGACTGAGCTTCTTCCCTGGATAGTTGTTGCGCGGTGGACTCACGCTCATCTTCCGGTAGCTCACTTAGATCGACGACCTCGAGGTGAAACGGTTGTGGTGATGAAATGGCTTGCACAGGCTGTCCATCAACCATCGGAAAGGTCGTCCGAAGTATTTCATGGCGGCGCACCACCTCGTTCAATGTCTGCTCGAGCGCCATCACGTTCAGTGATCCTCGCAGACGTAATGCAACAGGGATATTGTAAGCTGAATGCCCGCCTTCCAACTGGTCAACGAACCACAGGCGCTGCTGTGCAAAAGATAACGGCAAGCCTTCATCACGCGATGCCGCTTCGATGGACACAACCGGCAACACGTGTCGCTTCTGAATAGCAGCTTGCGTAATTTCGGAAAACTCGGCGACAGTAGGCGCCTCGAATAAAGTGCGGAGCGGGATTTCAATCTGAAAAGCTTCTTTCAGGCGCGAAATGATCTGTGTCGCCAACAGCGAGTGTCCGCCCAACTCGAAGAAGTTGTCGTACACACCCACCCGCTCGACTCTCAGCACCTGCTCCCATATCCCGCAGAGCATTTCTTCCACGGGCGTGCACGGCGCAACGTAACCCGGTCCTGCACCGCTCCAATTCTGATCAGGCGCCGGCAGCCGCTTGCGATCTATTTTACCGGCCGGCGTTAATGGCAGCTCTGCGAGCGTCACGAACGCCGAGGGCATCATGTACTCCGGCAGTACTTTCTTCAGAGAGGCACGTAACACGCCGCTGTCCACTGCTTCTGTCGCTTCATCGCTGACGAGGTAAGCCACTAATCGCTTGTCTCCGGGAACATCTTCGCGCACTACTACCACGCACTCCCGCACTCCTTCTTGAGCACTCAATACACTTTCTATTTCGCCCAACTCGATCCGGAATCCACGTAGCTTCACTTGCTCGTCTACCCGCCCGATGAACTCCAGCTGACCGTCAGGCAAGTACCTCACTGAATCTCCCGTCCGGTACAGCCGTGCTCCCGGCACTCGGCTAAACGGGTGCGGAATGAACTTCTCACCTGTCTGCTCGGGTCGATGCCAGTACCCGCGCGCTAATCCATCTCCGCCAATATAGAGTTCTCCAATTACTCCCACCGGCACTACCTGAAGTTCGTTGTCCAGCACGTATACTTGCGTGTTCGAGATCGGTCGTCCGATCGGCACGTTGGACCAGATAGCTTTCGGCTCCGCCATCACGTGGCAACAGGTAAAGGTCGTGTTCTCCGTCGGCCCGTACCCGTTTATCAACCGGCTCTTTCCACCGGCCGCCTCCAGAAACCGCCGCACTTGCAACACTCCCAGCACGTCGCCACCCGCAAGCAGTTGCCGCAGCCCCAGCAACGTCTCTAACTGTTCATCCACCATTTGATGGAACAACCCCGCCGTGAGCCACAGCGTCGTCACCTGATATCGGCTCAACGCCGCGCCGATCTCCGCCAACGAAGCCTGCCCGTCAGGCATGATCGCCAACCGCGCACCATTGAGCAGAGCGCCCCAGATCTCGAAGGTAGAGGCGTCGAAGGAAGCGGGAGCCAGTTGCAGAAAGACTTCATCGGCGGCAAAGCTGGCATAGTTGGTCTCACAAACGAGACGAGTGACACCACGATGAGTGACGGCAACGCCTTTGGGCGTGCCCGTGGAACCAGAGGTGTACATGACGTAGGCGAGATTATCCGCCGTGGCGGTAACGGCGGGGTTCTCCACCCTCTGCTGAGTGATCTGTTCTGACTCTTTCTCGATCTCCACCACGCGCGTCTGCTGGCCGGCCAACCGGCCGATGCCTGCCTCTGCCAAATGCGATTGCGTCAACAGCACACCGATGCCTGCATCCTGCAACATGAAAGCGAGTCGCTCCTGCGGGTACTGCGGGTCTAAAGGCACGTATGCGCCTCCGGCTTTGACTACTCCCAACAGAACCACCACCATCTCGATGGAGCGCTCGAAGCAGAGACCGACCAACGTCTCAACGCCGACGCCTGACTCTCTCAAGTAATGAGCCACTTGATTAGCCCGCCGGTTCAGCTCGGCGTAAGTTACCTGCTCTTCTTGATAGCTGAGGGCAACCGCATCGGGAGTCGCTGCCGCCTGGACTTCGAACAGTTCGGGGAGGGTAAGGTGGCGCCCATATTCAACTGCCGTATCATTCCATGTGATCAACTGCTGCTGTTTCTCCCCGTCCGTCAGGAGAGTGAGTTGTGAAATCTGCGCATCGGGATTCTCGATGACGCTCTCCAACAGTTGTTGGAAGTGCGTCTGTATGCGCTGGATAGTCGCTTCATCAAATAGATCGGTGTTGTATTGCAGGTTTGCGATTATCGTACTTTGCGTTTCGATAAGATTGAGAAATAAATCAGTTCGTGTCGTCTTGTTATCTGCGCCAAGGCGGGCCAGCGTTAAACCGGGCAGTTCCAGAGTTTCCCTCTGAACGTTTTGCAGAGCGAACAAGACCTGGAACACGGGGGTATGGCTCAAGCTTCGTTCCGGATTTAGTTCCTCCACCAGTTTGTCGAATGGCAGGTCCTGATGGGCATAAGCCTCGAGCGCCACTTCGCGAACTTGTCGCAGCAACTCGCGAAAACTCGATTTGCCCGCCAACTTCGTGCGTAACACGAGGGTGTTGATGAAGAACCCAATCAGATTTTCCACCTCGCTGCGGTTGCGGCCCGCGCTGGGCGTGCCGACGACAATGTCGTTCTGTCCCGTGTAGCGATAAAGTAAAATCTCGAAGGCTCCCAGCAGTGTCATAAACAGTGTGAAGCCTTCACGCTTGCTAAACTCCCTCAAACTGTTTGTCAGCGATGCGGGGAACATCCACGTCACAATTGCCCCTCGGTAACTCTGCGTGGCTGGGCGCGGGTGATCTGTTGGCAACTCCAATGTCGGAGGTGCTCCGGCCAACTGATTCCGCCAGTAAGCAACTTCCGCGGCGAGCGTTTCTTCCCGCAGCCACTCGTGCTGCCAGACCGCAAAGTCGGCATATTGAATCGGCAGTTCGGGCAGCGGCGATGGCCGGTCATTCAAAAATGCTTCGTAAAGGGCGCCCATTTCGCGCACGAATATGCTCGTGGACCACGCGTCGCTGATGATGTGGTGCAGGGTGAATAACGCGATGTGTTCTTCAGCTCCGAGTCGGACCAGGCTTGCACGCAGCAGCGGACCTTCAGACAGACTAAACGGACGCTGGGCCTCCTCTGCCGCCAGACCACGCGCCTTTGTCTCTCGCTCCTCTTCGGGTAACTCACTTACATCGACAATCGGCAGTGTCAATGTTGAGGGTGGCGCAATCACTTGTACAGGCCGATCGTCGATCACTGAAAAGGTTGTGCGCAGCGCTTCGTGCCGCCTGACAATCTCGCTGAGGGTTCGTTCCAGCGCCGCGATGTTCAAACATCCTGTCAGTCGTAAAGCCACCGGACTGTTGTACATCGCGTTGCCTGGTTCCAGTTGGTCTACTAACCAGAGACGCTGTTGCGCGAAGGAGAGTGAGGAAGAATTAGAGCCGGGCGCACGCGGCGTGATCCTGGTTCGCGACAAACTTTCACTATGCTTCTTCTTGAGAAGCAATTCATAGAGAGCGCGCCTCTGAGGAGAAAGTTGTTCGACGTCGCGTACCGCTTCACTCATTGGAGACTCCATCCTGACAATTCACAAAGGGGTCGGCCATCGCGACCGCGATTTTTCTTGGACCTGTAAACGGTTCCCGTCCGTGCGCCACCAGCATGTTGTCGAGGATTAACATGTCTCGTTCCCGCCAGGGCAGACTCACTTGCTCCTGTCGATACGCCTCTCGAATCTGGTCCAACACCGGCAGCTCGATGGGCGAACCATCGCCATAAAATGTATTAAAGGGAACGTCTGCTGCATCAACCACTGCGAGTAATGATTCGCGAGCCGAAGCTTCAAGGCTGAAGATATTGAAGAAGAGTGCATGGTTGAACCAAACTGCCTCTTTTGTTTTCGGGTGCACTCTCACCGCCGGACGAATCTGGAAAGTTCGTAAGTTTCCATTCTCTTTCCACTCAAACTCTATCGAGGCTTGACGACAGTACGTTTCAACTTCCTCCCGGCGTTCGGTCTGAAAAACCTCCTGCCATGGAAGACCTAACCCGTCGCCGTAGTTTCTGACATACATCACTTTCTTTTCTACAAAGCGCTCGACGATGTGGGGAGACAGGCGTTTGAGAATCTTACGGCTGTCAGCAATCGGAGTGTTTCCGTGTTGTGACGCAGCCTGAACGCAGTAGAAGCAGATCTTCATCGGCCAGTTGAGCGTGTAGGATTGCTCGTTATGCAGCACGATTGGTTGATCGGGCGGATGATCGGTGGAGGAGTAAACTCCGTTG
>Ga0068859_100001419_pt1 | contig 24315 bp, 19 predicted proteins | sample KBSSwiS22_FD_66585 | JGI IMG/M metagenome (GOLD analysis project Ga0068859, IMG submission 66585) | Switchgrass rhizosphere microbial communities from Kellogg Biological Station, Michigan, USA - KBS Switchgrass S2-2 | ecosystem: Host-associated > Plants > Roots > Rhizosphere > Soil ...
AGGGCGAGCAGGTCATGGTCCGGCTGGCGGGGGAGACGGCCGAGCTGGTGCGCTCCGCCGTGGACAGCCTGGGGGCGACACTGGAGGACTTCGCCGCCGAGGCGATGCGGCGGTATGCCGCGGACACGCTGGCCGACCGGCGGCTGTTCGGGGCGACCGACGACGCCTGGAAGGAACTCGCCGACCTGCTCGGCGGGCCCCCGCCCGACGAGGCGCCGCGGCTGCGCGAGCTGCTCGACGACGGTCCGGAGGAGGAGGGCCGGTGAGCGGGCGTCCCCCTGTCGCGCCCGCCCGGCTGTCCGACCGGCACGACACCAGGGGCTTCCGCAGCGGCGACGACGTCCTCGACACCTGGCTTCGCCACCACGCCCTGGAGGAGCAGGAGGAGGGTGTGACGACGTTCGTGGCCGTCGACGGCGGCCGGGTCGTCGGCTACTACTGCCTCACCCGGGGCGCCGTCGAACCGAGCCGGGCGCCCGCGCCGTCGCGCTGGCGGGCCCGGCGGGCGGCGGCGGCGTCCTACGGCCCGGTGCCCGCGTTGGTCATCGGCCGGCTCGCCGTCGACGAGACCGCCCAGGGCCGCGGGGTCGGCGCGCGGCTGCTTCGGGACGGCATCATGCGGGCGGCGACGGTCTACCGGACCGCCGGCCTCCCGCTGCTGCTCGCCTACGCCGTCTCCGGGCCGGCGAAGGACTTCTACCGCCATTTCGGTTTCACCGTGACCCGCCTGGACCCTTACACCCTGGCTCTCGCGCTTCGCCACGCGACCGCTGGCCAGGGGCCCGGGGCCCGCTGAGCCCCAGGACGAACGGCACATCCAGGCCGAAACGGCGTGCCGAGAATCCGCGGAGTTTCTCCACGGTGAATTCGGGGAGTTCCTGTACGCGGCGGCCGCGGCAGCAGCACGCGGTCCGGCCAGCAGTGACGGAACAAGCTTCTCAGGTAATCGGCTCACACCTCAGACAACGAGCATTCCGGGCACGCCCGGACCGCTCGGGAGAGACGAGGTAGTCGCACATGGCGAATATGGCCGGTCGCGGTCCCGCGACCCAGGATGTTGGTGGTTCCGCCGCGCGCGGCACCGACCGCGGACGCGGTTTCGCGACCCACGACCTCCCGATTATCGGCGCCGGTATCCTCGCGTTGATCTCCAGCTTTTTGCCCTGGTTCGGCGCCACCTACCACGGATACACCTACGGCTACCCGTACGGCGCCGTGCGGACCTTGCACGCCAGTTCCAACGCCTGGAACTCCGGGGCGTTGGCGTGGGTCCCGATCGTGCTGATGCTGATCGCCGCGGCGATCGCCGCCGCGTCTCTGCTGACCAGGGGCAGGCTGCGGGGCCTCGGCGGCATCGGACCGTCCACCGCGATCGCCGCGCTCAGCGCCCTGTCGCTGCTGCTGATCGTGGTGCGGTGGATCTCCCTGCCGCATCTGAACGCGAACTACGGCGGTTTTGCCACCGTGTCGTCGGGTGCGCGCGTCGGCCTGATCCTCGGCTTCATCGCGTCGATCCTGATGACGTTGTTCGCCATCCGCCGGCTCAAGGCGAGCGGTGAGCGCTTCCCCGGCCAGCGCGACCGCGGTGAGTACGACCGCGAGGCCGCGCTCGGCGGCTACGGCGGCGGTGGCGCCGACCGGACCCGCGCCCTCGACCGGGAGCGGCAGTACGCGGGCCGCGAGCACGAGCCGCGGGACCAGTACGGAACCGCGGCCCCGTCCGGCGAGCGGCTCCACCCCGACGACCGTGGCGGCCACGGCTCGGACGCGCGACATGACGTGGAATCGGGCCGCGGCATGGGACCGGGACAGGGCAGCATGGACCCGGGACGAGGCATGGGACCGGGACAGGGCATGGACGGGCCGCAGGACAGCGGCGACCGGTTCGAGGACCAGGAGCGGCGCTGGGACCGGTAGGCGCTGGGACCGTTCCCTAGCCGGGAGCCGAGGCCGGCGAGGAGCGCTCAAGTTCGGGGATGGCGGCGGAGTCGGGTGGCCAGGTGGAAACGGCCGGAAGGTTGAGCACCACCAGCAGGCCACCCGACTCCGCCGCGTCGAGCCTGATGTCGCCGCCGTCGGCCGTCACCAGGGCGTGCACGACGGCGAGGCCCAGTCCGTTCCCGCGCCGGTCCGCTCGCAGCCGGGACGTCTGCGACCGGAACCGCTCGAACGCGCGCGCCCGGTCGGCCGCGGGCATGCCGGGACCCTCATCGGCGACCGTCAGCCTGATCCGATTGCCCGTGAGGGCCCCGGTGACGACGATCCGGCCGCCCTGCGGGCTCGCGTCCAGCGCGTTCGCGAGCAGGTTGTCCAGCACCTGTTCGAGGTGACCGGGGGTGAGCGGGGCGGTGAGCCCGTCGGCAAGGTCGGTCCACAGCTCGACGCCGCCGGCCTGGGCGACCGGCCACCAGGTCTCCGCCCGCTGGGCGGCCACGGCGTCGACGGCGACGGGCACCCGGACGGCGGTTCTGCCGTGCGCCCGCGCCATCGCGAGCAGCCCGTCGACCATCCTGGACAGCCGGTGCACCTCGCCGAGCGTGCTGCGCACCTCGACGGCGGCCACCGGGTCGTCGGCGAGGTCCTGGCCGAGCAGTTCCAGGCGCAGCCGCATCGCCGTCAGCGGCGTGCGGATCTGGTGGGAGACGTCGGCGAGGAAGGCCCGCTCGCTGCCGACCAGTTCCTCGATCCGGCCGGCCATCGCGTCGAAGCTCGCCGCGAGCTGGCGAACCTCCTCCGGGCCGCCGACGGCCCGGGCCCGCGTCGAGAGCTCACCGTCGCCCAGCGTCGCCGCGGCCCGCTCCAGGCGGCGCAGTGGCCGGCTCACCCAGCGGGCGAGCAGCACGGACATCGCGAGCGCCACCAGGCTCGCCAGCCCCGCGCCGCCGAACAGCCGAATCCAGCGGTTCCGGATCGACACCTGGGTGTCGTGGTCGGACCGGGCCAGCACGAAGATCGACATCAGCCGCCCCGACTTGTCGATCACTGGGGTGAGAACGATGACCCGGTGGCCGTTCGAGGCCGACGGTGCCAGTACCAGCCGGCTCTTGCAGGCCGCGCGCAGCTGCGCGGCCGTCAGCGGGATGGGCCTGGCGGGGGAGCGCTGCACGGTCAGCTTGCCGCTCGGATCATAGAGCGCCAGGTCGTCGTCGCCCCGGACCTCCTCGTAGGTCTCCTCGCCGCTGCTCGGCACCTGCTGTTCCCCAGTGGGCAGCTTCGACGTGAGCTTGCTCCACTTCACCTCCGACGCGTAGGCGTCGGCGGCCGCGGCGGCGCGCGCGGTGAGCAGGTCGCGGTCATGGTCCGCGGCCTCCATGCCCAGCGGAATGCACACGCCGACCAGCAACAGCGCCGTCAGCAGCAGCTGGATGGCGATGACCCGCTTGCTCATGGCCGGCTCATCCGTGCGTCACCCGCCCAGCTCGGCAAGGTCGGCGGGGTCGGCCAGGCGGAAGCCGACGCCGTAGACGGTCTCGATCAGCTCTGGGCGGCCCAGCTTGCGGCGCAGCGAGCCGATGTGGACGTCGAGCACCTTCGTCGAGCCGAACCACGGGCCCCAGATCGCCTGGAAGATCTCCCGGCGGGTGCGCACCCGGCCCGGGTCGGCGGCCAGGTAGGCGAGCAGGTCGAACTCCCGCGCGGTCGCGGCGACGGGCAGGCCGGCCAGCGTGATCCGCCGAGTCCGCCGGTCGACGACGAGATCGCCGTGGCGGATCAGGTCCGGGTCGGCGTTCTCGATCGTGGACCGTGGTCCGGCCATCACCGGCCCGCCCGCCACGACCGGCGCGGCCGCGCCAGTGCCTGCGGCGACGTTCAGAACGCTGGGTGCGGCCGTGTGGGCGTCGGCGGCGAGCGTGGCCCTGAGGCTCGGGTGCGTCCCCTGGGCGGTGGACGTGGCGTGTGTGGTCGCCGCGCGGGTCGCGCCGGCGAGCTCGGCGGCGCGGGTGAACCGGCGCCGGACCGCGCGGATCCGGGCCAGCAGCTCGGCGAACCCGAACGGCTTGACCAGATAGTCGTCGCCGCCGAGATCGAGCATCTCGACCCGGTCGGACTCGTCCCCTCGGGCCGTGACCACGATCACCGGGACGTCACCCAGTGCGCGGATCCGCCGGCAGACCTCCGTCCCGTCCAGGTCAGGCAGGCCAAGATCTAGCAGCACGACGTCCGGCGGCGCCGGCCCGTCGACCGCGGCCAGGGCGGCGGCTCCGGTCGCCACCCGGGTCGCCGTGTAGCCGGCGCGGGCCAGTCCGCGGACCAGCTGGCGACCGACCGCGTCGTCGTCCTCCACCACCAGCACCGCCACGCTCTGGGCAGCCTGCGGCGGTGGCATCTCCAGAACCCGAGCCGAGATCGTCACGGCTGGTCCTCCTCGCTCGGCCGCGCGCCGGCGCGCGCGGTGTTTGTGGCCCCCGAGCCCCCGAAGTGCGTGTCGTTCCCGTGCTTGTCGGCGGATCGCGCGATGTCCCCGGATCGCGCGGTCTCATCCCACTCGCTGGCCGTCCGGGCCGCGGCGGCGAGCACGGTGGTCACCGACCGGCGGGGCAGGTCCACCAGCCGCGCCGCGAGCACGGCGTCGGCGTCGAGCGGCCCGGCCGGGCTGGCCTGCGCCGCGTTGACCTCCGGCGAGTCGGCTGAGCCAGCCAGTGCCGAGCCGGCCAGTGCTGAGCCCGCCAGTGCTGAGCCGGCCTGCGCGGAGCCGGCCTGCGCGGAGCTGGGCAGTGCCGAGCCGGCCAGCGCGGCGGCGATTCGGTCGCCGGCGTCGCGCTTGGCGAGGCTGACGCCGGCCCGGTCACGGGCGAGCCGGACGAGGCCCTCCCGCCAGACGTTGCCGACGCGCCCGTGCGCCCGGTCCAGCAGAGCACGCGCGAGCAGCGCGGCCGCGGGGCTCGGGCAGCACTCCTCCCAGCCGGGAAGCGACGGGTCGACGGCGGCGTAGCCGACGACCCAGAGCGGCTCCGCGCGCCCCGAGGCCCCAGAGCCGCCGGCGACCGGCCGCGGCGGCAACGCCCGCCATTTCGCCGCGAGCAGCGGTTGCCCGCCCAACAGGGGGACACCGGCCGTCGGCGAGGCGCGGCGGGCGGGCCGCGGCGGGCCGCCCGCCGCGGCGAGCGCGGGGTGGTCGGCGCGGACGAGCGCGGCGACCGCGTCGGCGTTGGCCGCCAGCAGCAGCCGCGGCAGCCAGCCGCCCGGATCGTCGGTCAGATCCGCCAGGACGGCCATGCTCCGGGCCCCCGCCGCCGGCAGGCCCTTGGTCAGCACGGTCGCGAGCCGGGTGTGGCCGGCACCTGCGAGCTGGGGCGGCGAGGTGTCGGCGACCACCACGAGGCGGGGCTCCTCGCCTGGTGGCAGGCCAGCGGCCTCGGTCGCGGCGGCGCGCAGCGTGGCCACCGCCGGCTCGGTGAGGGCGCTGGGAACGGCGGTGGACTCCAGCGCGGCGTGGCCTCGGGTATAGATCGCGGTCTGGGTGGCCTCGCCGGCACGCCAGGGGCCGGAGGCACGTTCCAGCTGGCGCCAGGTCTGTGGGGTCGGCCGGCAGACGTAGTGGTCGGCGCGGGCCCCGATCGCCTCCGCGCCGTCGTAGGCGTGGAACCCGGGCAGCATCGCCTCCAGGACGAAGCCGGCGTCGGACAGCGCCCGCTGGACCTTCCACCCGAGCGTCGGCGCCCGGTCGGAGTAGCCATAGGCGAGCAGGACGCGGCCGTGCTCGCGGTCCCGCAGGCCCTCGGCGCCGCGGGCGCAGAACAGCGCCACTCCCTCCGGGGTGTACGGCGGGTCGGTGAAGGCCAGGTCGGCGGCCCCGACGACCGACGGCGGCAGGCCGAAGCGCAGGTCGGCGAACAGCGTCCTGATAGCCAGCCCGCGCCGGGCGGCCTGCGCGCCGATGAAGTCCAGCAGGTCGTCGTCGACGTCGACGACCGTGACCCGAAGGCCGGGGATGAGGCTCGCGACCGCCAGCGACGTCAGGTCGTGGTCGCCGACACAGAGCAGGTGGGCGCCAGCCAGATCGTAGGCGTCGCGCAGCCAGACGCCTCGGGCCAGCACCGTCGTCGCCGTCGCCGCGACATGGTCGAGGTCGGCCCTGGGCCGCGGGGCCGCGGCGATCTGCGCCGCCAGCCGGGCGCGCAGCTCGCCGTAGGCGGCGAGCTGGTCGGCAGGCGGGCTCGGCGGCACCGATTGCCAGCCCGGCAGTGCCGTCGAACCTGGCCGCGCCGTCGAAGAGGGGGTCGCCTCCAGCAGGGGGCGGTAGGCGTCCGCGCGGTCGGGGCGCAGCCGCGGGCCGCCCGCGGCGCCGCCCTGGTCGTCGACGAGGTCGTCGGCGACCGCGGCCAGCACCTCCTCGACGGTGCGCCGCGGCAGTCCGATCCCACGGACCAGCCGGCCGACGCCGGCACCGGAGCCCTCGCCGTCGTACGGGATGCCCGTCATCAACCGGTTCAGGAGGCGACGCACTGGCCGGGCGTAGGCGCCGTAGCCGGCGATCAGGGCGGCCAGCCGCGCCGGGCCGTCCGCCGCGCCCGTGGCCGCGGCGGTGACGCCTCGTTCGCCGGAGGTCACTCACCCAGCCTGCCATCCCTTCGACCGGCGGCAGGCGCCCGGGGGTCACCCGAAGAGTCGGGTAACCGACTCCATCGGCGTTCCGAGGTACTTGCGCCCGCGCCGCCAGGCGGTCCCCGCCCCGCCTGGCGCCGGTGGCGGACGGGCCGGCCGCGTCAGCGGAGGAGACCACTGTGTGATATTGCTGGCTACGGGAAGCACCGGACGGGCGCGTCGGCCGATACCCTCGTGTGCGTGTGGAGAAGGCTGGACCTGCGCGGCGACGCCGCCACCGTGACGAAGCTGCCACCCGTCGAGATCCGGCGGCGGCTGCCGCGCGCCGCGCTCGACGTGGATGTGGCCGTCGAGACGGTCCAGCCGATCTGTGACGACATCCGGGCCAGGGGCGACGCCGCGGTCCTCGACTACACCGAGCGGTTCGACCGGGTTCGCCCGGCCGCGGTGCGGGTGCCGGCCGAGGCGCTGGCGCGGGCGCTGGACGACCTGGACCCGGCGGTACGCGACGCCCTCACCGAGGCGATCCGGCGCACCCGCCTGGTGCACCGGGCGCAGCTGCGCGAGCCGGTGACGGTCGAGGTCGCACCGGGTACCACGGTCACCGAGAAGTGGGTACCGGTCGACCGGGTCGGGCTGTACGTGCCGGGCGGGCGGGTCGCCTACCCGAGCAGCGTGGTGATGAACGTGGTCCCAGCCCAGGAGGCCGGCGTCGGCTCGCTCGCCGTCGCCTCACCGCCGCAGCGCGACCTCTCCGGCCCCGGCGGGGCGCCCGGGCCGCTGGACGGCCTGCCGCACCCGGTCGTCCTGGCCGCCTGCCACCTGCTCGGCGTCACCGAGGTCTACGCGGTCGGCGGCGCCCAGGCGGTGGCGATGCTGGCCTACGGCACCGAGAGCTGCCCGCCGGTCGACCTCGTCACCGGCCCGGGCAACGTGTACGTCGCCGCGGCCAAGCGGCTCCTGCGCGGGATCGTCGGCATCGACGCGGAGGCCGGCCCCACCGAGGTCGCGATCCTCGCCGACGACACCGCCGACCCGGCGTACGTCGCCGCCGACCTGATCGCCCAGGCCGAGCACGACCCGCTGGCGGCCTGCCTGCTGGTCACGCCGTCCGCGGGCCTCGTCGACGCCGTCGAGATCGAGCTCGGCAAGCAGGTGCCGGTGACCCGGCACCGAGAGCGGGTCGAGGAGGCGCTGGCCGGCCAGGGCGCCGCCGTCCTCGTCGACGATCTCGACGCCGGGCTGCGGGTCGTCGACGCCTGGGCGGCCGAGCACCTGGAGATCCAGACGGCGGACGCCGACGCCGTCGCCGCCAGGGTCCGGCACGCCGGCGCGGTCTTCGTCGGCCCCTACACGCCCGTGCCGCTGGGCGACTACCTGGCCGGCTCGAACCATGTGCTGCCCACCGGCGCGACCGCCCGCCACTCCAGCGGGCTGGCCGTGGGTGCCTTCCAGCGTCAGGTGCACGTCGTGGCCTGCACGAAGGACGCGCTCGCGGCGGTCGCGCCGCGGATCGCCGCGCTCGGCGCGGCCGAGGACCTGCTTGCCCACGTCGACGCGGTGGAGGTGCGCTCTCAATGACGAGGCCCACGACCAGTTCCCGACTCCGTTCCGAGGAGGAGGCCGGTATGGCCCGCCCGGCCGACCGCTCCCGGCTGTCCCCGGTGGTGGCCCGGTGAGCCTGTCCAGCCAGCAGAGATCCGGGGCGTTCGGGTCGGGCCGGCCGGTGGTGCGGGTGAGCGCCCGGCGCCCCGACGAGGCCGCGGCGTCCGACCGGCCCTGGCGGCCGGTGGCCCTGGACGACCTGCCGCTGCGCGACGACCTGCGCGGCCGGTCGCCCTACGGGGCGCCGCAGCTGGACGTGCCCGTGCGGCTGAACACCAACGAGAACCCGTACGGCCCGTCCGCCGAGCTGGTGGACGCGCTCGGCAAGGCGGCGACGCTCGCCGCCACCGAGGCCAACCGCTACCCGGAGCGGGAGGCGGAGGCGCTGCGCGCCGACCTCGCCTACTACCTGACCCCGGACGCCGGCTTCGGCCTGCACACCAGCCAGCTGTGGGCCGCGAACGGCTCCAACGAGGTCATCCAGCAGCTGCTGCAGGCGTTCGGCGGCCCGGGCCGCCGCGCACTCGGCTTCGAGCCGTCGTACTCGATGCACCGGCTGATCGCGCTCGCCACGGCGACTGAATGGGTCGTCGAGGACCGGGCCGCCGACTACACCATCGACCCGGTGGCGGCCGCCGACGCGGTCCGCCGGCACACCCCGTCGGTGGTCTTCCTGTGCTCGCCGAACAACCCGTCGGCGACGGCGCTGCCGCTGGACGTCGTCAAGGCGGTCTGCGTCGCGGCCGAGGAGGTCGGCGGCTGCATGGTCGTCGTCGACGAGGCCTACGGCGAGTTCCGCCGCCAGGGTGTGCCGAGTGCCCTGACGCTGCTGCCGGAGCAGCCGAAGCTGGTCGTCACCCGGACGATGAGCAAGGCGTTCGCGCTGGCCGGCGCCCGGGTCGGCTACCTGGCCGCGCACCCCGCCGTCGTCGACGCGCTGCAGCTGGTCCGGCTGCCCTACCACCTGTCGACGTTCACCCAGGCGGTGGCCAGGACCGCGCTCGCGTACGCCGACGAGCTGCTCGGCACCGTCGAGGCGGTCAAGGCGCAGCGCGACCGGATCGTCGACGAGCTGCCGACGCTCGGCGTGCGGGTCGTGCCGTCGGACGCGAACTTCGTGCTGTTCGGGCTGTTCAGCGACCATCGGGCGGTCTGGCAGGGTCTGCTCGACGCCGGGGTCCTCGTCCGCGACCTCGGGCTTCCTGGCTGGCTGAGGGTCACCGCCGGCCGGCCGTCCGAGATGGACGCCTTTGTCGCGGCGCTGCGCGGCGTGCTCGCCGCCAACCCGACGCTGCTGGCGAACGCCTGACCACCTGCCCGGCCCCACCCCATCGTGGAACTCCAGAGAGCAGCGAGCATGCCACCTGCACGGACAGCCCGGATCGAGCGCAAGACGCTGGAGTCGGACGTACTCGTCGAGCTCGACCTCGACGGGGCCGGCGTCGCCACCGTTGACACCGGGGTGGGCTTCTACGACCACATGCTCGCCCAGCTGGGCAAGCACGGCGGCTTCGACCTGACCGTGCGGACCCGGGGCGACCTGCACATCGACGCCCACCACACCGTCGAAGACACCTCGATCGCGTTCGGCGAGGCGCTGCGGGCCGCGCTGGGTGACAAGGTCGGCATCCGCCGGTTCGGCGACGCGATGGTCCCGCTGGACGAGGCGCTGGTGCAGGCGGCCGTCGACCTGTCCGGCCGGCCCTACTGCGTACACGTCGAACCCGAGCTCGCGCCGATGATCGGCACCTATGACACGACGCTGACCCGGCACATCTTCGAGTCGATCAGCGCGGCAGCGCGGATCGCGCTGCACGTGCGGGTGCTGTCCGGCCGCAACGCCCACCACGTCGTCGAGGCGCAGTTCAAGGCGGTCGCCCGCGCGATGCGCGACGCGGTCGCGTTCGACGCGCGGGTGAGCGGGGTCCCGTCGACCAAGGGCGTCCTGTGACGCGTGCCGGGGCGGCGGGGCGGTCACGGTGAGGCGGCCGAACGTCGTCGTGCTCGACTACGGGTCGGGCAACCTGCGGTCCGCTCAACGGGCCGTCGAGCGGGTGGGCGCGGCCGTCACCGTGACCGCCGACCTGGCCGCGGCCGCCGAGGCGGACGGCCTGGTGGTCCCGGGCGTGGGCGCCTACGCCGCGTGCATGGCCGGGGTCGAGAAGATCGGCGCCGGCCCGGTGGTGGCGGCACGGGTGGCTGCCGGGCGCCCCGTGCTGGGAATCTGCGTCGGCATGCAGATCCTCTACGAGCTTGGCGACGAGCACGGGGTGCGCACCCAGGGGCTCGGGCTGCTGGCCGGCGAGGTGCGCCGGCTCGCCGCGCCGGTCCTGCCGCACATGGGCTGGAACACGGTCAGACCGCCGGCGGGCTCGACCCTGTTCGGCGGCCTGCCGGCGGACACCCGGTTCTACTTCGTGCACTCGTACGCCGCCAAGCCCGACCTCTCCGCCGCCAGGAGGCAGGCCGCCCCGGACACGATCGCCGAGCACGGCGAGCCGTTCACCGCCGCCGTCGAGCGCGGCGCCCTGTGCGCGACCCAGTTCCATCCCGAGAAGTCCGGCGACGCGGGCGCCCACGTCCTCGCGAACTGGCTGAGCACCCTCGGCTAGAAACTCACGCCGCTGTGGGCGAGCCAGGTGTTCGCGGCGATGACGGGCCACAGCGACACCAGGCGCGGCATGCCCGCCGCCGCGCCGTGGCTGTGAGCCTGGCCCGGGTGCGGCTCGGCCAGGGCCGTTTCCCAGGCGGTGACGGCGGCGTCGACATCCAGCCAGCCGGCGCTCTCCAGCGGGCCGCCGGCCAGCAGCGCGCGCGGGCCGCCCGCGGCGTCGACGGCGTCGGCCAGTGACCGCTGGAAGTGGGCCCCGCCGGTGCGGTCGCGGACCAACCGGGGCAGCGCGTCGCCGGCGGCGGCCCGCAGCACGGGCTTGGCCAGGCCCCGCTGGTAGAGGGTCGCGCCCGGTGTGGTCAGCGCCGCCTCGATCACCCGGCGGTCGTGCAGCGGGTGGCGCCAGTCGAGGCTCGCGGTGGTGTACAACGCCCACGAGGTGTCGAGCATCGGCAGGGCGGCCCGGTAGGCGGCCGGCGCCCAGCGCCCCCGGTGGTCGGCCGACGCGAACGCGGCGTCGTCGGCCGCTCGCGCCACCGCGAGCCGGTCGAACAGGTGCAGCGGCCGCAGCTCCCGCTCCCGGATCCAGGGCGGCACGAGCGAGGACGGCCAGGCGCCGGCCGCGGTAAGCGGCCGGGCCGCCCGGGCCTTGGCGAGCAGCCGCCGGGGGCCGCCGAGCGGGCCGATCTGCCGGCGCAGCGTCCACAGCCGGCCGGCCCGGGCCAGATCCGGCCAGTGGTGGCGCCAGCCCCGCAACCAGTCGTCGCCGCCGTCGCCGGACAGCAGGACGCGGGCACCCTCACCGCGCGCGGCCTCGCGGACCGCGTCGGCGAGCGCGAGATCCGCCCCGGGCGGCAGCTCACAGGTCGCCGCGCTCCAGGCCCGCCACCTGTCCCAGTCGTAGGGGCCGGGCTTGACCCGCAGAACAGGGACGCCGGTGTGCTCCTCGACGGCGTCGATCCAGCGTGACTCGTCGTATGGCTCGCCGGGGAACACCATGCTGATCGGGACCAGGCGCCCGGCCGCCGCGCCGGGGCGGTCGGCGAGCGCGGCGGCGATGCCGGTGACGGTGCTGGACCCGACCCCGCCGGACAGCTCCACCGCGACCGCCGGGGCGTTGCCCCCAACCGCCGCCCGCGTGCCGCCCGGCTGCCCGGCGTCCGCTGGCGCCGTGACGACCACTGGCTCCGCGGTCTCTACTGGCTCCGCGGCCTCTACTGGCTCCGCGGCGGCGCTGACCGCGCGGGACGCGTCGGCGACGGCCGCCCACAGCGCCTGGCGCACCGGCTCGGCCGCAGCCGTGAGCGGCACGGGCGCCAGCGGCGGGACGATCGAGTAGAGGGAGCTGAACGCCCGGCGGCACGGCCGCTCGCCGGGCCGCGCCCGGATCTCGACGAGATGCCCGCCTGGCACCCGCTCGACGCCGCGCACCAGCGTCTCGTGCTCGGTGGTCGGGCCGTGGGTCAGCAGCTCCGCGAGGACGGCGCGGTCGGCCTCCAGGGGGACGCCGGCCGCCCGCAGCTGGGCGAGGCCGGTGGCCACCAGCAGCTGGTCGGCGCTGTGCCGCACCACCAGCGTGCGCATGCTCCGGGGCGAACGGGCCAGCACCAGCCGTCCCGTCGCCTCCTCGAACAGCAGCACGGCCCAGTCCCCGAGCAAGCGGTCGAGGCCGAATGCCCCGAATCGGCGCCAGCCGGCGGCCAGCCGCCGGGATACCAGCCCGCCGCCGGCGCCCCCGGCCGGCGGTGACCAACCGTCGACGACGGCGAGCAGGCCCGCGGTGTGCGTGAGATCGGCGGCCTCGCCAGGCGGGGCCGCCGCCGCGACGGCCAGCGGGCCCACGGCCCGGGCGCGCGCCTCGCCGGCGGGCGAGGCCGCCGACGCGAGGACCATCCGCTCGGCCAGCGCCGTCGTGGCCGGCCGGCCGTCTAGGCGAAGCTCGGCGCAGAAGGTCATGTCCAGGCCCTCGGCCGCTCGGCGAGGGGGTCGGTGGTCGTCACGGTGCCGGGCGGGGGGTCACGGCGACCAGGCGGCGGCGGGCGAGCTCGTCGAGCAGCTCGCGCAGGTCGTGCTCGGCGCGCGGCGCCTCGACGAGCCAGATCTCGCTGATCGCCGCCGCGGCCGCGCGGATGGCGGCGCCGCGCGGCACACCCGTCGTCCCGAGCTGGCGCCAGAGGTGGGCGCCCGTCTCGTTCAGCGCGAAGTACGACCCGTCCTGCGGGTTGCGCAGCACGACCTCGCCGCCGATGTCGGCCTCTTGTACGCCAGGCTCGATCCGGATCTCGTCGTGGTCGCCGGGCCGGTCGGCGCCGGCCGCACCGCTCGCCTGGGCCTGGGCCGCGTCATCCGTGGCCTGGCGCACGTCCGGGCATCCGCGTGGTGCGGCATGCTGGCTGGCGTCCGGCATCCGGTCCTCCGTCGCGCTGGGCGTCGCGGCTGCTGACCGCGCCAGGATGACTACTTGAGGTAGCAATAAAAGCACCGTGGGTGGCGCTCGCGTGGCGCCGACACTCGAGAGGCGGGCTCTGCGTCTCGTGCCTGGGCCCTGGTCGTACCCGGCCTCGGCCGATCCGCTCCGCCGGCCGCGCATGCGGTTGTGAGTGCGGGCCGCGCGCCGACGGGCTGAGCGCCCGCCCACTAGGCGGGCGCTGACCGGTCGCCCGCGCTGACCAGTTGTCGGCGCTGACCGGTCGCCCGCGCTGACTGGTCGCCCGCGGGTGACCGGTCGTCGGCCGTCATTTCGGGACTGTTGATTACTCAAGTGGACTTCGCGGGCGCGTTGAGTAATCAATCTTGGGGTATCCGGCCACTCTGGTCCGCATGGGGACCGGATGAGGCCCGCATGACCCGGCCAAGCCCACGCCTGACCGCCCACGATCCCGACGACGCCGCGTTCCGGGTGGTCGAGGTCGTCGACATCGCGGACGCGGACACACTGACCTCGTTCGTGCTCGATCCCGGCCACACACCCTGGCCCGCGTTTCCGCCGCCACACCAGCCCGGGACAGCGCCGCCCGCCGGCGCGGGAGGCTCCCCGACGCCCGGCCGCTCTCGTCCGGTCCCGGCAGGCGGCACCGACGCAACCTGGACCGGCGACCGCGCGGACGTCGTCCGGAGGCACGGCGGCGCGCTCCCAGCCCGGGGGCGTGGGCTCGGTCGCGCGCCCCGGGCTCGCAGGCGGCCCGGGCGGCACGCGATCGATGCCCACGTCAGCCGGCAGTACCGGGTGACCCACGGCGAGGTCGCGGTCCTCGCCGCGGTCGCCGGGATCGTCGTCTGTCTGATCGGAGTGCTCATCGCGCTGAGCTGGCAGCGGGCCCGGGCCGCCGACCGCCCCGGCCTCCGGCTGCCCTCCGCCGGGTCGGCGCCGGCGAGCGCGTCACTACCTGCCGGCCCGCTGGAGCTCGCCGGCACGCTGGGCGGCGTCGGCGTGCCGTCCGCGCACCTCGCCCCCACCGCGCCGGCGCCCCACGGCGCGAGGACGGACGGGGCGACGCCGGCGCCCGGTCCGGGCGGGCTGGGACCGAGCGGCACCGACCCGGAGGCGGTCCTGGCGGCCGACCGGGCCGCGGCCCGCCCCGGAGACCCGCGAGAGAACCCCGCCCCCACGGCGCGCGCCACCCAGCCGCCGCCCCCGCCGGAGCCGGCGACCGAACCCGCGCCCGCCGCCGAGGCGCCGAACGCCGGCCCGGCCGGCGGGTCGCCGCCCTCCCCGGTGCCGCCGCCCGCGGCGAACAGCCCCCAGGCCGCCACCTCACCGGCGCCCGCCGCCTCGCCCGTGGCCGCCACCTCCCCCGCTGCCGCGCGCTCGCCCGCTTCCGCGAGCTCGCCGGCCACGGGCGTCACGCCAGCTCCCGCCACGTCGCCCGCCGCCGCCGCGCGGCCATCGACGACCCGACCGCCGGCCCGCTCCGCGCCGCCGGCCAGCCGGGCCGCTCCGACGCGGGCGCCGACGCCCTCGACCGGCACACCGACCTCGACCGGCACGGCCGCCTGACCGCTCCGACGCTCTGGGCCTGCCTGTCGGGGCGGCCACCACCTCGGCGGTGGGCCGTAGGGTGGGTGGGTGACGTTGACGTTGTTGCCCGCGGTGGATGTGGCGGACGGAGTGGCCGTCCGGCTGGTGCAGGGAGAGGCCGGGTCGGAGACCGTCTACGGCGACCCGCGAGAGGCGGCGCTCGCCTGGCAGCGCGACGGGGCCGAGTGGGTTCACCTCGTCGACCTGGACGCCGCGTTCGGCCGCGGCTCCAACCGTGAGCTGCTCGCCGAGGTCGTCCGGTCCCTCGACGTCGCCGTGGAGCTGTCCGGCGGCATCCGCGACGACGACTCGCTGGACGCGGCGCTCGCCACTGGGGCCGCCCGGGTGAACGTCGGCACGGCCGCGCTGGAGAACCCCGACTGGGTGCGCCGGGCGATCGCCCGGGTCGGCGACCGGATCGCCGTCGGCCTGGACGTGCGCGGTACCACGCTGGCCGCGCGCGGCTGGACGCAGGAAGGCGGCGAGCTGTTCGACGTCCTCGCCCGGCTCGACGCCGACGGCTGCGCCCGCTACGTCGTCACCGACGTCCGCCGCGACGGCACGCTCACCGGCCCGAACCTGGAGCTGCTCGCCAGCGTCACCAGGGCCACCGACCGGCCGGTCGTCGCCAGCGGCGGGGTCTCGTCGCTCGCCGACCTGACCGCCATCGCCGGCGTCCCCGGCGTCGAGGGCGCGATCGTCGGCAAGGCCCTCTACGCCGGCGCGTTCACCCTTCCCGAGGCGCTCGCGACGGTGGCCGGAGAGACCGGCGTCCCCCTATGAGTGTCGCCGTCCGTGTCATCCCGTGCCTGGACGTCGACGGTGGGCGGGTGGTCAAGGGCGTCAACTTCCTGGATCTGCGGGACGCCGGCGACCCGGTCGAGATGGCCCGGCTCTACGACGCCGAGGGCGCCGACGAGCTGACCTTCCTGGACATCACTGCCTCCAGCGGCAACCGGGAGACCACCTATGACATCGTCCGGCGCACCGCGGAGCAGGTGTTCATCCCGCTGACCGTGGGCGGCGGCGTGCGGGCCGCCGACGACGTGGACCGGCTGCTGCGCGCCGGAGCGGACAAGGTCGGCATCAACACGGCGGCCGTCGCCCGGCCGGAGCTGCTGCGCGAGTGCGCGCTGCGGTTCGGCAGCCAGTGCGTCGTGCTCTCCGTCGACGCGCGCCGTTCCCCGGACCCGGACGGCCCCGCCTTCGAGGTCACCACCCACGGCGGGCGGCGCGGCACCGGCATCGACGCCGTCGCCTGGGCGGCGCGCGCCGTCGAGCTGGGTGCCGGGGAGATCCTGCTGAACTCGATGGACGCCGACGGCACCCGTGACGGCTACGACCTGGAGATGATCAGCGCCGTCCGCAAGGAGGTGGGCGTGCCGGTCATCGCCTCCGGCGGCGCCGGGCAGCTCGCCGACTTCGCGCCCGCGGTCGCCGCCGGCGCCGACGCGGTGCTGGCGGCGAGCGTCTTCCACTTCGGGCAGCTGCGGATCGCCGACGTCAAGGACGCCCTGCGGGCCGCGACGCTCCCCGTCCGCTGACGCGTGCGGCCATCCCGGCCCGCCGGGGAGGCCAGCGTAGGCGTCCCGGAATTCCGTGGCGCTGGGCTCGCGTTGGGGCTTGGGTGACATCTGGCCGCCACGGTGCTGTAGCACGTCAGGGCCCCGAGGGGAGAACCGTGTCCGAATCCGGCAACGGTGGGATTGGATCGGGGGGCTTCCCGGGCTCCGGCGTCAACCCGGCCTGGTTCGACAAGCGGGCGCGGGCGATCGACGAGTCCGGGTCGGTGATCCGCCGGGGGCTGCGCGTCCTGGGGCTCGCCGTCCGCGAGGAGCCGCGGCTGTTCGCCCTGTCGGTCGCCGGCAGCGGGCTGTTCGGGCTGGCCACCGTCGCCAGCTCCTACGTGCTGGGCGAGGTCACGCAGCGGGTCGTCATCCCGTCGCTGCGCTCGGGCCACGCCGCCTGGGGGAGCGTCGTCGGCGCGGCGCTGCTGGTCTTCGCGGTCGGCGCGACGCGGGCCGTCGGGATGTTCTTCCGCCGGTTCGCCGCGGGGGTGCTGCAGTACCGGATGCAGGCGCACTACCGGCGCCGCGTGACCCGCCAGTACCTGCGGCTGCCGCTCTCCTGGCACCAGCGGCACTCCACCGGCACGCTGCTGTCGAACGCGAACGCCGACGTCGAGGCGCTGTGGGCGCCGATCGCGCCGTTCCCATTCGCGGTCGGCGTGATCGTCATGCTGGCCGCCGCCGTCGCCCTGCTGCTCGCCACCGACCCGGTGCTCGCCGCCGTCGGCTTCGTCGTCTTCCCGGTCGTCGGGCTGCTCAACTACGCCTACTCGCGGCGGGTGTCGCCGCTGTTCGCCCGGGTGCAGGGGCTGCGCGCCCAGGTGAGCGCCGTCGCGCACGAGTCGTTCGACGGCGCGCTGGTAGTCAAGACGCTCGGCCGGGAGGCCGACGAGACGGCGCGGTTCCGCCGCTCGGCCGAGGAGCTGCGGGACGCGATGATCAGGGCCGGCCGGGTACGCGGCGCGTTCGACCCGCTGATGGACGCGCTGCCGAACCTCGGCGTGCTCGCGGTCCTGCTGGTCGGGTCGCACCGGATCGCGAGTGGCCAGCTGTCCGTCGGCGACCTCGTCCAGGTGGCCTACCTGTTCACGCTGCTGGCGTTCCCGATCCGGGCGATCGGCTGGGTGATCAGCGAGCTGCCTCGCTCGGTGGTCGGCTGGGGCCGGGTGTCCGCGGTGCTGACCGCCGGCGGCGAGCAGGAGTTCGGCGCGGCCCGGCTCGCCGGCAGCGGCCCTGCCACGCTGCGCCTGGCCGGCGTCGGCTACCGCTACCAGGACCCGGCACCTGACGCTCTGGACCGGCGGCACGCCCTGGACGCGCGGGACGCCTTGGCCGACGTGACCCTCGAGGCCCCGCCGGGGAAGGTCATCGCGATCACCGGCCGGACCGGCGCGGGGAAGTCGACGCTCGTGGGCCTGCTCGCCCGGCTCGTCGACCCGGACACCGGCGCCGTCTGCCTGGACGGCACGGACCTGCGGGCGCTCGCCGCCGGGGAGGTGACCGGCGCCGTCGCCCTCGTCGCGCAGCAGGCGTTCCTGTTCGACGACACCGTCCGCGCGAACATCACGCTCGGCGCCGGGCTTTCCGATGACGCCGTCTGGGACGCGCTGCGCCGCGCCCAGGCGGACCGGTTCGTCGCCGCGCTGCCCGCGGGCCTGGACACCGAGGTGGGGGAGCGCGGCACCACGCTGTCCGGCGGCCAGCGCCAGCGGATCGCGCTGGCCCGGGCGCTGGTCCGCCGGCCCCGGCTGCTGGTCCTCGACGACGCGACGTCCAGCGTCGACCCTCGGGTGGAGGCGGCCATTCTGGCCGGCCTGCGCACGCTTGCCGGCGGCCCGCCGGGCGCGGCCGGCCCGGCGCCCACCGCCCCCGCCCCCGCCGGCACCGGTGCGGACGGGGTCACGGCCACCATGGGCTCGACGGTGATCGTCGTCGCCCATCGCCGGGCCACGATCGCGCTCGCCGACGAGGTCGTCTACCTGGAGGACGGCTGGGTGGCCGCGCACGGCCGGCACGACGAGCTGCTCGTCGGCTCGCCCGGCTACGCCGAGCTGCTCACCGCCTACGAGCGGGCGGCCGCCGCGTCCGCGGGCGGCGCGGCGGGCCGGGACGCCGACAGCGTCGACGAGGAGGTGCTGTCGTGACGACGAAGGTCGCGATCCCGCCCCAGCGCGAGCCGGGTTCGCCGCAGGCCGGCGGCCGGCCCGCCGCGGCGGGCCGCCGGGAGGGGCTGTGGAGCACTGCCCGGCGGCTGCGCCGGCTGGCCCCCGAGGTGACCGGGGGGTTGTGGCTCACGTTGCTGCTCGCGCTCGTCGCCACCGCCGGAAAGATCATTATTCCGCTGACCGTGCAGCAGACGCTCGACCGCGGGATCTCCGGCCCGCACGGCGTCGACCTGGGGGTCGTGCGCACCGCCGTGTCCATCGCCGCCGGCACGATCGTGGTGACGGCCGTCGCGACGTACCTGATGAACGTCCGCCTCTACAAGGTCTCCGAGGGCTTGCTCGCGACGCTGCGGGTCCGCGCCTTCCGGCACATCCACGACCTGGCCATGCTCACCCAGGCCAGCCAGGCCCGCGGCGGGCTCACCGCGCGGGTCACCACCGACGTCGACCAGATGTCGCAGTTCCTGCAGTTCGGCGGCGTGATGCTGGTGATCTCGGTCGGCCAGATGGTCGTCGCGACCGGGCTCATGCTGGTCTACTCGTGGCCGCTGACCCTGCTGGTCTACGCCTGCTTCGTCCCGGTGGTGCTCGCGACCCGCGGCTTCCAGCGGCGGCTGGCGGCCCGGTACGCCGTCGTGCGCGGCCGGGTCGGCGACCTGCTCGGTGCGGTGGCGGAGTCCGTGGTGGGCGCCCAGGTCATCCGGGCCTACGGCGCGCAGGCGCGCACCGTCGGCCGGATCGACCGCACCGTCGAGGCGCACCGCTCGGCGCAGAGCCAGGCCCAGGTGCTCGTCGCTCTGGTGTTCTCGACCGCCGAACTGGTCTCTGCCGCGGCCCTGAGCGGCGTGGTGCTGCTCGGGGTGGCGCTCGGGGTCGGCGGGCACCTGTCCACCGGCCGGCTCGTCGCGTTCCTGTTCCTGATGACGCTGTTCGTCACGCCGATGCAGACCCTGACCGAGGTCCTCAACGACGGCGCGAACGCCCTCGCCGGCCTGCGCCGCGTGCTGGACATCCTCGATACGCCGAGCGACGTGCGCGACCCCGCTGAGTCGGTGCCCTCCACGTCCGTGCCCTCGACGTCGGTGCCTGATGGCCCGGCCGGCGCGCTCGGCGGCACCGACCTGCCGGCGGGCCCGCTCGACGTCACCTTCGAACGGGTCACCTTCCGCTACCCGAGGCTGCCGGGGACCGCCGGCCAGCAGGACCATCCGTCCGGCGACCGGTACGGCCCGGCCGTGCTGCACGGCATCGACCTGCACGTGCCGGCCCGGGCGAGGGTCGCCGTCGTGGGCGAGACCGGGTCGGGCAAGACGACGATCGCCAAGCTGCTCACCCGGCTGATGGATCCCACCGAAGGGCGGGTCCTCGTCGGCGGCGAGCCGCTGACCGAGGTCCGCTTCTCGTCGCTGCGCGGCCGGGTGGTGATGGTCCCGCAGGACGGTTTCCTGTTCGACGCGACGATCGCCGGCAACGTCCGCTACGGCCGTCCGTCCGCGACGGACGAGGAGATCGTCGACGCGTTCGCGCGCCTCGGCCTCGCCGACTGGCTCGCCGGTACGCCCGCCGGGGTGCACAGCCCGGTCGGCGAGGCCGGCGGACTGCTCTCGGCCGGCGAACGCCAGCTGGTGGCGCTCGCCCGCGCCGAGCTCGCCGACCCGGACCTGCTCGTCCTCGACGAGGCGACCTCGGCCGTCGACCCGGCGACCGAGGTACGCATCGGCGCCGCGCTACTCGAGCTCACCGGCGGCCGCACCTCGGTGACGATCGCGCACCGGCTCTCGACCGCGGAGACCGCGGACCTGGTCGTCGTCGTCGACGCGGGCCGCATCGTCCAGCAGGGCACCCATGCCGAGCTGATCGCCCAGCCGGGCGTCTACCAGCGGCTGCACGCCTCCTGGGCCGCCGGCGTCGCCGCGCTCTGACCTCCTGGGGCGGTCAGTGTGCGCGAGCGAGCGTCCTGGACCAGGAGGACGCGGCTGGTGGGGCCGTCGAGCTGACGCCAGCGGTGGCGGCGACCATCATTGCCTTACGGCTGGCGCGCGCCAGTTCTGGGGTGGCACGCCCGGACAGCGAGGCGGCCGATGGGCTGAACGTGCCTGCCTGACCAGAAGTCAGGCGTGCGGGCGTGCCGTCCACATCGTCATCGTGACCGCCGCGCGCGGGCGGATCAACCGGGTGTTCTCCGGCCTTCCCCTGGCTACGCGAGTCCGCCCGCCCGTACAACTCCCGTCAGTTCCCCTCCGGGGACAGTCCGGACGAAGGACGGTGTTGACCGCTCGGGGAATCGGGGAACCGGCGGTGGGTTGCGGATCGAATGGCGTCACCCGCGGAGCAGGGTGATGGTCCGGCCCGCTGGGCTGGTGGTGGTGTCGATGATGGTGCGTTCGTGGATGGGGGGTGCGGTTCGGCGACGGTCGAAGATGGCGAGGGTGCCGGTGTCGAGGCCGAGGCGGTCGAGGTAGGCGTCGAGCTGGTCAAGCCCCTGTGCCAGCGGATCAGCGTCGCCGTCAGCCCGCACCTTGAGCTCGACGGCCTCGCGCTGCCAGGCCCGTCGTCCGTCCGGTCCGGGGTACGGCCAGCGAATGAGCAGGTCGATGCGGCCACGACCGACGCCGTACTCCCGTTCGACGTATCCGCCACCATTAACAAGCCGCTGCAGGAACGCCATCATGACTAGTTGTGGGGCGGCCTCGTGATAAACCTGGCGGGCGGCGAGGACATCGCCATTGGCTTGCCAGAAAAGGGCGAATTCCTCCAGTAGCCGTGGGTAGTCCAGTCGTTTGTCCGGCAACACGAATGACCGCGGTTCCGCCAGGACGTTTGCCGCCACATCAGTGGCCAGAACTCTGGGGATGATTTCGCGGTAGATCGGATTGGCGATCCGGACCGGCGCGTCGACGGCGATCAGGCCGAGATCGCGGGTGTAGCTCAGGTCGTCGTCGTACGGATCGAGCAGCAGGGTTGTCCCCGCGAGCAGGGGTTCGATGACCCGGTGCACGCGTGGTTCCTTCAGCTTGTCCACCAGCGAGTCCAGGTGGGTCGCGCGGGCAAGGATGAGCCTCTCCTTCGCCTGCTCGATATGGTCGACCGTGATCGGGGTGTCGGCCGGAATGGCCATCTCGTCGACGATCTCGGCCGCGAGGGCGTTGACCAGCCAGGGCTGGCCGGCGGTCAGCTCGAAAGCCCGCGCGACGGCTTCCGCGGTGAACTTTTGCCCGGTTTCCGCCGTGTGCTGGGCGTACAGAGCGCGGACCTCGTCGACGGTGAAGTTTCCGAGCCGCAGGGACTTGACCTTGATGTTGAACGGACTTGCCGTACCCAGGCGCGAAGGATCACCACCAGAGGCCGCCTTATAGTCGCGGACGTCACGTAGGCCGCACAGGGCGACCGAGGCGGGAAAATTGGCGGGCCGCCCGCGAAAGCCGTCACGGAGCTGGCTGAGGAAGCTGATCAAGGTTTGGCCGTGTAGCGCGTCGATCTCGTCGAAGAACAGCACCAGCGGCCGCAGGCAGGCCCGCGCCCACGCGGTCAGCGCCTCCGAGAGGAGTGCGCCGTCGGGCGCCTCCGGCCAGGGCGGGGGAAGCAGCTCCGATGGCAGAGCTCGCTCCGCCTCGGACCGGACGCGAGTGAGTATCGCGCGGGTCGCGGCGCCGATGTCGTCTCCCCAGGCCCGCCCGGACTCGCAGGAGAACAACAGCGCCGCGTAGCGGTCGGTGCCGGTCAGCTCGTCCGCGAGCGCCTGCAGCGTGGTCGTCTTCCCTGTCTGTCTTGGCGCATGCACAACGAAGTAGCCCTCCCGAGCCACCAGCTGGGGCACCTCCGGCAGCCGCGCCGACGCGGGGATCATGTAGTGCTTGCCCGGCGCACAAGGCCCAGCGGTGTTGAACCAGCGCGCCATCGGGCCCATCCCTCCATCATCGGGGTGAACGATCAACGCCACTTTACGGATTCCCGGTCCCGCTCTGCCGGACCTGATCGTGCACTTGTGTGAGCTTCGCGAGGCGAGGTCGTCGCCGCTGGCGCGGTACCGGCAGGCGCGAAGTCCGCACGGAAGGACCGGCGCGCCGACGCCCTCGGTGCTTCTGGCGTGTTACGGGCGTTTGATGACGCCGAAACGGCGGCGCGGCAGTGTCGGTGGCGCCAACAGTGGGCCGAGGGGAGCGCGATGCGGATCGGTGTCTTTCTGTTCGGGGCGGTCGAGATGGGGGACACGCTCGGCGCGGGCGGCCCGGAGCCGACGGCGCGCCGCTACGGGCAGCCCGAGGTGCTCGGCGCGATGCGCAGGATCCTCGACATGGGAGTCCTCGCCGACCGGCTCGGCTTCGACGCGTTCTGGCTGACGGAGCACCACTTCCAGCACGAGGGTTACGAGGTCGTGCCCAACGGCCTGATGTTCGGCGCCTTCCTCGCCGAACGGACCAGCCGGATCCGGATCGGCACGATGTTCAACGTCGTCGGCCAGTGGCACCCGCTGCGCCTGGCCGAGGACTTCGCGTTGCTGCACAACCTGTCCGGCGGGCGGGCCGTGCTCGGGGTCGGCCGGGGGACCGTGCCGCGCGAGATCCTGCCGCTGTCGCTGGGCCGGGTGTCGATCGGCTCCAGCGACAACCCGGACGCACGGGCCGCCGACGCGACCAACCGCGAGGTCACCGCCGAGGCGCTCGACCTCGTGCTCACGGCCATGGACAACGAGACGTTCTCCCACCGCGGGCGCCACTTCCAGGCCCCGCCGGCGGGCATCCCGGACCGGGGCGGCGAGGTCGAGACGCTCACCCTCATCCCTCGCCCGGTCTACCCGTATGAGGTCTGGCAGGCGATCAGCAGTGCCGGCTCGCTGGAGGAGGTTCCGGCCAGGGGGTTCGGCGGCGTGTTCTGGCTGGTCAGCCGCCCGCTGCTGGTTTCCCGCTGGGAGCGCTACGCCCAGGTGTACGCGGACGCCCACGGCGGCGCGGCGCTCGCGCCGGGGGAGAAGCGGATGGTCGTGCTGAACACCTACCTCGGCGACACCCGTGAGCAGGCGTTCGCGAAGGCCCGGCCGGGCCACGACGAGTTCTGGCGGTTCCTCGGCCCCTACGGCTGGACGCGGGCCTACCTCGGGCCGGACGGCGGGCCGCCGCCGGCCGGGTGGATCCCGACGCTGGAGGACTCCGTCGAGCAGGGCGTCTGGGCGGTCGGCACGGCGGAGGACGTCGCGGCCGCGATCCTGAAGCTGCGCGACGACCTCGGCGGCCTCGTCGACCTGACCATCTTCCCGTCCGGCCCCGGCGAGAGCTACGACGCGACAGACGAGCAGCTGAGCCGGTTCGCGGCCGAGGTACGCCCGCTGCTCGCCGCCGCGCTGGACTCGCCGGGAGCCGCGACGGCTACACCCGCGGCCGCCCCCTTCCTGTAGCGGGCGGCGCGCCCGAGGATCCGGTCAACGCCTCGGGCGGCGCTCGCCGGGTCCCGCCGCCGCCCACCAACTCGTCCTCGCCGCCGCCGTCGCGTTCGAGGCGTGGGAGCCCGGCGGCGCGCAGCCGCCGAACCTGCGCCACCGCATCGGTTTGGCCGTGCTGACCGCCTCGCGGCGTGATGGCCTGCCCTGGCGAGATCTCACCGTGCCAGCGGGGCGTCGCTTCGAGGTCAGTCCGTCGGCCGGGCCTCGGGATTTCTCACTGGGCCGGCGCCGTGTCGCCTCGGGTCGGCTCATCGGCTGGGCCGAGCGATTTCTCGCCGGGCCGGCACAATGGCATCGTGAGCAACTCGTCCACGGGGCTTGATCCCGCCGTCGCCGTCCGGCTGAAGCGGGACGCGGCCGGCCTC